>RCNI01000894.1_pt1 | contig 17723 bp, 14 predicted proteins | sample 2041151 | NCBI WGS metagenome assembly RCNI01 (sample SAMN09708214, study PRJNA481090) | feces metagenome | isolation source: feces | place: Antarctica: Albino Rookery | reverse complement strand
GAGGATCGCTTACACGGCCCCAAGACAAGTCTGTGATGTGGATCAAACCATCTACGCCACCCAAGTCGATGAATACACCGTAAGATGTGATATTTTTAACAGTACCTTCAAGTACCTGACCTTTTTCAAGTTTGCTGATGATTTCTTTCTTCTGAAGTTCCAACTCAGCTTCGATGAGAGCTTTGTGTGAAACAACAACGTTCTTGAATTCCTGGTTGATCTTAACAACCTTGAATTCCATAGTCTTACCTACGAATACGTCGTAGTCGCGGATAGGTTTAACATCGATCTGAGAACCTGGCAAGAATGCTTCGATACCAAATACGTCAACGATCATACCACCCTTAGTGCGGCACTTGATGTAACCCTTAATAATTTCTTCGTTTTCAAGAGCAGCGTTAACACGAACCCAAGAACGAGTTGCGCGAGCTTTCTTGTGAGAAAGGATAAGCTGACCTTTTTTGTCTTCCTGGTTTTCGATGTATACTTCTACAGTATCACCATCAGGATTGTAACGGAATTCGCTCAATGGAATGATACCGTCTGATTTGTAGCCAATGTTAACTACAACTTCGCGTTTGTTCATTGCGATAACAGTACCGTCTACGACTTCACGTTCGTTTACTTTGTTCAGGGTGCTGTCATAAGCTTTTTCCTGATCTTCTTTGCTTACAGTAGAAACTGTATCACCGTTTTCGTAAGCGTCCCAGTTGAAGTCTTCAATAGGAGCAATGTTCTTTAAGTTTTCCATTAAATTAATAAATTGTTGTTTGATAATTAATTGTGTTAGACTTTATATTGTTTTTATCTAAATCGCGGCAAAGATACAATAAATTCTTTAAACAGAAACTATCTTTCCTCCTTTTTTTTCTATAAAATAGTGATTTACAATAAAGAACCCCCTCTCTTATGTAGGAGAAAGGGGGCTCTTTATTGTAGTGCTAATTGCTTAATGAATACGTTATGGAAGTGACCACGCGCACTTTTTTGATGTAAGGCGTGTTGGCATCTCGGTCGTTGATGCTGAATTGTCCTTGATTGGCATTTCTGATTTTTCCTAATTCACTGTTGGAGTCTTTTGCAAATTTTTCTGCGGCTTGGCGTGCATTCTTGGTCGCTTCTTCAATCATTTGTGGTTTGATGTCGTTCAAACCGGTGAATTCATACTGTACATTGTATCGGTAGTCGCCCGATGTAATGGCAATACCTCGTTTCAGCAATTCCCCCTGTTCACTGATCAGACTTCGTATCAAGTCTACCTTATCAGATGTGACGGTGATGACGCAGGTCACATTGTAGCGAAATGGAATTTGGCTGCTGTTGCCGTACCGCTCAGCTTTTAAATCGATGATTTCGGGGGCATTTATGCTCACTTCTTCTTCTGTGATTCCTTTTTCTTTCAAGAAATCCACAATGGTTTGGTTGGATTTCTTGATTTCTGCATATAAGGCAGATAAATCGTTCCCTAAATTCTTATACACCAACGGCCATATAACTTTGTTGGCTGGAACTTCCACTTCTGAAAGTCCTTTTACGTTGACAATGCGGTCTTTTTCGGCTATTGCTTTTAATCCACCGTTTATGGAATACCCTAAAAGCATAAAACCGATTGCTACGATGATGGCTTCAACTTTAAATGTTTTCATATAAATCAAATTAAAGGTTAAGTATTCTCTTTTATTTACGGGGTAGGTCTGGTCTTGTTTCGTGATAGATGGCCATGCCCTCTATCGGATTCTTGATGAACCTTTCTGTTCGTATGCCTACATTCTCCGCGGCTTCTTTCACTTCCTCTTGGAAATACCAGCTGATGGAGCCGGTAAATGAAGCGGCGTAATCAGAGTGATAGGGAAGGATGTTGCGACGGAAGAAATTTTCGAAACTGTCAATAAGAAGTGCATGTACTTCTTTTACGTGGCGAACCTTATATATATAAGGTGTAAGACTTGCCAGGAAACGATTGGCTTGTGGCTCTTTATATACCTTATTAATTATATCGGTATAGGGGAGTTGGAATTCTTTCAGCAGACCGTCACGTAGGCTGGCAGGTAATTGTTCCTTAAAACAATCTCCTATAAATCGTTTTCCCAGATAGGCACCGCTACCTTCATCTCCTAAAATATACCCCAGAGGGGAAATGTTTTTCAGAATTCGTTTTCCATCGTATAAACAAGAGTTGGCGCCAGTTCCTAAGATACAGGCTATACCTGGACGGTGTCCGCAAAGAGCACGGGCAGCTCCCAGTAAATCGGTATTGATTTCGATGGATGCTTGGGGAAATAAATTTTGAAGGCTTCGCTGGATTCCTGCTGTATGCGAAGGCAGACACCCTGCTCCATAAAAGTAGATGTTGCTTATGGATAATTGTTCAGAAGAAATCCTGTCTTGAGGCACAGAGCAGTCACCGGTTGGCACGTTTGGAGAATCACTGAGGCTCGACATCATTTGAGGGAAAAAGTCTTTGCTCAGGATGGCTTCAATTTTCCGGTCGTCCTGGTGGAAAGGATTGATACCTTCTGTGGTGATAAGGTGCGTACGATTTCCGTTGGTTAGTAACCAGTCGGTTTTTGTCGCTCCACTGTCTGCTATTAAAATCATATCTTTCTTCTTGTCTGTTGTTTCTTACATACGTAAAGATAAGAAAAAGAATCTATATCAAGTGAGAAACGGAAGATAAATTAATCTGATAAGGTCGGATGCTGCAGGACCGGTTGCTGGTACAGATTGAGAGAGATTCAAAAAAGAAAAGCCCTCTGCACATCTCCCGTTAAGGAGAGGCAAAGGGCATAACCTTTATTGTAAAGACGTAAAATCGTAGAATTAATGACAACCGCCACAACCGCAGCCGCCACAGCCTTCTTCTTCATCGTCGTGACCGCCGCAACCGCCGCCGCAGCCTTCACAACCGCCGCCACAACCACCGCTCATCAAATTGAGGGTATCCTGGATTTCTGCAGCAGTAGGTTCACGCATTTCAATAACCTGACCTTCGAAGTTCAAGTCTTTTCCTGCATGTGGGTGATTCAAGTCAAGCACCACTTCTTCTTCTGTTATTTCACCTACGTTTGCGTAGAACTGGTTGCCTTCTCCGTCATTCAACATGATAACGTTGCCTTCGAAGATATTGTCTTCGTCGAATTTGCCGGTATCTGGATCACAGAAGATTTTCTTAGATACTTTGCGTACATTATCTTCATCTCTTTCACCGTAAGCTTCATTGCAAGGGATAGTGAAGTTGAAGCTATCGCCTTTAGCACATTTGGTGATTTCTTTTTCAAATGTGTCTAATGTGAAACCGATGCCTGAAATGAATTGGAAAGGATGTGCGGCAGGAGCTTCTTCTACAAGTTCTCTCACACCATTTTCAATCGTATACAATTTGTATGATACTGTGATGTACTTATTTTCCATAACTTACTTTAATATGGTTCGTTTATAAAATTTTCGTAGGCAAAGGTAAGAATAAAAATCATACGACAATATTCATGTTCTCTTTTTTTATTTTATTGTCGAATTTTAATTATTTGTATTTTAGTGAATAACGTTTGTTTTTGCTTCTTCGTTTTTGGGAAAGATTCAAACGTCTTTTTTCCGATGCTTTTCAAGTGGGTGCGATAAAGGTACACGGCTATATCCGGACGACCTTTCCGTTTTTGTCTATCCGTACTTTTGTTCTTTTGTTTATAAATGCTTAATTTTGTTGCATGATCGTTGCAAATAGAAAAGAAAGATAGATTTATGATACAACTTTTGGTTATTGATGATGAGGAACCGATCAGGAAACTATTGTCGCGTATGATTGAACTTGAAGGCTATTCAGTCTTTCAAGTGGCCGATTGTCAGTCGGCTTTGAAACAGTTGCAGCAGCATCCTATTGATGTCGTTCTTTGTGATGTCTTTTTGCCAGATGGGAATGGAGTGGATTTTATTTTTGACATCAAAAAAGTCTCTCCGGAGTCGGAGGTGATTCTGCTTACTGCTCATGGAAACATTCCAGATGGGGTACAGGCTATCAAAAACGGAGCTTTTGATTATATTACAAAAGGAGATGACAATCGGAAAATTATCCCTATCATCAAGCGTGCCATCGAGGAGGTGGAGAGGCGAAAGGGACAGCTTGTTCCTGAAGTGGCTTATTCATTTGACTCAATTTTAGGTGATTCGGACGAAATGAAGCATGCTGTCTGTATGGCGAAGAAGGTGGCTGAAACGGATGTTCCAACCTTGATAACAGGTGAGACAGGAACGGGAAAGGAAGTTTTTGCACATGCCATTCATCAAGCAAGCGACCGAAGCAAGCACACGATAGTCGATATCAATTGTTCCGCTTTCAGCAAGGACTTGATGGAAAGTGAACTTTTTGGTTATAAGGCAGGAGCCTTTACAGGTGCGGTAAAAGATAAGAAGGGACTCTTTGAGGTGGCAAACCATGGTACGCTCTTCTTGGATGAAATCGGTGAAATGCCTTATGAACTTCAAGCCCGCTTGTTGCGTGTGCTGGAATCGGGAGAATATATTAAGGTAGGAGATACGAAACCTACCAAAGTGGACGTGCGGATCATTTCAGCGACCAACCGAGATTTGAAGCGGGAGATTGAACGAGGGAATTTCCGTGAAGACTTGTTCTTCCGTCTTTCGGTTTTCCAGATTCATTTGCCGCCGTTGCGTGAGCGCCGAGAAGATATCGAAGTGCTCGCATCTACATTCCTGAAGCGTTTTTCAGACAAGCAGAAACGAAAGATAGCGGGTATGACTCCTGAATTTCTGGAAGCTCTTAAGCGTGCAGAATGGAAAGGTAATATTCGTGAATTGAAAAATGTGATGGAATGCAGCAGTATCGTATGTGACGGAATGCTGACTGTGGAAGATTTGCCTTTGGATTTACAACATCCGGTACACGTGGAAAAAGGAAACTCCGATGAGTTTGAATTGGCGGTCATAGAAAAGAAGCACATCACCAAGGTCTTGCAATATACGCATGGAAATAAAACGGAAACGGCTCGACTCTTGAAAATTGGTTTGGCTACCTTATATCGCAAAATAGAAACATATCAAATCATGATTTGATTTATCAAATCGATAAGGCTTCCCAATATGAAAGGGGCGACCTTCTCAAAATGAGAGGGTCGCCCCTTTCTGTTTTCTCTCTTCTGTAAATTAAACCATTGATTGTCAATATGGTATAGTATGTGTGGACTTCATGGCATAGGCTTTGCCATATAAATGACGAAACAATGTAAAATTAAAATGTAAAAAGAAGAAGATGGAATTTTTAAGTGTTGGCTTTGCAGTTTGCCTGCTTAGCGGTTTAGGATGTTTTTATTTTTTTATGAAATGTGTCGATTGGTTTGAAGACATTTAAAGAAGAGGAGAGTAAGAAATGTACACAGTATTATTTGTCATAGGTTTGATCATGTTCGGTTATATGGCCTATGTTCTTATTAAACCGGAGAAGTTTTAAAGGAGATTAGGTATGAATACAGAAATTTTAGGGATAGTTATTCAGATTGTATTGTTGATAGCACTCAGCTATCCGTTGGGTAAATACATTGCGAAGGTATATAAAGGAGAATCTACCTGTTTGGATTTCTTGAAGCCAGTGGAACGGTGGATGTTCAAATTGAGTGGTATCAATCCAAACGAAGAGATGAACTGGAAACAGTTCTTGCGTGCTTTGCTGGTCGTAAACTTGTTTTGGTTTGTTTGGGGAATGGTTTTGTTGGTAGCTCAAGGCTATTTGCCGCTTAACCCCGATGGAAATGGAGGACAAAGTGTACATCAAGCGTTCAATACGTGTATTAGTTTTATGGTCAACTGCAACTTGCAGCATTACAGCGGTGAAACGGGTTTGACTTATTTTACACAACTCTTTGTCATCATGCTCTTCCAGTTCATTACGGCAGCTACGGGTATGGCAGCCATGGCAGGTATCATGAAAGCGTTGAGTGAGAAGACAACGCAGACTATCGGAAACTTTTGGAATTACTTGGTACTGAGCGTTACCCGTATATTGTTCCCTCTGTCTTTGGTCGTAGGTATTCTTTTGCTTGTGGAAGGTGTACCTATGGGATTCGAAGGGAAAATGGAGGTGACTACGATGGAGGGTGCTACGCAATACGTATCACAAGGTCCTACAGCTGCTATTGTCCCCATTAAAGAGTTGGGAACCAATGGTGGTGGTTATTTCGGAGCGAATTCTTCGCATCCATTGGAAAATCCTACCTATTTCTCCAATATGATAGAGTGTTTCTCTATTTTGATTATTCCGATGGCAATGACCTTGGCTTTCGGCTTTTATACGAGACGAAAGAAATTGGGCTATAGTATCTATGGGGTTATGCTTTTTGCCTTCTTGATAGGTGTCCTTATTAATGTAAGCCAAGAAATGGGTGGAAATCCTCGCATTGATGATTTGGGTATCGCTCAGGACAACGGTGCGATGGAAGGAAAGGAAATTCGTATCGGTTCGGGAGCTACTGCATTGTGGAGTATCGTCACTACAGTCACTTCCAATGGCTCTGTGAATGGAATGCATGATTCTACCATGCCTCTTTCTGGATTGATGGAGATGCTGAATATGCAGACCAACACTTGGTTTGGTGGTGTCGGTGTAGGATGGATGAACTACTTCACGTTCCTGATTATGGCTGTATTCATCAGCGGATTGATGGTAGGACGTACTCCTGAGTTCTTGGGAAAGAAAGTGGAAGCACGTGAGATGAAGATTGCTTCCATCGTGGCATTGCTGCATCCGCTCATTATTCTGGTCGGTACAGCTTTGAGCGTTTATCTTTTTGTTCATTTCCCTGAATTCGTGGAGAGTGAAGGTGGATGGCTGAATAATCCGGGCTATCATGGATTGAGTGAAATCCTTTATGAATTCACTTCGTGCGCAGCCAACAATGGTTCTGGATTTGAAGGACTGGGTGATAATACTTGGTTTTGGAACTTCTCCTGTGGCATCGTTTTGATTCTTGGACGTTTCTTGCCGATTATCGGTCAGGTAGCTATCGCTGGACTTCTGGCTCAGAAAAAATATATTCCAGAAAGTGCAGGAATCTTGAGAACAGACACCGTAACGTTTGGTGTGATGACTTTCGCAGTCATCTTTATCGTAGCCGCCTTGTCCTTCTTCCCGGCACAGGCTTTAAGTACAATAGCAGAACATTTTAGTTTATAAGAATAAAATATTATGAAAAGTGATCATTCAACTTCGCTCTTTCAGAAGGAGCTGGTATTAGATAGTTTCAAGCAGTCTTTCGTAAAACTGAATCCGCGTATCATGGTAAAGAATCCTATCATGTTTACGGTTGAGGTTTGTACTTTGATCATGCTTTTAGTTACAATTTACTCGATTTTCAATGAGGACCAAGGTTCGTTTGCCTATAATGTTTGGGTATTTGTCATTTTGTTTGCCACCCTGCTGTTTGCCAATTTCGCTGAAGCGATTGCTGAGGCACGTGGAAAGGCTCAGGCCGACAGCCTGCGCAAAACGCGTGAAGAGACTCCTGCTCGGTTGGTGGTAGGTGATGGTACGAAGACAGTGAGCAGTTCTCAGTTGAAAAAGGGGGATGTGTTTATTTGTGAAGCCGGTGACGTGATTCCTGCCGACGGTGAAATCATCGAAGGATTGGCGTCTATTGATGAAAGTGCCATTACTGGTGAATCGGCTCCTGTAATCCGTGAATCAGGCGGTGATAAGAGTTCGGTGACAGGGGGAACGAAAGTGTTGTCCGACCGCATCAAGGTGGTGGTGACTACTCAACCGGGAGAAAGTTTCTTGGATAAGATGATCAGTCTGGTGGAAGGGGCTTCCAGAAAGAAGACTCCGAATGAAATCGCATTGACTATTTTGTTGGCAGCGTTTACATTGGTCTTTTTCATTGTCTGTATAACCTTGAAGCCGTTGGCCGATTACAGTGGTACTGTCATAACCATCGCTTCCTTCTTGTCGCTCTTTGTTTGTTTGATTCCGACTACAATCGGCGGACTTCTGTCGGCTATCGGTATTGCGGGGATGGACCGTGCGCTTCGTGCCAATGTGATTACCAAATCGGGTAAGGCCGTAGAAACAGCAGGTGATATTGATACGTTGTTGTTGGACAAGACCGGTACCATTACAATCGGTAACCGTAGAGCGACCAAGTTTTATCCGATAGATGGCGTGGAAGAACGCAGATTTATTGAAGCTTGTATGTTGTCTTCTGTTGCTGATGATACCCCGGAAGGAAAGAGTATCATTGAATTGGGACATGAATCTGGTTTTCGTATGCGCAGCTTGCATACGGAAGGAGCTCACATGATTAAGTTCTCGGCTGAAACAAAATGTTCCGGCATCACCCTGAAAGACGGAACGGAAATTCGTAAAGGGGCATTTGATACTATCCGAAAGATTGCTTTGGAGGCGGGTCATCCGTTCCCGGAAGCCGTAGAAAGTGTGATTGCAGCGATTACAAGCAATGGAGGTACACCGTTGGTAGTAAGTATCAATAAACAAATAGCAGGTGTTATTGAATTGCAGGATATTATCAAGCCGGGTATTCAGGAACGTTTTGTCCGCTTGCGTAAGATGGGTGTGAAAACGGTGATGGTAACCGGTGATAACCCGCTTACAGCCAAATATATTGCTGAGAAGGCTGGAGTGGACGATTTCATCGCTGAGGCTAAACCTGAAGATAAGATGGAGTACATCAAGAAAGAACAGGCAGCCGGCAAATTGGTGGCCATGATGGGAGATGGTACGAATGACGCTCCTGCATTGGCTCAGGCAAATGTGGGAGTAGCCATGAACAGCGGTACTCAGGCTGCCAAAGAAGCGGGCAATATGGTTGACTTGGACAATGACCCGACCAAGTTGATTGAGATTGTAGAAATCGGGAAACAGTTGCTGATGACTCGTGGTACGTTAACCACTTTCTCTATAGCGAATGATGTCGCTAAATATTTTGCCATCGTGCCGGCTTTGTTCATGTTGTCTATACCGGAATTAGGAGCCTTGAATATCATGAACCTTCACTCTCCGGAGAGTGCCATTCTTTCGGCAATCATCTTCAATGCGGTGATTATTCCTATTCTGATTCCTTTGGCCTTGAAGGGAGTTCAGTATAAGCCTCTTGGTGCTTCGGCTTTGTTGCGACGTAATCTGCTCATTTATGGGGTAGGAGGTGTAATCGTTCCGTTTGTAGGTATCAAGTTGATTGACTTGCTGGTAGGAATCTTCTTTTAAATAAACAGGTAGAATAACTAAAAAATGAAATCATGAAAAATTTACTTAAATCATTTAGAATAACAACTGCATTTTGTGTGTTTCTAACTCTCTTTTATATTCTTGTGTTGTGGATTGTTTCACTTCTCATCGGTCCGAATAACGGTAATGCAGAAGTCGTGGAGTTGGATGGAAAAGTGGTGGGAATGGCTAATGTAGGCCAGTCCTTTACAAAAGATATTTATTTCTGGGGACGTCCTTCATGTGCAGGGGATGGGTATGATGCTACGAGCTCGGCTGGCAGCAACAAGGGACCTACTAATCCAGAATATCTGGCAGACGTCAATGCACGTATCGAGAAATTTTTGGAACATCATCCATATTTGTCAAGAGAACAGGTTCCTGCCGAAATGGTAACGGCCAGTGGCTCGGGCTTGGATCCAGACATCACACCTGTTTCTGCTTTCGTTCAGATGCAGCGTGTGGCTACGGCTCGGGGCATGAGTGTAGAATCTGTAAGAAAGATAGTGGAATCTCAGATAGAAAGACCTTTCTTGGGACTTTTCGGACCGGAAAAGGTGAATGTGTTGAAACTGAATGTGGCTCTGGAAAAAGCGGACAGGTAATAGGAAGATTAGGAGAAAAAAATTATTATTTGTAATTTTGGCCGTGAAATCCACCGGTTGGATTGGCCATAAGGTATTTTAAATAGTAACATAAGAAAAATGAATAGTATTTTTAAGAAAATGTTTTTGGCGTTGGCTGTGATGGTTTCATTGCCAACGATGATGCAGGCACAGACGAAATTTAAAGTGAATGGTGAACTTGGTTTCGTAAGTGATTATGTCTGGCGTGGAGCCGATCAGTATTCAGGCTTTTCTGTGCAGCCTTCTTTGACCCTGGGCTATGGCGGATTTAGTTTGAACTTGTGGGGCAATCAGACCTTGTCCAAATGGGAGGATGGCAAAGGTCAGAAAGAGGTGGACATTAACTTGTCTTATGCATACAAGAACTTTTCGATAACGATTTCCGATTACTGGTGGGCAGGAACTGATATGCCTTATGGGGATTATAAGAATGATCATTACTTTGAAGGAACTTTGGCTTTTAATTTCGGTGAGTCTTTCCCGCTGGAATTGGCTTGGAGCACCATGTTTGCTGGAGGAGATAAAAATGAGAATGGCCATTTGATGGCATCTTCTTACTTGAACATAGCTTATCCGTTCAGCCTTCCTGCCGACATTACGCTCACTCCTGCGGTTGGCTTTACTCCTTGGAAAGGTATGTATTGGGACAAGGCTGCCTTTACAGACATTACGCTGACTGCTAACAAGGATATTAAGGTGAACGAGCACTTCGTGATTCCTATTTTCTTGCAGGCTGTCGTTTCACCGATTTATGACCGTACCTACTTGTTGGGAGGTATAAGTTTTGGTTTTTAAAAGAAAATAGATTGTTCAGTTGAATTTAGATTAACAGCGTTACGCTGTTTTGTTTCTCTTTATTTGAAGAGCGAGGCGAGCCGGTTGTTTTCATCAAGTGTCATTTTGTTGCTCTATAAGTTGAGAAAGGGTGAAGTGACGCAGGGGTGAAGGCTGGAAAAACGGAATCTGTAGACTTTGGGGGTGAAAAGGAAAGTTTAGTAAGATGAAGACCTTTATTTTTTTTCATAAATGGCATGAATCTGTCAAAAAAACTATTTACTTTGTATCTTCTCATTTGTGAAGGTTGATTCAGAAACAGCTAAACGTTTTGTTTCGTCGGATGTTTCATTGGCATGCAAGTAAAAGAGACATTTTAGAAGTCCCCGTTGGGGACTTTGTTCGTTTGGCATATTCAAGGAAACGGACGAACGAAATGAGAGTGAAAAGAAAAAAGGATCTATTTGTTTAAAAGATAAGCTTAGAAGAGTGATATGGAAGGTTTATGCAACAATAAGACTAAAAATAACAGGTGTTCGGTTGTGAACTATAAGTTGGTGACGCGCATTCTTGGCGTTTTACTTTGGATTGAATCTGGGATGTTCGCTATTTGTGCCGCAGTATCTTTGTGGTACCACGAAAAAGAATATATCGATTTCGTGTCTTCTATCCTGCTTACTTTAGGAGTCGGTGGATTGATGATCTTGATAGGTACATCCAGTCGTCAGCAGCTGGGACGTCGCGATGGTTATTGTGTGGTCGGATTGTCTTGGGTGCTGTTCTCACTCTTTGGCATGCTGCCTTTTTATCTTAGCGGACACATCCCTTCTATTACGGATGCATTCTTTGAAACGATGTCGGGTTTTACCACTACCGGTGCCACGATTTTAAACGACATAGAATCTTTGCCGAAGGGGCTGCTCTTCTGGAGAAGCTTGACGCAATGGATTGGAGGTTTGGGCATCGTGTTCTTTACATTGGCTATATTACCGAATTTCGGCAGCGACAGCCAGCAATTGTTTTTGTCGGAAGCCACAGGCATCACTCATCATAAAACACATCCTCAGGTACAAGTCATGGCTCGATGGCTCTGGACCATTTACCTGACTTTGACCTTCTTGGAGACGTTGTTGTTGCTCTTTGGAGGTATGAGTTTGTTTGACGCTGTCTGCCATTCTTTGACTTCTACGGCTACCGGCGGCTTTTCTACCAAGCAGGATAGCATCGCTTATTGGAATTCTCCATTCATCGAGTATGTCGTCGCTTTCTTTATGCTTTTTTCAGGAATCAATTTTTCTTTGTTCTACATGGGGCTGAAGGGAAATCTGCAGTCGCTTTTAAAGGATGAAGAATTGCATTGGTACTTGAAGTCAATCGGTTTCATTACGCTGGTAATTACTGTTGCCCTGATTGTTAAGAATGGATATGGTATAGAAGAAGGCTTCAGAAAGGCCTTTTTCCAAGTGGTGTCAATTCATACTTCTTGTGGATTCGCTACAGACGACTATAATCTGTGGCCGCATTTCACTTGGATGCTGCTGATTATAGCCATGCTTTCGGGAGGATGTACAGGGTCTACAGGTGGAGGTATCAAATCTGCTCGATTGCTTATCTTGATGCGAAATATCATGAATCAGTTCAAGCAGATTCTTCATCCGCGTGCCGTATTGCCTGTTCGCATCAATCATTATACGGTCGACACACAGCTTTCGGCTACGGTGATGACATTCATCATCACTTACATGCTCTGCATCTTGTTGGGTTGGATAGCACTGATGGCTATGGGATTGGGACTGACGGAAGCCATGAGTACAGCTGTTTCTGCTATGGGAAATGTAGGTCCTGGAATCGGTGCTTTCGGACCTGCTTATTCTTGGGCGGCTATACCTGATCTCGGAAAATGGCTGTTGGCTATTATGATGCTGATTGGCCGCTTGGAGATGTTTGGTGTGTTGCTTCTCTTCTACAGAGGATTATGGAGAAACAAATAAGCGTATGCCATATTTTAGTATAGTATGGATAGTAGAGAAGAAAGTGTACAGCATTTCTTAAAGATGATTCGCCGCTCGCAAAGGGGCGTGTTCAAGATTTATATAGGCATGATTGCGGGGGTAGGAAAGAGCTATCGAATGCTTCAGGAGGCCCATGAATTGCTGGAAAATCATGTCGATGTGCAGATAGGATACATTGAGACACATGGAAGGGCAGGTACGGAGGCTTTGGTTGCTGGCTTGCCTGTCATTCCTCGCAAGAAAATATTTTATAAGGGAAAGGAAGTGGAAGAGATGGACGTAGATGCCATTTTGTTGCTTCATCCCGAATTGGTTATTGTGGACGAGTTGGCTCATACCAACATAGAAGGCAGCCGCAATGAAAAACGCTGGCAGGATGTGATGGATTTGTTGGATGCGGGTATCAATGTGGTCTCTGCAGTCAATATTCAGCATATAGAGAGCCTGAATGAAGAAATTAAGGGCATTGCCGGTATTGAGGTGAAGGAACGTATTCCCGACAAGGTTTTGGAGGAGGCTGATGAAGTGGTAAATATCGACTTGACGGCCGAAGAGCTGATTACTCGATTGAAGTCGGGTAAGATTTATCGGCTTGATAAGGTGCAGACTGCTTTGAACAACTTCTTTAAAACGGACAATATCTTGCAGCTGCGTGAATTGGCATTGAAGGAAGTGGCCTTTCGCGTAGAAAGAAAGGTGGAAAATGAGGTGGTGGACAGTGAAAAGTCCAGTCATAAGGAACGTTTCATGGCGTGTATCAGCAGCAATGAAAAGACTCCTCGCAGCATCATTCGTACCACTGCCCGATGGGCTTCTCGCTATAATACGGAATTCTATGCCTTGTATGTGCAGACTCCCCGTGAAAGTACCGACCGGATTGGTCTGGCCAACCAGCGCTACTTGTTGAACCATTTTAAACTGGTGACCGAACTTGGAGGGGAAGTGATTCAGGTGGCTTCTCCCCACATTATGGAAACGATACTGCAAGTGTGCAAAGACAGACAGATAACTTCCGTTTGTGTGGGAAAACCGGCTTTGAAATTCTTCAGTATGTTGACTTCATTACCAAGGTATCGAAAGTTCTTGAATGAATTGTCCAAAATGGATACAAAATTGATTATATTGCCTTAAATTTAGGAAAGACTATGAATATTAAAACGAAACTAAGATTAGGACTTGGCATTTTGGTTGCTATGATTGTGCTGTTGGTTGCTCTTTCGGTAGTGAATCTGCAAATCCTTACGGCTACTGAGCCTACCAGTCCGGCTGCAGGTCCTGGCCTGTATCGTGCTTTGATATGGGTTTTAGTGGTAGGAGCTTTCAGCATCATAATAGGTGTCGTGTTATTGTTGTTGTTGCCTGGCTCCATCAACAAACCGATTCATGAACTGGCCAATGGCATTCAGGAGATAGCGAACCATAATTATGCCAAACGTCTGTATCTGAAAAGTCAGGAATTTGTGGAGGTGTCACACAACTTTAACCGTATGGCGAAGCGCTTGGAAGATTATCATGCCAGTACCTTGTCGAAGATGATGGCTTCCAAGAAGTTTATGGAAACTATCATCAACAGTGTGCGTGAGCCTATCATCGGATTGGACAATGAAATGAACGTTGCGTTTATCAACGATGAGGCGTTGAACATCATCAATCTGACTCGAGAAGAGATTATCATGAAGTCGGCCAAGGAGGTTGCCTTGCATAATGACCTGTTGCGCAGGTTGGTTCGTGAACTGGTGGATACGGAGAAGTCGGATTCTCATACTAAGTCTGAACCTTTAAAGATTTATGCAGACAACAAGGAAAGCTATTTCCAGATGAATTCGATGCCTATTACCCAGATGGATAAGGATGGAGTGACTCCCAAACAGCAGGGATACGTAATCATGCTGAAGAATATTACGGAGTTCAAGGAACTGGATTCTGCCAAGACGACTTTCATTTCTACGGTTTCTCATGAATTGAAGACTCCGATTTCGGCCATAATGATGAGCTTGCAGCTGCTTGAAGACGAGCGCGTGGGCAGCTTGAATGAGGAACAGACCGAGTTGGCCAAGAGCATTCAGGACAACAGTGAGCGTTTGCTGAACATTACCAGTGAATTATTGAACATGACTCAGGTGGAATCGGGCAAATTGCAGTTGAAGCCGCGAGTAACCAAGCCGATTGAGTTGATAGAATATGCTATCAAGGCGAATCGGGTGCAGGCAGAAAAATTCAAGATTCAGATAGAAGTGCAGTATCCCGAAGAGAAAATCGGCCGTTTGTTTGTCGACAGCGAAAAGATTGCTTGGGTGCTGACCAACTTGCTTTCAAATGCCATCCGTTATTCTTATGAGAATGGTCGTATCATTATCGGTGCCCGCCAGTCGGACGACGGTTATATTGAGATGTTCGTACAGGATTTTGGCAGGGGAATTGATCCGCGTTATCATAAGAGTATATTTGATCATTACTTCCGTGTTCCGGGAACCAAAGTACAGGGTAGCGGATTGGGTCTGTCCATCTCCAAGGACTTTGTTGAGGCTCATGGAGGAACTTTGAGCATTCAAAGCGAATTGGGTAAAGGTTGTTGCTTTATCATGAGATTGAAGGTCTGAACCTTATTCTTCAAAAGGGAAGAATTTTGCTGCTGACGTATGTCGGTAATGTTGCTGACGTATGTCAGTAGTGCTGCCGACCATTGTCAGTAATGCTGCTGACATACGTCAGCAGATAAATCGATGAGGAAATAATATAAAAAAGCAACCTCTTTCTTGGAATTTTCCCTTGAAAGAGGTTGCTTTTTATATCTTCAGATTCTTGATAACCAGTCGGTTAATATAGATTTTCGTTGTAGTCGAACAAATATTCGGCATCCTTCAGCAAAGGATGATGCTGGTCTTTCTCCGAAAGAATGGCCTTGTCGGCAGGAATGCGCCAATCGATATTTAATGCTGGGTCGTTCCAAGCTATGGCACCTTCGCTTTGAGGAGCGTAGAAATTGTCACATTTATATTGGAAAACAACTTCATCGCTTAATACACTGAATCCATGTGCAAAGCCACGTTCAATGAAAAGTTGCAAATGGTTGTCCTCTGTCAGTTCTACCGCTACGTATTGTCCGAAAGTAGGGGAACCCTTTCTGATGTCTACGGCTACATCGAGAACGGCACCTTTGATGCATCGTACCAGTTTGCTTTGGCAGAATGGAGGCTTCTGAAAATGGAGTCCTCTCAAAACGCCATAAGATGACTTGCTTTCGTTGTCTTGTACAAAATGAATCTCTCTCACTTCTTCATTGAATACGCGTTGAGAGTATGATTCAAAGAAATATCCACGGTCATCGTTAAAGATTCGTGGTTTCAATATGGTTACCCCTTCGATAGGAGTCTTGATTATTTCCATAAACGGTGATATAATAATTTCGGTGCCAGACTTTGAGTCGGACACCGAGTATGAATGAAATCAATATTGATTGGAATGTTTCAGTTCGTCAACTACTTTCAGCAGATACTGTCCGTATTGGTTCTTCAACATAGGTTGTGCTAACTGGCGCATCTTGTCCTCGTCAATCCATCCTTGACGGTAGGCAATTCCCTCCAGACAGGCAACTTTCAATCCCTGACGCTTTTCTATCACTTCAATGTAAGTGGAAGCTTCGGCCAGTGAATCGTGTGTACCGGTATCCAGCCAAGCGAAACCTCGTCCCAAGGTTTGTATCTTCAAAGAGTCATTTGCCAAGAAATGCTGGTTTACAGTCGTAATCTCCAGCTCTCCTCGAGCCGATGGCTTGATTTGCTTGGCTACGCTGACCACTTCGTTCGGGTAGAAATACAGACCGGTAACCGCATAGTTTGATTTTGGATGCTCCGGCTTTTCTTCGATGGAAAGGCAATTTCCTTCTTTGTCGAATTCCGCTACCCCGTATCGTTCAGGGTCGCTTACCCAATATCCGAAAACGGTTGCCTTCTTTTCTTCTTCAGCTGTTCGTACAGCTTCTTTCAGCATGGAAGTGAACCCATTGCCATGGAAGATGTTGTCACCTAAAACCAGACAGGCTGCATCCTTACCGATGAATTTTTCGCCAATGATGAATGCTTGAGCCAGTCCGTCGGGAGAGGGTTGTTCTGCATATTCAAATTTCATGCCATAATCACTACCGTCACCGAGCAAGCGTTTGAATCCCGGTAAGTCATAAGGAGTGGAAATGATAAGAATTTCACGGATACCGGCTAACATGAGCACTGATATCGGGTAATATATCATAGGCTTGTCAAAGATAGGGAGCAGTTGTTTGGATACCCCTTTTGTAATGGGATACAAGCGGGTACCGGAACCTCCGGCGAGAACAATTCCTTTCATAGTTTTCTGAATTTAAATCATTTTTATGCAAAATAAGAAGTTTTTTGTTACCCTGCAAAATTTTAGCCTTAGATTTTCCTTTCTGTTAGGGTGTCCATCATTCTATGTTGCCGGTTCGGGTTCTTTCCGCTTCGGCGGTTAGCTTTTCAACGATTCTGAATGAACTGAAAATGCCACTTTACTGTCATACTTTTAAGAATGTCACGCAAATAACAATCACTGAATTTATTTTTTTCCTTATATTGGGTGGAAAAAGCTAAGAAAGAGAAAATAGAATTATAGTCCTTCAGAGATAGCGAGAATAATTAAAACGTTGTATAAACATGTCTGCAACTGCTAAAATCTGTATATCTTCTCCGCAGCTGGACAGATTTCTGCTGTGACTTCTAGTTCTCTTCGGCATATATCATCAACAATGTATTGACGGCATGTAAATCTGATATAATAATAGTGTCAAGTGTCATAGCGGTCATCTTATAAGTTCGTAATGAGAAATCTTGTGGCAACACCTACCAGAATGGATACAGCAAAACTGGACATGGTACCGATAAGTACATAGTCGTCCCTTAAGAACATCTTTATCTATTGATATTCAGTAAATTAGTTTATAAAATTCTTTGATAAATCTGCAAGTTTTAAGTACCTTTAGGGTAAGAAACTTGCAGATTTTATGATTAAAAAGACGAATAAAACCCCATCTTTATTCAGCAGTCTGTCTGATATGTTGAACCAATTGCATCC
>RCNI01000853.1_pt1 | contig 17726 bp, 22 predicted proteins | sample 2041151 | NCBI WGS metagenome assembly RCNI01 (sample SAMN09708214, study PRJNA481090) | feces metagenome | isolation source: feces | place: Antarctica: Albino Rookery | reverse complement strand
CATCCCTTATCTAACCGTATACAACTTTTATTAAACCTAAGGTTTTTTCACCAATCTAAGAGGTTTACACAAAATTTGTTACACTCCCTAATTGTCCGATATTTTTATTTAGCAAAAGTTAAATATACATAATTTATTTTTCAGCTGAAGGTAAAATCATTTCAACTTCTTCATGTGGTCTTGGAATTACATGAATTGAAAGAAGCTCTCCAACTCTTTCAGCAGCTGCTGCTCCTGCATCTACTGCTGCTTTAACAGCTCCAACGTCACCTCTGACCATTACAGTTACGATTCCGCCTCCTACTAATACTTTTCCTGCGAGAGAAACGTTTGCTGCCTTAACCATAGCATCTGCTGCTTCTACAGATCCTACAAGACCCTTAGTTTCTATCATTCCTAGTGCTTCCTGTCTCATTTTTCTTCCTCCTCTTTATATTTATTTTACAATTCTTACTATGGATTTATTTGTTAAACCCATAGCATTTGCTTCTTCTGTGTCAATATGACAGTCAAGTGCTGATGTCTCATTAGCTCTGATTGCCACATTCCCATACACTCCACCTCTTGGGCCATCTACTTCAATGCCTACAATATCACCATTTTTTACACCGAATCTTTCAGCATCCTGTAAATTCATGTGTATATGTCGCTGTGCTACAATAGCACCCTGTTTAAGCACTACAGAGCCTTTTGGTCCAATCAGAGTTGCAGGTGCGGAGTTTTCAAGATTTCCCGACATTCTTAACGGTGCCTTGATTCCTAACTTGAAGTTATCTGCTGAAAGGAGTTCAACCTGGGTTTCTTTTCTTACAGGTCCCAGAATTCGTACCTTTTCAATGGCTCCTTTTGGCCCTGCAATTGTCATGGTTTCTTTACATGCAAACTGTGTAGGCTGAGATAAATCTTTCATCGGCGTGAGCTCATATTCCTTTCCGAAACACGCTTCTAGATCTTCCTGAGAAAGATGGATGTGGCGGTTGGAAATTCCAACCGGTATCCCATCCTGTTCTTCCTGAACATTGTTCTGTATAAGATTCTTTTCTTCCAGAACTTTCTTTATGACTTCTGCAATTATTTCGTTCTTATCCATACAATGCACTCCTTTTATTTCAGTGCTTTAATTACAGCTTCAATCATGGAAGTAAGTTCATCCGGTGTAATGGAAACTGTATCTTTGTTGCAAGCTGTATCTTTACCATGATATTTCTGAAAAATTTTATCTTCTTCAGCAACTCTTGTAACATCTTTGATGCCGTACGCAAGAATTTTTCTGTTAATCAGATGCATAGGTGTAACATTTTCTGATACTGATGACCCTCCAAGTGTTCCGCATCCTAAAGTAAATGCCGGAGCTAATCCTGTAGTAACACCTGTACCACCCTGTGTTCCACCTGTATTTACCAGAATTCTTGATGCTGGTTTTGCAGCAAATTTTAATGCGATTTCCGGATCTTCTGTGTGAATATTCATTGTATGACCAATACCGTTCTGTAATAATTCAATACTTAAGTCACAAGCTTCATGCCAGTCTTCTACAGTATAGAAAGCTAAAACCGTTGTAAGCTTTTCATGTGATAAAGGATCATTATCACCAACGCCATGCTGTCTTCCAACTAATACTCTGATGCTGTCATCAACTTCAAATCCTGCAGCTTTTGCAATAACCTGTGGTTTCTTTGCAACGAATTTTGCATTCATGCTATGTCCGTTCTTGAATAATAATCTGCATACAGCATTTGTTTCTTCTTCAGACATAAAGTAAGCTCCCTGCTTCTTTAATTCTGAGATGACTTCTGCTTCATTGCATTTTTCGCAGATAATGGACTGTTCTGATGCGCATACTGTACCATTGTCAAATGTCTTACTTGCAAGAATCTTTGTGATAGCTTCTTTAACATTTGCTGTTCTTTCGATATATGCAGGGGAGTTTCCTGCTCCAACACCGATTGCTGGTTTACCTGCACTGTATGCAGCCTTAACCATTCCAGGACCACCTGTAGCAATAATAAGTTTTACATTTTTATCATGCATAAGTGTATCTGTTGCTTCCATGGAAAGAGTTTCCAGACAACCGATACAGCCTTCTGGGGCGCCTGCTTCAATTGCAGCCTGTCTCATAATTTCAGCTGCTCTTAATGTACAGTTTCTAGCTGATGGGTGTGGTGAAAAAACAATAGGGTTTCTTGCTTTTAATGCAATAATTGACTTGAACATAGCTGTTGAAGTCGGATTTGTAGATGGTACAATACCCATAATCAGACCTACTGGTGTTGCAAACTCAATAGTTTTCAGTTCCTTATTTTCAGAAATGATTCCCTGGGTTTTCATGTCTTTGATATAATCATACAGCATTCCTGTTGCCATATGGTTTTTATATACCTTGTCACTTGCAATACCGAAACCTGTTTCTTCTACTGCCATTTCAGCTAATTCAACTGCATGCTTTTCGCCTGCAATTGCCATATTTCTTATAATTTTATCAATCTGTTCTTCAGTAAATTCTTCAAGCTGTTTTGCTGCTTCTGCACCTTTTGCTGCTAAATTTCTGGCTTCCTGTATAGAACGTAAATCTTTATCAAATTCCATAATCTTCTCCTTATCCCAAAATATCATCTAAGATATTTTTATCTTTTAAGACTTTAATTACTGCTGTAACCACCTCATCATGACTGCAGTTATTGTTTGTTTCACATACACCCTGCACGATATCTTTAATCGTAGCTTTTACTTTACAGCCTTCAGCCTTATCTGTAACTGGTTCTGCAATGTTGCATGGCTTTCCTTCAACACGGATAAGCTTTATTCCTTCATTTCTTGCTGCATCTTTTGCTGACGGTGTGATCAAGGTATCGTCGTCTATGGTAAAAAATTCAATACCATCGTTTTTCAACTGTGCGATAGTTTTTTCTGTAATCAATTTTTTCATAGTCAATTCCTTTCTCAGTAAAGTGTCTCTATAAGTTTCTTTGCCGGTGATGGAATAACTTCTGCGTTAATCAGCATTCCTTTTTCTCCAATTGATTCCATTCCGGTTTCAACACCTGTCTTAACAGCAGCTACATCTCCTGTAAAAGTAAAATATGCTTTGCCGCCAAGACCTGTACCAAGTCTTAATTCGACAGCTTCAAGGTCCGCACATTTTAATACTGCATCTGCTGCAATGACCATTGCTGAAATGGAATATGATTCAAGGATTCCAAGTGCCTGAATTTCTTCTGGCATTGATGCTGCTACGATAGCAGGAAATACTCCTCTGTGGACATTAGGGATAATAATTGAGTCCACATAGAATTCATCTGCTGCTCTTTCTCCACTCTTTACAGAGTTCTCAACTGAAGAAACATCACCATATACAATCGCAATATATTTACCTGGACAAACTGAATTCGCTGTAGCTATCTGTACATCGGAGGTTTTTACCATCTGATCTGCTGCATATATTCCTTTAGCTATACTGCTGAATTCAACCATACCTATAGCTTTTGCCATTATGATTCCCTCCTTATTACAATAGTTCCATTATCAATTTTTTCTACGACACCATCTATGCTTGCATGAACTGCTGCCCCAAGTGCTCCTTCCGGAATGTGTGCAATGCGCAGACCCTTTGTAACGTGATCACCAGCAGCTACTTCAATCTCTGCAGGTGCACCTACATGGGAGTTTGTTGCAATACCTACAAGTTCAGGTTCATAGACCATATCACAATCTAATGGTGCTTCTTTGTTAAAGCGAAGTACATCAATTCTTGCCATGAGTCTTTTACTTGGTATCAGTCTGTAATCACGCATAGAATTTGGCTTGTAGCTTTCCTTTACCTGATGTTTAATACCAAGACCTCTTGTTTCATTCATAAAGAATACATTTGCCATCTTAGGGTTAATACCTGCCGGACAGACAAAGTACTCACAGAGGTTACACTGACAACATGTCTGAGCAATACTCATCGGTTCGCCAACCTCAAGATTATATGCCATGGCTCTTACCATTTTATGTGGTGAAGTACTATGACCTAATAGATGTCTTGGGCACATATCTGTGCACATTCTGCATTGTTCACATGCACTTTTATTCACTCTTCGTGCAGACTCCATAGTTTTGCTCTTTTTAGTAACAAGATTATGATCTTCTCTCAAGACTACAAGACCTTTTGTCTTTTTTGTTACATATCCTGTAGTATCAGTCATAAGAGGACCCATCATAGGACCTCCATCGATTACACGAAATCCTGATAAATCTTTGATACCTGCCATTCCCAGTACTTCCATAATCGGTGTACCTACAGGAACTTTTACAGTTACAGGTGTTGGTACATCACCTGCTATTGTTACAAATTTTTCAATAACTGGTTTATCATTTACCGCATTATAGATATTAAGTGCTGTTTCAGTATTAATTACTACACAACCTACATTTAGAGGAATTCCCATTTCCGGAACAACTCTTCCTGTAATCTCATATACAAGTACCTGTTCATCACCTGCCGGATAAATATCAGGCAGTTCATGAACTGAAACATACTTATCAAGATTAAGTTTTAAAATAGTGTCTTTTAAAATCTGAATAACTTCTTTATGTTTATTTTTTATTCCAATTATGGCTTCTTTGGCTTCAACCTGCTGCCCTGCCATACACAGTCCTGTAATAACTTTTTCAGGACAAAATTCCATAAGTTGCTGATCCACTCTTAGAAGTGGTTCACATTCTGCGCCGTTTAACAGAATATATTCAGCTTTGGATTGCAGTTTTACATGAGTAGGAAAGCCCGCACCACCGGCACCGATAATACCGGCGTCTTTAACCTTTTCAACTAAGTTCATATCTGCTCCTTTTATTCAAACGTGCAGTCTTCATCAATTATTCCAACTACAACTGCGTCTACTGGCACATCATCTGTGCCAAGCATTCTTCTTGCAGAAGAACCAGTGGTTACAATAACTCTGTCACCAATACCTGCACTGATGATATCCACAACGACAAGTTGTTCACCGTCAGAATTTCCACCAATTCTTTCTGCCAGCATAAGTTTATATCCCTGAAGAGATTCTGCTTTTCTGGTAGCCCAGATATTATCAATAAGTTTGGCTGTAATCACTGTATTTACCTTCTTTCAATTTATCTTCTATTTCCTGCAGTGCATCTGCAACTGAAGCGGTATCTCCAAATAACGCAAGAATGGTCATATGCTGAGGGCATACACCTCTTACATCATAAACATGCACCCCTACGGCTTTCTCTGCAATATCTGCTGCACAAATCATATCAATCATCTGACCCTGAACAAGACCAATAGCATCAACATTTTCATCTGTAGCTGTCTGTCCACTCAACGCTATTCTTCTTCTGATCAAATCAACCGTACCCGGTGATGGAGATTTAATAATTCTTAAATTCATAATTCTGCTCCTAATCAATAACCTGATCTGTACAACTTAACGCAATACCTAAAGGTGTGACAAACAAAGGATTCAACGGCTTATAAGTACGAATACCTGTCTGTTTTTCAATAATTTTTTCAATACCTGTTAAACAGCTGCTACCTCCGACAAGAACGATACTTTCAATGTTATGTCCTTCTGTTCCTCTCTGGATAATTGAAGATATCTTTTCAATAACCGGTTTAAGTACAGGAAGGATTTCTTTATGATTTCCATTATCACGTTTAAACTTATCTGCATCATTAAATGGCATCTTATATGCACCTGCAAGAACAAGAGAAAAATGGGTTCCACCTGTTGCTTCATCGCTTACAGCAACAACTTCACCATCACGTACAATAGAAATTCCCGTTGTTCCTCCACCTATATCGACTACTGCTCCATTTTCTATTTTCAGAAGCATATTTGCAGCTGATGGCTCGTCCAGCATATTTGTGATTTCAAATCCTGCTGCCTGAATTACATTCTTAACTGCTCCGCCATCAATGGAATCGGTTCCCGGTGGAATGGCACCTGCCGCGTAAATTAATTCTGTTCCCAGAGATTCTTCAATTTTTTCCTTCATATCTTTTACAATTTTTATTGCACCAATATAATCGACAATCATACCATCACGCACAACGTCGGCATACTGATATGCTCCTGCTACTGGCTGATAATTTTCATCAAGAACAACCATAACAACGCATGCTGTACCTAAGTCAACTCCTGTATAATATTTTTTCGAATCAGTTTTTTTAGAATGTTTTATAACTTCCTCAAACTGTTCTACATATTTGTCACAGAAATCAAAGTTTATTTCTCTCTTTTCCATAATTTACGAACCGCTCCTTACTGCATTATTTTTTCGTGACAGGTTTAGTCAATTAATTCCTGCCAGTTTGCCGGATATACAAAGTATGCATATCTTGTCTTATTAGGCGTCTGGAAATGAATATGACTACCAGCCGGAATATATAGAATATCTCCCGGTTTTCCGGAAACAACTCTTCCATCAATTTCGATTTCAAGATCTCCACTGATAACATAATCATATTCATCATAAGTTAATGTCCATTCAAAACTTGTATGATCAAGTTCCATAATTCCTGCGCCCATTCTTGGTGCTTCTTCAAGAGTTACGATATCTTTAAGGTAAACGCCTTCTGCACCTGCAAATGGTTCACATTTTACTGTTTCTGTTTCGATTTTAAGAATTCCGCTTTTATCTGTTTTCTTAACGAAATCAGCTTTTTCTGACTTCAAAGTTTCTTCAACTACTTTAGCGATAATTTCGCGTAGTACTTTTTCATTCATTTCCATTTTTCTTCTCCTGAAAGATATGGGTGCCACATTGCCTGTGTGGTTATAAATACGACCTGTAACACCCATTAAAAATTCCGATGTTTTATGCTTCTTCTGTTTTCTTTCCCATTACTGTTTCTACTTTAGCAAGTAACATTGGTGATAAAACGTTTGCTAAGATAAGAGCTGTAATACCAGCTACTAATTTACCAACGATTACAGGGAAAATCATTTCGCTGTTAACACCTGCTGTAAATCCAAGATGATCTCCAAATACAAATGCTGCTGATACTGCAAATGCGACGTTAAGGATTTTAGCCTTTGGATTCATTTCATGCATAACATTAAACATTGCGATATTGTTTGCAAGGTTAGCTATTACACCTGCGCATCCTGCTTCGTTCATTCCAAGCTTACCACCAATTTTTTCTAATGGTTTAGCAAATGTTCTTGTGATCCATTTAACCATTGGGAATGCACCGATTAATACGATAGCAATCTGTCCACATGTAAGTAATCCGGATTCAAGTGGAATAGCTCCTGATGCATCAGGTTCAACCATTAAGTTAAGTAGTGGGAATTTAATTCCTGTTTCATATTCAAATACTGCAATAGCAGTAAGTACTGTAATTACTACAGTTACGCCTGTACCGAATTTATTAAATCCGTTAATCATCTTCTGAGGCATAAACCATAAACCTAATACAATAAGTCCTGCGATGATGATTACAGGGATTAAGTTAATCAATACAGTAATCATGCTGATTTTGTATTGTGTTGCAAAGTTCATTACAAGACCACCTGCAATACATCCAAGTGGAACTGTGATTAAACCTGCTAAAATACCTGCTCCAAGATAACTACGGTCTTCTTTCTTGATGATTCCTAATGCAACCGGAATTGTAAATACAATTGTAGGTCCCATCATAGTACCAAGAATTAATCCTGCAAAGTTACCAATAGATTCATTACTTGCCATTTCCATTGCTAATGGATATCCACCCATATCACAAGCAAGTAAAGTTGTTGCGAACATAGATGCATCTGCACCTACAAGCTGATATAATGGCACAATAATAGGTTTTAAAATAATAGCGAGTACCGGAGCAGCCGCTACAACTCCTGCCATGGCAGCCGCTAAAGGACCCATCGCATTGAAGCCTTCATCAAATTCAGCTCCATATCCCAGTTTATTACCTCTTATTTTATCTATTGCACCTACGATCATGAAAATCATCATGATAAAAATGATTACGGAGTTGACTGAGATATTTGAAATCCAGTCAGTCATACTTTCTACGAATACCGAACCATTTGTAATGTGAGATATTAATTCATTAAACATAAGGTCTTCCTCCTACGAAGTTTCATATATTCCCCTTTATAGAGGAATTATTTCTTCGAGCTTTCTTTTTCGTCAATAATTGCAATCACGGTTGCATCAATCGGGACCGTTCTGTCCATTTCTCCCATTTTGGCAGAACTTCCGCCTGTAATCAGAACGGTTTCTCCGATTCCTGCATCTAAAGAATCTGCAGCAATAAGAGTTTTTGCTTCTTTATTCAAAACCTGAACCTGAAGCAGTTTATAGCCAGTAAGCGAATCTGCTTTTGTTGTCGACCATATTTTTCCTATTACTTTTGCAAGCTGCATTTATAAACTCTCTTTCTCAGAAATACTGATTTTAACAGCGTTTCTTTCTGCATATTCTTTTGCCATATCTGTAACGATAGTCTTTTTCTTAATATAGATTTCTCTGTGACCATCATTATATGCCCGTTTTACATCTGTTTCTGTAAGTACTTTTTTCTCAATGAGATATTCGCTACATTCTATTTTACCGCAAGATAATCTCTTTACTGCACAACCTTCTTTTTCAATTCTGATTCCCCAGCTACGAAGAATATCAACTTTACTGTTTAACATATCCAGAAATGCCTTTGGTGCTGTATTTCTATATGTATATACGTCTAAATCATCGAGAATAACGGTTACTTTTCTGCCTTTCAAAATTGCTTGGCTAATCAATTTAAGATAAGGCGTATCTATCATACCTGTCGTAAGTTTTGCCAGACTTTCATTATCCATATTTCTGACAAAAATTTCTTCAATATCTGTCAGATCAACATCATGAGCTTGATCATAAGAACATTCAACGGCATAATTTTCTGCAATTGCTTCATCACCCCTGAAACAATGATGACATGAATGGTTCAGCCTTGTTACAATAAGTAATCTTGGGCGTTCATCCGGGGTTTCAGCACTTGATTCTTCTTGTTTTTCATTAAGCTTATGTTCTACCGCTCTGACGATAGTTTCTATAAGTTCTTCTTTATTCAAGCGTATCTCTCCCCTTCATCATTTTTCCTGGTATGCCCCACCTAAGTACTTGCACATCATAATATGTAATGCACTTGAAAGACGGTTTAGTTCTTCAATAATATCTGTTCTGGTCATTTTTCTTCCAACCTTGAATGCATCTACTGCTACAAGTTCGGTTTCTCTTATGTCTGTTCTCAGAATATTAAGCAGTGCATAAACCTCTCCCATAGAATACTCAGGAAGAAGCATATATTTGATATTGTAATACTTTTGTGGATTATGAGAATGCTCTCTTAGTTCTGCATGATTCAGACCGATGATTGTCTCATTTGTAAACGGCTCATCGAGAACTTCACAACGCATCATTTCTCTGAGAATTTTAAGAATATCATCTAAATCTTCAAGTAATGCTTTGCTCTTTTCTGTTCTTATGATTACTGTCTGCGCATATACAACATCTGCCTGTAATCTGTCAAGTTTTCCTCTGTAAACAATTCTCGGATGATTCTTGTCTACCAGAACATTTCCAAAAAGCTGTGTCATATGTTCAGGTTTTTCTGCATAAAATGCACCTGTTTCTTCATCTACATATTTCTTTTCAAAAACCGTCTTATCAGCTGTTTTTTCTTCAACAGCTTTCTGTTCACACTTTACAGTATCTTTTGCTTTCTGAGCTTCTCTTTTTTCTCTGTTGTACTCCTGATCAATAGCGATTTGGAGTTGATTTAAATACTCTCTGGCAGCAGGTGACAGTATTTTTCCTTCCGGTACATAGTATACATCCGGATGTTCAGCTTTTAATTCTGCTCTTAAAACGGCCTCTGTAATTGCCCTCATCTACTGCACCTCCTTTACTGTTTTACTATTCTGCGTGTGGTAAAATCATTTCAACATCTGAGTGTGGTCTTGGAATTACGTGAATTGAAAGAAGTTCTCCAACTCTTTCAGCTGCTGCTGCACCTGCATCTACTGCCGCTTTAACAGCACCTACATCACCTCTTACCATTACAGTTACAAGACCGCCACCAACTAATACTTTTCCTGCTAAGGATACATTAGCTGCTTTTACCATTGCATCTGCTGCTTCGATTGAACCTACTAAACCTTTTGTTTCAATCATTCCTAATGCCTGCATATTTGCCATATCTTTCCTCCTGTGTTTATTCCACTGTCTCTTTATTTAATGCTTCATTGATGGCCTTAATCAGCTCATCTTTTTTTGCGAATTTTATTTCCTGCCTGGATAATGAAATGTTTTCTGTTGCTCTTGCAATTGTTCTGAGTTCTCCAACAGTGTGATGTTCAAGAGAATCCTCCACCTGAGCTTCCTCAGTTTCTTCTTCAACTGCTGTTGCTTCTTCTGTTTCCTCTGTTTCCGTGCAAGGTTCTTCGACTTCGCTTTCTTCTGTGCTGACTGTTTCCTCAGTCTCAGATTCTGCTGTTTCTACAGTACGTTCAAGCATTTTTCTTACACTTGCATCTGGTCTTGGAATTACATGGATTGAAATCAGTTCACTAACCCTTTCGGCAGCTGCAGCTCCGGCATCAACAGATGCCTTTACTGCACCAACGTCTCCTTCTACAAATACAGAAGTAAGACCGCCGCCAACTTTAATCATATTTACCAGAGAAACATTGGCAGCTTTAAGGCTGGCATCCAGAGCTTCAACAGCTCCTAACCTTCCTTTTACTTCTATCATTCCTAAAGCTTTCATATTTCTCTCCAATTCCAAATTATTCTGCGTGTGGTAAAATCATTTCAACATCTGAATGTGGTCTTGGAATTACGTGAATTGAAAGAAGTTCTCCAACTCTTTCAGCAGCTGCTGCACCTGCATCTACTGCAGCTTTAACAGCACCAACGTCTCCTCTTACCATTACAGTTACAAGGCCGCCGCCAACTAATACTTTTCCTGCTAAGGATACATTAGCTGCTTTTACCATTGCATCTGCTGCTTCGATTGAACCTACAAGACCTTTTGTTTCGATCATTCCTAATGCCTGCATATTTGCCATTTTACTTTCCTCCTAAATGTTTAAATAATCAACCTAAAATGCGGTTGGATTTTCAGCTACAAATTCTACAGCTGATGCAAATGCATCGCATGCAGATTTGCAAGCTGACTGTGTACCTGTAAGTAACGCTCCACCGAAGTTTGTTTCTGATGGTGGTGCATATAATACACATAATTTTACATCTGCTGCTTTTAATGCAGCATCTACAGCATACATTGCTTCAAGTGGTGGTGCGATAAGGTAAGCAAGTGCTTCACCTTCGTTAATTCCTGCACCTTCTGACAGGTATGAACCTGTTCTTGAAATACAATGAGCATAATAGCAGATTGAGTCATCTTCATTAGCTGATACAAAGTGTGCTTCGTTTTCGATAAAATCGATTGCTGCATCAAGTCCGCTCTTTACTTCTGCAGGGTTAGGTCCTGCAAGAATACCAATGATTTCTCCTGCAAGAGCTGTGTTTGCGTTTGCAGCACCACCATAAAAGCTCTTTGCATAAGCTACTACTACGTCTGCTTTCTTTGTTGCTTCATCAAGTGCAGTATAAGTTACATCATCACAGTCAGCAGTAATAAGTGCCAGTGACTTATAATTTTCAGGAACATTATCTAAATCCTTTAGCATTTCCTGAGTTGCGTTTGGAATAATTTTCGCAGCTAAGACTTTAGCTGGTAATGGATCTCTTTTCATTTTCGCATCTCCTTATAATTTTAAATCTGTTCCACTTGCTTTATGTTCAAGGATTGTCTTGATAACTTCAGCAATATGAGCTCCTGCTTCAGCAGGTAATGTACCCTTTGAGTGAATGTTGGAAATTACTGTTCTTTTTGCTTCAGGCATTCCGATTGTTCCCTTATATGTAATATAAGCGGACATGGAAGTTGCTGTTATAAGACCAGGTCTTTCACCTACCAGAACGCATGTAACATCAGCACCTGTGATTTCACTAACTTCGTCCATCACACCAACTCTTCCGTACTTAGTAAAGAATGGTGTTCCTACTTTAATTCCGTTACTCTTTAAGCCCTGCAAAAGACCTGACATTACTTCTTTAGTATTTGCAGCAACTGCAGCAGAACTTAACCCGTCTGCTACAAGGACCTGTACCTGTGGATGCATTTCGCATTTTTCTTTAATCATCTTAACGGATTCTTCGTTAAGTCTTCTTCCTAAATCAGGTCTTGTCAGATATGTGTCTTTGCTATCACATCTTGACTGTGTAATAAATAATCCAAGACTTTCTACAAGTTCTTCATCAACGTCTGAGAAAACAGCATCCTGTGCAGCTGAATGTGCAGCTCTGAACTCAAGCTGTGGAAGAGTTTTATATCGTGCACCAGCTTTGCCAATTGCCAGACGGCATGGAGCATACTGTTTTAATTCCATAAAGCCTTCTTTATCATAAGGATCTTCAACCAGATACTGTTCCTTAATATCAATTTCTGTGATATCAGGTAAGCATCCGTCTTCTACCACGCATGCAGCGTCATTGCATGCTGAAGAAACTGTTTCTTTTGCAGCTCCTTCTATATTCATTTCTTCTAATACACTTTCAATGATAGCTTTTAATTCTTTTGTATCCACCAGTCTGTCCTCCTTTATTTCTTAAGAAATACTGATGCGTCACCAGCTAATGGAGTGAATTTTCCATCTTTTGTGAAGCCCATCTTTTCTAACCACTTATCAAATTCTGCGTTTGGTCTTAAGCCAAGCACTTCACGAAGTGCTGCTGCTTCATGATATCCTGTGCACTGATACATTAACATGCAGTCATCTCCCTGTGGAACTCCCATTACATAGTTGCATCCTGCTGCTGCAAGTAAAGTTGCAAGGTTTTCGATATCGTTCTGGTCAGCCTTCATATGGTTTGTATAGCATGCATCACAACCCATTGAAATGCCTGTTAATTTACCCATAAAGTGGTCTTCAAGACCTGCTCTGATTACCTGTTTGGAATCATATAAGTATTCAGGTCCGATAAATCCTACTACTGTGTTAACAAGGAATGGTTCGTATCTCTTCGCAAAACCATAGCATCTTGCTTCCATAGTCAGCTGATCCCATCCGTTATGTGCATCTGATGATAATTCTGAACCTTGTCCTGTTTCAAAGTACATTACGTTTGGTCCAGTAGCTTTACCGTATTTTAATGCATACTGTCTTGCATCTTCAATCATCTGAGCATTGATACCGAATGCTTCGTTACCTTTCTGTGAACCTGCAATTGACTGGAACACAAGGTCGATTGGAGCATTTAATTTCTTAGCTGCTTCAATCTGTGTAGTTACATGAGCAAGTACACAGATCTGTGTAGGAATATCCCATTTATTTCTAAATTCATCAAACTGCTTTAAGATTCTTGCAACACTTTCAACAGAATCGTCTACTGGATTTAAACCGATAACTGCATCTCCGCATCCAAGACTTAATCCTTCCATCATGGAAGCCATAATTCCTTTTGGATCGTCTACAGTGTTATTAGGCTGTAATCTCTGTGAGAATGTTCCTCTCTTACCAATCGTTGTATTACAATGTGCTGTAACTTCAATTTTCTTAGCTCCGTAAATCAGGTCCAGGTTGCTCATTAATTTTGTTGCACCTGAAACGATTTCGGATGTAATTCCTCTTGAAGCTCTCTTAATATCATCACCTGTTGTTTCTGTATCCAGTAACCATTCTCTAAATTCAGCAACAGTCTTATTTTTGTGTTCTTTGAAGATTTCTTCATTTACGTCATCCTGAATAATTCTTGTTACTTCGTCTTCTTCATATGGTACTGCTGGTGTATTTCTTAAATCATTAAGTGTCAGATTAGCAAGTACCCATTTTGCAGCTACTCTCTCTTCTGCGGATTCAGCTGCGATTCCTGCGAGTTTATCCCCGGATTTTTCTTCATTCGCTTTAGCCATTACTTCACGTACTGAATCGAATTCATATGTGTGGCCAAATAACTTTGTTTTTAGGATCACTTTTTTTCACCTCTTACTTTCATTCTTTTCTTTAACGATTAAAAATCAACGTCTTTGTTACAACAGGTACTACACGTCCATTAGCTACCGGTTCGCCAATATCAACATAGTCGCCATCTTTAACAAAAATATTGTCAATACAAATGACCTTACGGTTTTGCTCCATAAGCATAACTTTAAGGGCATTACCTAAAACTTTTCCAATATCACATTCAACAATTACTATAATCGGGATATTAGGATTGTCATAGGATTTCACACCTGCAATAACCGCTTGTGCCAGTTCCTGCACCCGGTCAAAGGTTGTATAATTTTTTCCGGTAAGTGCTATAGCAACACATTCGTCTTTGCTGCGGTTAGTAAAAATATTTATTTTATCAGCTAAATTCTTTGAAAATAGCTGCAGGTTGTCTTCTTCTTCCCTGGACACTTTAATGACAGGAATGTTTTTGATTGGAAGGCAGTCGGCTTCATATCTGATTGTACTTCCGCTTACCTCTGTAGTATGTGTTCCTGCACCTACTACTGTCGCTCTGATTGTCTCAACGGATTTATATAGTTTTATATCTTTGAAGTATCTGCATTCCCTGATGGCATCTCCTAAAAGAGGTCCGATGTCATTGTATCTGAAAGCGTCTTCTGCCGATGGATTATAAATTATATCCGCAACGCCTCCGGAGAATGTAACTCCGTCAATTTTTATATTTTCTATTGGCTTTCCTTCATTTGTATAAAGGCTGTTGTGCATACTGCTCTTTGGTACAAGTCCTAGAGCCATTGCTGTTTCTTCCGCCATGATTTCGCAAAGTTTTTTCAGAACAGTTTTATCAGTTCTGTCTCCTACATTAATATTCAGCCCTGCTTGTTCTGCCATCTTCTTTATTTTCTCGTAAATATATGATATTTTGCCGTCGTTTATTTTTATAAGTCGTCCGCCAATATCCAGACAGGAAGTTGCAAGCAGATTTCCCTTCCGGAAGATTGCAATGTTACTTGTTCCTCCTCCTATATCCACATTAGCGATTATATTTCTGTCTTCTTCAGACATTCTGTTTGTTCCTGCACCCTTTGCTGATAAAACAGATTCAAGGTCAGGTCCTGCGGTTGCAACAACAAAGTCTCCTGCCATTGTACTTAATGCTGCAAGAACATCATTAGCATTTTCTTTTCTTGCTGTTTCACCTGTAATAATTACTGCTCCAGTATGTAAATCCTTTGGATTCATCTTTGCTTTTCGGTATTCATCGGAAACAATGTCTTTTACCGCCTCTGCATCAATGGTTTTTCCATCTATAAGAGGTGTAAAATATATATCACTTCTGTATACTACTTCAGTATCAACAATGCTTATTCTTGGTACTGTATAACTTGTGGCTTCATTTTCAATGGTAAGTTTACTGAAAATAAGCTGTGTTGTTGATGTTCCGATATCAATTCCTACGCTGTTAATAATTTCTTTCATCGCTACAACTCCTAAAAAAAAGAAGCAATTCTAATAAACCCTATAACTAGGATCTATAAGAATGCTTCATCACATTCATGATTCCACTCCATCGCGAAATCAACAATATTAAATTTGTTTTTTAAAAAAGAATCTTAACTTTAGTTCCCACAGACCCTGACTTAACTGTAAGATGCCCTCTGAGTTTTTCTTTAACCATAAGTTCTACAATAGTCCATCCCATCGTTCCCTTATTCTGCCTTTCATCTACATTAAAGCCGATTCCATTATCTTTAAATATGATTTCTGTCATATCATCACTTAGTTTTGTTGCCATAATAAAGATTGTACCTTCATTACGCCCCTTAAATGCATGTTTGATGGAATTCTGAATCAGTTCTGAAAGTACAAAAGCAATTGCTACAACACTGTCCATCGATTCTTTAAAGTCGCCACCATGGCATTCAATCTTTAAATCAAAATCTTCCCGATAATATGATTTCATCATATTAGATTTAATACTATCTATCAGAGTATTTAATGCAGGTGTTTCATCCTCTGTCAGCATAAGCATCTCATGAGTACCCGCAATTACCATTATTCTATTGATGGTATCATCAATTATCTCACTGGCATCCTCTGACTCTATTTTATCTTTCTGAAGTCTCAAAAGAGATACAATGGTCTGTAGATTATTTTTTACCCTGTGATGCATCTCCTTAATCGCTACAGATTTAAGAATTAATTCTTTTTCCTGAGCTTTTTTTTCCGTAATATCTCTGATATTGACCAGAAAATCAAGGTCATCGAGTTTTACATTCATTCTCTTTATTCTGAAAAAGCGTTCTCCAATGCGAACTTCTTTTTTAATTATAAGCTGTTCCTTTTCTTCTTCAGTTTCTTTCATTAAGCAGATACTATCATATCTGCTCCCTAAAATGTCATTAATAAAGCCCAGCTTTTCGTAAACTCTTTCTGCCGCCTTATTACAGAAAGCAACCTTACCTTCATTATCAACAAAAATAAGTGCCTCATCTAAAGTATCAACTACTCGCAGCGAATAATCCTGCTTTCCGCATATAAGATCTTCTCCAATTGTCTCCATATCTTTCCTATTCATGTATTCATTTAATGGCACTGAAATCTGCTCGGCTTTTTCTTCAATAATATATACACCGATTACACGATCTACAGAAAAAATAGGTTCAACTCGCTGAATTACCGTTTTATTCTCCTGTGTAACTGCTTTAACATACTTAGCAGGAACCCCCAGGCGAAAAGTTCTGTTTACTGCCGGTTCTTTTTCCTTTGTTGCTATTTTACCTACGACTGACTCTTTGTATGAGGATGTCACCTCTATAGGCTTTGCTTCTGCAACGACAATTGCATCTCCTGAGTCATCACCAAGAGGACAATCTATAAAAGCATCTGCATTAAATATACTTGCAAAAACACTAAGCATTTCTGCTGCTTTTTCGACTTCACAAATTTCATCTTCGCATAAGTCCGTATACTCTGCACATAAATCTCTAATTTCCTTTGACATGATTATTCCTCATACTGACTCAAAATCAGTTTTGCAACTTTAGCCATTGCAATATTTTTATTTTTACTAATCTCTCGAATAAAGTTATATGCCTCTTCTTCCGACATATCCCGCTTCTGCATAAGAATCCCCTTTGCCTTATCAATAATTCTTCTTAATTCCAGTTTCTCATTTGCTTTTTCTTTTTCTTCTCTGTATTTAAGAAGTTCCTTGTTCCTTGCAACTGCAAGTTCTATATTAATATTAAGGGAATTTTCATCAATAGGCTTAACAAGATAACTGCTTATTCTGCAGTCTTTTGCTTTATCCATATACTCGCTTTTATTAAATGCAGTGAGTAAAATAATAGCAGTTTCCGGACATTCTTCACTGATTACCTTTGCTGCAGATAATCCATCAAGTATTTCCATCCTAATGTCTAAAAGTACTACATTTGGTTTTTCTTTCTGGCATAATTCTATTGCTTCAAAACCATCTGCGCCCTGACCCACTACATCGTGACCCGCTTTCTTCAGAATAGACACAATGTCCATTCTAATGATAGGCTCATCATCTACAACGACAACTCTGAGCTTTTCTTTTAACACAACATACCTCTTTTCTTGACCTCTATAAAATTTATTTTAAATACTCTTTAAGGGTTTCAAGACCTTCTCCTGTAATGCTACTCACATAGAAAATCTTTTCTGCCCCTGCCTGTATTTCTGAGG
>RCNI01000851.1_pt1 | contig 17742 bp, 17 predicted proteins | sample 2041151 | NCBI WGS metagenome assembly RCNI01 (sample SAMN09708214, study PRJNA481090) | feces metagenome | isolation source: feces | place: Antarctica: Albino Rookery | reverse complement strand
ACACCGGCCAGCACAAAGCAGATGATGGACAACAATGCAAGTCGTTCTGCCATCGTTAATTCCCTCCCTGCTGCCGCTTTTCCACTTCGTTGTACCGGGCGTTGATGTTAGTGATGAAGGCGTCATAGCCCGAGCGCATTTCCCCCTGCAGGTCATTGACATACGAAAGCGACGAGGTAATGCCATCCGCCTTTTGCCTGAGCTCATCCATCAGCGCAAGTGCCGCCTCTCTGTCAAATCCAACGCCTGCCATATACTCTGCCTGATCGTTGATCAGCAGCATGGTCACATAATAGAGGGAAATCTTATCATAATTCGCCTCGCTGTCTTTTGCTTGATCCACCACCGCCATGGTGGCCTCGATTTCTTGAAACAGCGCCGTAAAATCGTCCAGCGAATGTTCCGCAGTGGTACTCTGGTTCGTCATGAACCTGCAAATGGAATCGTAGCAGGCGGCAATTTCTTTCTTCTCAAAGTCGGCCGGAGCTTCCGCCGCCGTCTTAAAAAAACTCTGTGCGCTCACCGCCCGGTCTTTAAAAGAACCGTCGTAATCGGCGAAATACAGCTTTCCCATGTCGTAATACATATCCGCGATTTTCGGATTCGTGAGATCCAGCGCCTCAGCATGGGCCTCGATGGTGTTGCCCACCTTCGTGATCTGCTCATTTGTCGCTTCGTGGTTTTTGTAATATTCAATCAGCGTATCGTAGGCATCCACGCGCCCGGGATAGATCTCCACCGCCGCAAAGAATTTTTGCGGGTCGGAGCCGGTAAGATTGATGTCGTAGTCCTGATTATTTACCCTTGTGGCGGACATATGCAGTACAATGCCGGCAACAGCCATGATCACCGCCAGGCCAAGAGAAACCAGAAACGCCATCAGCTTTCTCTTCTGCTTTCTCTTAAATCCCTTGGTGATCAGTTCGGGGTGTTCCAGATCATAGAGAAGATCGGCACAGCTTTGATACCGGTTTTCCGCCGCCGGCTCTACACACCGGTCAATGATCATTTCCACGCCCTCTGAAATCTCCGGATTCCATTGCCGCACAGGTGCGTAAGGCTCGCCGCTCCGGGGATCAACGCCGGTCAGCAAATGGTGCATGGTCATGCCAAGGGCAAAAATATCCGACCGGGCATCCGTCTGGCCGCTGTACTGTTCCGGCGGCGCATATCCTTTCGTTCCCAAAACCGTGGTGTCGGCAAGGCTTTGCTCCTTATACTCCCGCGCGATACCGAAGTCGATGATCTTTATATTTCCCTCTGGCTTCAGCATCACATTGGCCGGTTTCATGTCCCGATAAATGATCGGCGGCTTTTGGGAGTGGAGGTAGCTCAGCGCATCGCACAGCTGTTTTGCCCACGCCACAACCTGCTCTTCCGGCTGTGCTCCGTACTCCTTCAAAATCTTGTCTAAGGATTCACCCTCTATGTAGTCCATCACAACATAGATGGTAATTCCGTTATCGATGATATCCACAATTCTCGGCAGGGCGGGGTGGTCCAGCCTCTTCATCAAGTTAGCTTCAGCTAACAGACTATTGACAACGACCGCATCATTTTTTCCGCTCCCCTTCTTGCGAATCTCTTTAACCGCCCACTGCTTATTTAGGCGCTTATCCATCGCAAGATAGACAACGGACATACCGCCATGGCCAATCTCTTTCAGGATCTCGTATTTTCCGTCGATGACGGTACCTATTTCAGCCATATATTCCTCTTCTCACTCCACTTTTATAAGAACGATAGAGATATTGTCCTTCTCTTCACGGGCCTTGACTTGTTCTATCAGGCGCTTTGCCTGCCGGTGCATTACACTCTTATTCGTCAACTTACCGGGAGCGAGAGTGACATACATCTCATCCTCTGTTACTTCGTGGCGCAATCCGTCCGAGCAAAGCATGTAGGCGCCCTTCTCGACGGTACCGCAGATCACCTGCGGCTCAACGGTTCTGGAGGCTCCCACGCACTGCAGCAGCAGGTTTCTGCGTTTATCGACGCGGGCCTGTTCCGGGGTCAGGTTTCCCCGGCTCACCTCCCGGGCAACAAAGGTCTGATCCGTTGTCAGCTGTGTCATCCTCTCACCGATGTGATATACCCGGGAATCTCCCACATGTGTGATCACATACTGGTTTCCTATCAAAAGGATCCCGGAAAAGGTGGTGCCCATTTTATCTTCCTGCCTGTTTTTGCTGTACTCCAAAAGCTTAGTATTCAATTCCTTCAGACGCAAAGACCATTTGGCCCCGATCACCTGCATATCCGCATTTTCAAGCTCAAACGGCAGTTCTTCATCAAACCAGCGAGCAAAACTGCGAACGACTGTGGCGCTTGCCAGCTCTCCCCGGGAAAGCCCTCCCATGCCGTCGCACACAACAGCCATCAGCACTTCACCGACAGCAGAAGTCGCATGCTTCATAACAATGCTGTCCTGATTCGTACTTTTTGAAATGCCGACATCTGTATCCGCCGTTGCTATAAATCGCACGCTCGCTCACGCTCCTCGCTCTTGTAAGCTACTCATTGAAGATGAATTCTTCGTCGCCCAATCGCAATCTGTCCCCGTTATATATCTCTGTTTCACACTGCACGGGAATCTCTCTATTGTTGATATAGGTGTGGTTCTTTGAGTTCAGATCCACGACAAAATACGCATTTCCCCGTGTAATAATATCCGCGTGGCTCCTGCTGACAGCAGGGTTGTTTGCCACGAAGTAATCCACATAGCTTCTCTCTTTGCCCAATCGGAACACAGGCTTATTGATGCAGATGCATTCCTCTGTCGAAACACGGATAAGCGTAGGAAAGTGTTCTTTGTCTTTCTCCGGAGCCAGCAGCGCCGTGCCGTCTTCCTCCTCGCACAGCAGCCCGGTGGCCTCTTCATCCCTCAGCAGGCCGGTAGCCTCCTCATCATAAGGCTCCACGTCCTCCTCTTCCGAAAGAAGGCCTGTCGGGTCATCGTCAAACGCCTCTTCCCGACTGTCGTAGTGATCGTAATAATGCTGACGCTTGTCCGTCATGTATCCACTCTGCCCGGAGTTCTGCTTCTTGATGATATTGACCACGCTGCGGTCTTCTCTGGCCACAAACTTCTCCAGCTTCTGGATGTCAAACGGGTCAAGCGCTTTGAAAAAGTAGGTGAAGCGGGAGATAAAATCACGGTCATTCTCATCCGCAGGATGTACCGAGTAAACAACCGACTCGATAAAATCCACCAGATCTGCCTCCCCCTGCCGGTCTGCAACAGGCAGATAGATGAACTGCACTTCCTTGGTCACTTCATTGATGTAGACATGGTGAATATCCAGCACAAGATTGCGGCACGGCAAATGATTGGCCTGCAGCTTTTGCACTGCCACAACGATCTGCTCCAGAATGAACAGGAAATCCCTTTTGGTGACGGGGTTTTTCAATCTTTCATAAAGGCTGATGCCCACCGGGCCTGTATACACCACTGCATTTCTCTTTATCTGCTGCGGCTTAAAGAATCCCCGGAGGTATACGCGCGCAAACCGGTCCAGCTCCCTCTCGTCAATGGTCTCGCCAAACGAAGCCCTTGTCTTGACAAACAGCCGACAATCCTTTGTCTTTTCCCTAAACTTCATGCACATTCACCCTTTAACCACTATCGGAAACATGGGGCGTCCTTCCCTGTATTTTTCCGGTTTCATTCACTGGTAAGCCGATCTGCCTTCGGAGCGATTCCACACAAAACAGCTTGTTTTCTGCTCGCGCTGCGTTTTGCGTGCAATGCGCTTTTTCTAACTTTTTCTGTCTTTTCTTTCGCCCCTGTCAATCTTCCATTTTTGCTTGTAAATCGCCAACAATCGAGGTTTATTTTGTCTAAATGTTCACTTTATATGGAAAACATTGCCATTCCCTGTATAATTTGTTGTATTTTATCATTTTCTTTACTCGGCGTCAACTAAGTTGCAGAAGTGCTACTATATTCCCGAAGCGGTGATTTTCATAATTTGGCATTATTTTTTTTGGCACTTTTTCCCTCCAATTTGCTTTTTTTAGTAAGCAATGGGGGCATTTTTTTCTTGCACAAATCGAACCAAATCTTAAAATTTAATATTTTTTTCACAAATTCCAGAAAGGGCGTCATCTGCCGCGGGCAGCAGGCTCTGCAGCGTTTGATGCCCAAAAGAAAAGGGCTGCCGTCTGCGTAATGCAGACAGCAGCCCTCATAGCGGCGCACATCGTCTTTCTCCGTTCTTTCGTATTCTGTGAATTTCACCGATGCAGACTTCATCACCTTGTATATCCGGCCATCAGTAGGAGATCAGCTCATAGCCGTCCTCCGTTACGAGGACTTGAATCTCCCACTGGGCAGAAGGCTTACCGTCCGCCGTATACACCGTCCATCCGTTATCTTCATCCACGAAAATATCTGCCGACCCCATATTGATCATCGGCTCAATGGTGAAGATCATACCGGGCACCATCATCATCTCCGTTCCCTTCTTGGAAACATAGCTGACCCAGGGATCCTCATGGAACTGCAGCCCGATGCCGTGTCCTCCGATTTCCCGAACGATGCTGTAGCCGTTCTTCTTGGCAAAGTCATTGATGGCCTGTCCCATATCCCCCAAATAGCCCCAGGGCTTCACCTGCTCCAGACCGATCTGCAGGCTCTGCTTTGTGATTTCAACCAGCCGTCTCTTCTCCGGGGAAACATCACCGATGCAGTACATCCGGGAGGAATCGGAAAAATATCCATCGAGGATAGTCGATACGTCAACATTGATAATGTCGCCATCCTCCAGCACCTCATGGGGAGAGGGGATGCCGTGGCACACCACATCATTAATCGAGGTGCACACGCTCTTGGGGAATCCCTCATAATTAAGGGGTGCAGGAATACCGCCCATCTTCGTGGTGACATCATACACCCAGCGATCAATTTCCTCTGTCGTAACACCGGCATGGATATGCTCCGTCACATAGTCCAGCACGGCAATGTTAATTTTCGCGCTTTCCTTGATCTTCGCGATTTGTTCTTCATTCTTGATAATTTCTCTGGGGGGAACCAGCGCACCATGGTACCGATACTCCTCCAACCGGCTGTCAAAGTCCAGATGGCAGTTTTTATACTTCTTCCCACTGCCGCACCAGCACGGCTCATTTCTTCCAAATTTGCGCAAAAAGCACACATCCTTTCATCCATAAAAAGAATGGATTCACACAATCCGTTCCCTTTTCTTACTTTATACGCCGGGCATAAGCGCAATTCCACCTTGGAAACAACCGTATCGGTGTTGTGGAAGCTCTCGCTATGCCTTTATGCCGCTCTACCCGCCGCAGCTTCTGCGAGGCAGTATGCCATTCAACCGATTTCTTTTCCTTCGGCAACGGTAAGCCAAAACATACAGCATATCCATACTATACCATCTGCCTCGATTTCACAAGGTTTCCATGTTCTTCACAAGGGAATATTTTGAATAATTTATTATTAGGCCGCCGGACTCAGCTTTATCTTCAGAATCTGGAGGGCTTTTTCGCTGATGGCGTGTGCAAGGCGGCAGGCATCTTCGATTGGTTATTCTTCCTGCTCATGCTATATTACCCAATCATCCCATGCATTTAGGTTAGCCGCAGCTAATACCAATGTCAAGGATTATTTTTCTCCGTGCGCGCTGATTTCTCATGCAGCAGGCCGGGCTGGGCAAAAGTTTACGATTTTCGCCGGATATAAAGCAAAAAGGCCTTGAAAGGCATTTCTGCCCCTCAAGGTCTTATGAGCTTTATCTGTTAGGAAAATCTGAATTAGTCGAATAGATTAGCTGTTATCAGAACAAGTCAGCCCACTGATGCAGGAGTTCTTTTGCCTGCTCGGTATCTTTCTCCAAATGAGCAAGGTGAAGATTATATAATACACCATCTTGTACAAAATACCCGTCTATTACCATATAGCCGCTTTCTAAAGCAGTTCCTTCAATCACATGGAGAACTTTTTTGTTTTTTGTCGTGTAAAATGATTCACTATATTCTTCATATTCTGTTGTGACGATACCGGTTGTAATATCGTCCTCGGTATTTTCAGTATAAATAGTGGAAGAAAACTGCAGCCAAATATCGCCAACTTTATATTGTGTTTCAACCATAACAGAAAGGATATCACCGTTTTGTTCGCCATACACATTGAGCGTTGCCTGACCTTCTTCCAGATTCCAATCCAATCTTTTTATTCCGTCAAATCCAATATAGTCATAAGCATCGTTTCGAGATTCAAATAATTTTTGCCAATGCCCTGGATACCGACTCATATAGGGTTTGTAAGAGGCGAACTGTGCCTTGATGTAAGGGGATACTTCCCGAATCTTACCCTTCATTGCTTTTACAGGGACTTTTTCTATTTCGACGTCTAGTGTAAAACCTGACTCACTATAATCTGGGCCAGACTCCGAGCGTGATGTAAAGAACTCGATAACTCTCGTGCTGACCCCACTTACAGCCATCACTGTTACAGTTCCCATCAGTAAGCAAATGCACGCAGCCATAACGCCCCACTTGACATGGGCTTTTTTCTTTGCAACAGGAATCCTATCAGCATCTTCTATGAAAGTAGGATCAACAAGCTCCATTTTGTCTAATAGTTCATTACCTTTCATAAAGTATAACCCTCCTTCTTCAAATATCCCCGAAGTCTATTTCTTATACGGAAGAGCATCGTTTTTACTTTGCTTTGAGAAAGGCCAAATCGTTTGGAAATGTCGGCAACAGAATCCAGATACCAATAGCGGCGAATAAAAACATTCCGCTTTTCTGCACCAATAGATGCAAGGAAAGCATTGAGTACCTCTTTTAAGGCGTTATCATCAATCCGGCATCCAAAATCATCTGGCGAGGGAATGCATTGCTCCATTTCTATACTCAATTCGCATATATATGCTTTTCTTTTCAGTCGGCTACGATCTCTGCAACAGTTCAAAGAAATATGCCGTGTAATTCTTGCGAGAAACGCATACAGGTAATTATAGGGCTCATTGGGCGGAATGGAATTCCATATCTCCATGTAGGTGTCATTTTCGCACTCTTCAGCGGTCTGCAAATCTTGCACAATTCCCTGTGACAACGAGCGTAGCCGTCTTCCATATTTTTCAGAAGTGTACTGAATTGCTGTTTCATCACGCTCCAAAAACAATTCTACAATTTTTCTGTCATCCAAAGCCTTCATCTCCTTTCCCTTATGTTACGAGGCCTCACCCTAATAAGCACCGTTTGGATATCCTAGGTTACACTTTTCAGATTTATATTTGTCTGAAATTTCTTTTTGTGAAAGAAATCCGCTGCCCCCCAGGGTAAGAGGATTTACTGTATATCTTCAACATATATCGAGTGTTAGACTTATTTTGATATATCTAATCCTTTAATCTCTAAATATACTTTAACAAAAATGGGCAACCCCATCAAGAGATTGCCCATTTTGAAAACTATATGATTTTAGTACAGCTTAGCGCCGGCGGGGATGTGGTCATCCACCATCAGGCAGTGTAGCTTTTCAACGCCTTCCTCGTGATGGACGGCAGAGATGATCATGCCACAGGAATCAATGCCCATCATCTTGCGGGGAGGCAGGTTGGTGATGGCGATCAGCGTCTTGCCCACCAGCTCCTCCGGCTCATAAGTGTCATGAATACCGCTGAGGATCACGCGGTCTTCGCCGCTGCCGTCATCCAGAACGAACTTCAGCAGCTTCTTGGACTTCTTCACAGCCTCGCACTCCTTGACCTTCACGGCACGGAAGTCGGACTTGGAGAATGTATCAAAGTCCACCATATCGGCAAACAGAGGCTCTACCTCCACCTTGGAGAAGTCGATCTTTTCCACAACCGGTGCCACAGGTGCGGCAACAGGTGCAGCAGGCTCGTCCTTCTTAGGCATATCCAGCGGCTTCATGGTGGGGAACAAAATCACGTCGCGGATGGAATCGGTGCCGCACAGCATCATGGCGCAGCGGTCGATACCGATGCCCAAGCCGCCCGTGGGAGGCATACCGTATTCCAGTGCCATGACGAAATCTTCATCCATCATGCCGGCCTCGTCATCGCCCTTCTCACGCAGTTCCACCTGCTTCTTGAACCGCTCGTACTGGTCGATGGGATCGTTCAGCTCGGAGAAGGCATTGCCCATCTCACTGCGGCAGATGAACAGTTCGAAGCGCTCGGTCAAACGGGGATCGGCGGGGCTGCGCTTTGCCAAGGGGGACACGTCCACCGGGTGCATGGTGATGAAGGTGGGCTGGATCATCTTCTCCTCCACCTTCTGGTCGAAGCACTCGTAGAGGGCATTACCCCAAGTGGGCTCCACGCCCTCCATATCCACACCGGCAGCCACAGCAGCAGCCACAGCCTCGGCGTCATCATTGATCGCCATGAAGTCTACGCCCAGATACTCCTTAACGGCGTCGGCCATGGTCAGACGGCGGAAACCGGGGGCAAGAGAGATCTTCTCACCCAGCCACTCCACGTCGTAGGTGCCCAAAATTTCCATAGCGGCACCGGACAGCAGCTCCTCAAAGAGGTCCATCATACCGTGGAAGTCGGTATAGGCCTCATAGAGCTCCACCGTGGTGAACTCCGGGTTATGCTTGGTATCCATACCCTCGTTACGGAAGATACGGCCCACCTCATACACGCGCTCCAAGCCGCCCACGATCAAGCGCTTCAGGTGCAGCTCTGTGGCGATACGCATATACATATCAATATCCAGCGCATTGTGGTGGGTGATGAAGGGGCGGGCCGTAGCGCCGCCGGAGATGCTGTTCAGAACAGGCGTCTCTACCTCCATGTAACCACGGTTGTCCAGGAACTTGCGCAGATAGGAAACGAACTTACTGCGAATCTCGAAGTTACGGCGGGAGTCGGCATTCATAATGAGATCCACATACCGCTGACGATAGCGCAGTTCCTTATCGGTCAGACCGTGGAACTTCTCCGGCAGAGGACGCAGAGACTTGCTCAGCAGCTCAATGTTCTTGGCCCGGACGCTCATCTCACCGCGCTGGGTGCGGAACACCTCGCCGTGGACGCCCACGATATCACCGATATCATATTTCTTAAAACGATTATAGGTCTCCTCATCCATCTCGTCCTTACGGGCGTAGAGCTGGATGCGGCCGCTCTTATCCTGCAGATCGCAGAAAGAAACCTTACCCATGCCGCGCTTAGACATAAGCCGGCCGGCAATGGTGATCTCCTGTCCCTCCAGTGCGTCAAACTGTTCCTTGATCTCCTGGGCGTGGTGGGAAACTTCAAAACGAGTTACCTCAAAAGGATCCATATGTGCATCCTGCAACGCCTTGAGCTTATCTCTACGGATCTGCAGAATCTCGCTGAGTTCCTGCTCCCGATTTGTGGTCTGCTCTCCCATCTTGTTCTCCTTTCTATCTATCGTTACCGCTCAATGGCCTCGACACGGTAACGGATGGTGCCCGCAGGGGCTTCTACGCTGACTTCCTCGCCCACCTTGGCGCCGATCAGAGCCTTGCCGAAGGGGGAATCCTCAGAAATGGCGCGATGCATTACATCTGCCTCCTGAGAACCGACAATCTTATAGGGAGCCATCTTCTTGCCGTTGGCAAGGTTGGTAACGGTAACGCTGCAGCCGATCGAGATCTTATTGATATCGGCCTCGCTCTCATCCACGATGACAGCATGGAGAAGAATCTCCTCGATCTCTGCAATGCGGGAATAGAGCTTGCCCTGCTCGTTCTTAGCCTCGTCATACTCACTGTTCTCGGACAGGTCACCAAAGCCGCGGGCCTCTTTGATCAGCTCCGCGATCTCATCGGCACGGGTCGTTTTGTTGTACTGCAGTTCTGCCTTCAACTCATCGTACCGCTTTTGGCTCATCTTGAATTCTTTTTCCATAATTCCTGCTTCCTTTCCAACAGTATGCCCCTGTCGGAACATACCGATACTTATTCTATTATATATCATGTTGCATTATAGAGAGTTTCCTTGCACCTGTCAAGCGCGGAATTCCACAGATTTTATCTTCACGGCCTCTTTTTCCAATTTTTCAGACTGGAAAAGCGCTGCAAGCAGCTCTTCCGGCACTTCTTCCATGCCCTGCATCTGCCATCGCACCGCCTGCCCTCCTCCGCAGCCTGTCCCTGCCAGCAGCACAGGACAGCCACCGCGCGGGCGACGAGCCAGACAGACCTCCAGAATCGGACACCCGCCGCTCCCCAAACCGTAGCGGCGTCGCAGCTCGGAGGCCAGCGCATCTTCTCCCCGCCCTGTATCCAGCTCTATATAGCGCACACGATGTGCAAGCATATCCGCAGCTCTCCATACGCGGCGATCCGTTTCCTCGGCACACAGGCGCACGCATCCGCTCTCAAGCGGTATTTGCCACGCTGTCTCCGTCCAATCCAGCATTTGTGGCAGCAGCGCCTGCCGCAATGGTGCAACGTCCACGCCGGTCATACCGAACTCACGCAGCAGCTCGGCAGGCACTGCTCCCTGCCGCACTACGCGCCGGACACCGGCATCGTACATTGCTTCCATCTGTCGACGCAGTCTGCGGCGCCCCCAAAAACGCTCCGGCGCACCTGTTTCCAAGGTAAGGAAGCGCACACCTGCAATATTTTTTTCCACCAGCTGCCCTTTTACTCCATCTTCATGCCAAATAAGATAGCCCCACACAAAAAACACCCCCGCGCCAATCTATGGCGCAGGGGTGCAGGATATGCCTTTTAGTCCCAATAGGGAATATAGTTGCCATCCAGATAGGAAAGCGGATCCACACGGGTACCGTTGATACGAACCTCCAGATGAATATGGGGGCCGGACGAGAAGCCGGTAGAGCCGACAAGGCCAATCACCTGTCCGCGGGAGACAGTCTGTCCCTCGCTCACCTGCCAATCGCACATATGTCCATAGAGGGTAGTGATACCGTTGGGATGGGCAATGATAACACTGATGCCGTATCCACCGTTCCAGCCTGCCTGAATGACCACGCCGTCTTGACAGGCGTAGATGTCTGTACCGTAAGGTACGCCGATATCAATACCGGGGTGATAGCTGGACGCACCGGCGACGGGCGCATCACGATAGCCGAACTTGGAGGTGATGTATCGGGTCTGGTTGGTAGGCCAGATCAAACCGCCCAGCACGCCGTCCTGGGTGCTGGTATCATTGGGGCCGCCGGAAGTTCCTCCGCCGCCGACATCACCATGCTGACTATAATAGTCATCAATCAGCTGCTGGATACGTTCACCCTCGGCTTCTTCATCGTCGTACAGCTTCTGCAATCCCTCTGCCGTGGAAGAGAGATCATTGACAATATTGTTGGCCTCTGCGATCTGTGCTTCCAGCTCTGCCTGGCTGTCGGCAAGAACCGTCTTCTGTTCCTCCAGTGCCTCTCTATCCTTGGTCAGCTGGACACGCAGTGCCTGCAGATCATTGATGACCCGCTGATCATGCTCCATGATCTCGTTGATAAAATCAATGCGGCTCAGCAGGTCTGCAAAGTCGGTCGCCTTAAAGAGCACCGACCAGTAGGATACGGTACCCCGTTCCTCCTCCTGCCGCACCTGCTTACAAAAGATCTCGTACTGTTCCTTTTCCTGCGCCTCGTTCTCCTCGATGCGCTTTTCGGTTTCCTCGATCTGCGCTTTTACCGTAGTGATCTGATCTTCCAGCACCTCATTGCGCTGATCCAATAAGTTCTTGGCTTCCAGTGCCTTGTCCTTTTCCTTCTTGGCCGCATCGATTTTTCCCTGCAGCTCATCCAGCTTTGCCTCGGAGTCTGCCAGCTGCTGGTTCCACTCGTCAACAGAACTGGCATACACTCTCGCAGGTGCTGCGGTCAGTGCCAGTGACACGACCATGCACACAGCCATCAGAAGGCTGAATACTCTTTTTCTTTTTTTCATGCAGTCCTCCTTATACGCGCAGGAATTTACGGATGGCGGTCAAGCTGCCGCCCACGCCCACCAGAATACCAACTGCCACAAACACCAGAGCCACCGGCAGCCAGATACTGGAAAAGGGAATCATGCTCAGCAGCTGCAGCGTATCAGAAGACTTAACGCCATTTACCATACCGGTGTACAGCAGCCACTGCAGACCGAAGGCCACCACCGCGCCGGTAATACCCAGCAGCAGGCCCTCATAGACGAAAGGCCATCGGATAAAGCTGTCGGTTGCGCCCACCATCTTCATAATCGCGATCTCATCGCGGCGATCAAAGGTGGTCAGCTTGATCGTATTGGACATGATGAAAATGGACACAATCAACAGCACAGCAATCAGCGCCACACTGATGACGCCGGCAATGTTGCGCATGGTGATAAAGCCGTTGGAAATAGCCTCATCTGCGCGCACTTTCACGATGCCTTCTACCTGCTCCAGCGCCCCACGCAAATCGTCCATAGCGCTCAGATCCGTCATGTGGATCACATAGCGGTGGCGGAAAATCTCCGCATCCAGATCCTCATAGAGATCATTTTCATCATAGCTCTCTACATAGTCGTCCCGCGCCTCTTCGCGTGAAACGAATGTGCAGTCCGCCACACCGGGCAGGCTCTCCAGCTTGGGCTGCAGGCCCCGGGCCTCCGCATCGGTCAAATTCTCGTCCACAAAGGCAAGCACAGCGTTCTCCCGCTGCAAATCCTTCAGATTCTCATTCAAATCGTAGGCCACCAGAGAAAAGGTACCCATAATCAACAAACATGCCACCGTTACGCCGATGGCTGCAAACGACATAAAGCCGTGGGAGAACATGTTTCCCACGCCCTCCTTAAAAAAGTAAGAAAAATTATGTTTCATTCCCGCACCTCATAGGTTCCCATTCCATCGCCGGCCACAACACCGTCGCTGATCATAATTACGCGCTTATCAAAGTGATTCACAAGGCCCTTCTCGTGCGTCACTACCACCACCGTGGTTCCCAGAGCGTTGATGCGCTCCAGCAGCGTCATGATCTCCATTGAGCGGTTGGGGTCCAGATTTCCGGTAGGCTCGTCAGCCACGATGGTGCTGGGGTTATTCACCAGCGCGCGGGCAATGGCCACACGCTGCTGCTCACCGCCGGACAGCTCATCGGGGAAGCGCTTCGCCTTGCCAGAAAGTCCTACCAGATCCAGCACATAGGGGATCCGGCTCTGGATCTCCTTTGCAGAGGCGCCCACGGCGTGCATGGCAAGGCTCAGATTGTCAAACACCGTCTTATTGGAAATCAGGCGGAAATCCTGAAAAATAACGCCGATGGTACGGCGCATATAGGGAATTTGACGGTTAGAGATACGGCTCATGGAGAAGCCGTTGATCATCACGCGGCCCGCTGTAGGCTCTACCTCACCGGTCAAAAGCTTGATAATAGTGGACTTTCCGCTGCCGGAAGGGCCTACCAAAAACACAAATTCTCCGTCTTCTATAGTGAAAGAAATGCCCTGCAGGGCTTTCGTTCCGTTATCATATGTCTTTTTTACATCAGTCAATCGGATCATACTATACCTCATTCCTATCCGGTATCAAAAGCGCTGGCGGTATCGACATACCTCGCGTATTTTCTTTATCTTTTAACATTATAATCAAAAAGTTACAAAATGGCAACAGGAAAGATATGAAAAATCCGTTAACAGAATTCTCCTCCGCCGCCCAAGGAAAAAGACGTCACAGCCATCGGCTGTGACGTCTTGCAGGTCATTTTCGCTTTCTTTAGGATTCGATTCCACGGCTGGTGAGGTACTTTTTCACCATGAGCGCTACCTTAAAGGTAATGGCGTCGTCAAACTCACGCAGGTCAAGGCCAGTCAGCTTCTTGATCTTCTCCAGACGATAGACCAGCGTGTTGCGGTGGACGAACAGCTTGCGGGCCGTTTCGGACACGTTCAGGTTGTTCTCAAAGAACTTATAAATGGTGAACAATGTCTCCTGATCCAGTGCATCAATGGGATTCTTCTTAAAGACCTCCTGCAGGAACATCTCGCACAGGGTGGTAGGCAGCTGATAAATCAGACGGCCGATACCCAGATTTTCATAGTTGATGATGTAGCGCTCTGTATCGAATACCTTGCCCACCTCAATGGCGATCTGTGCCTCCTTATAGGACTTCGCCAAATCACGCAGATGGGTAGCCAATGTACCGATACCCACGAACACACGGCTCTCGCCGTCCTGCCGCAGCTCCTCCTCGATCTGGACTGCCACCTTCTCCATATCCTTACCGGTGGTGTCGTCGGGCATCTGATGGATCAGCGCCACATCGTTTTCGCCCACGCTGAGGACAAAGTCGTTCTGACGATCCGGGAACATATTCTGGATCACATCCACCGGCACAGACTCGCTGGCATCGTCCACAGGACGGATCACGAAGACGGCACGAGAGACCTCAGCCGCCACATGCAACTCCTTGGCGCGCATATAGATATCGCTGACAAGGATGTTGTCGGAGATGATATTCTTGATGAAGGAGCCCTTGTCGTGCTTCTCTTCATAATAGGTCTTAGCAGAATTGAGTGCAACGGCAGCCATGGCGCACACCGTGCGGCCCACGCTGTCATCGCCGTTGGCAAAAACGGCATAGTCAAAACGGGGGCCCCAGCCCGGCAGTGCCTTAAAGGTTCTGCCATCCAGCGCCACGCAAACGCCTTCAGCCGCCTGAATATCCTCCACATACTGTGCCCATTTTTTACCGATTCCGGTCAGTTCACTGCAAGCAATGACAGTACCTTCGGCATCAATCACACCGATGGTTCGATCGGTGGTTTCTTTAAACTGAAGCACAACATTCTGAAAAATTCTTCCTGACATATAACTGGCCCCTCCCGCTCATTTACTCTGTGGGTATTTTGTGCAATCTACGATCTTTATTTCTTTCATTATATCGTCATAATCACGGTTTTGCAAGTATTTTTTTATATTTTCAACAAAAATCTTTGCTACTTTTTTGGCGTTCTGTCGATATATTCTCATTTACCGCAGCGCGTAGTCCATTCACTTCCATTTCTGTCAAAGGCCGGTATTCTCCCGGGGCCAGTGATTCGTCCAGCCGCAGGCTCCCCATGGACAGCCGCTTGAGGTAGACGACCGGCTTTCCCCGTGCCGCCAGCATCCGCTTGACCTGATGGAATTTCCCCTCCTGCAGCGTGACTAGGGCTTCGTTGGGAGAAAGGATCTCCAGCCCCGCCGGCATACACACAAGCCCATCCCCCAGCGTCATGCCGCCGGCAAAGGCTTCGCAGTCCGCCGCTTCCAGTTCTCCCTCCACACGGGCATAGTAGACCTTATCCACATGGGATCGAGGACGCAGCAGCTGATGGGTCAGCGTCCCGTCATTGGTGAGGAGCAGCAGCCCCTCCGTATCCTTATCCAGTCGCCCCACCGGCGAGAGTTCCCGGCGGCGCAGCTCCTGCGGCAGCAGATCCAGCACCGTACTCTGGCGGCGATCCTCCACCGCCGAGAGGACGCCTGCCGGCTTATGGAGCATAATATAGGTGAATTTCTCGTAACCGATACTCTCCCCGTCCAGCAAAATCTCCGTCGTATCCGGATCCACCTTCATCTCCGCCGACAGTGCCGGGACACCATCCACCAGGATGCGGCCCTGCCGCACCAGCAGCTTCACCTCGCGGCGGGACTTTTTCCCCATGCCGCTGATCACCTTATCCAAACGCTCCATTTGCCCGCCTCCTTTTTGCCTATCTTAACATATTTCACGCCGGATGGGAATATCCATCCATGGGGGTGAAAGTATGATTTTGATCCATATCAAGCAGCGCAAACATCTCTTGGGCGCCATCACGGCCGGTGTTGTGCTGCTCTCGACGCTGCTCCTTTTGCTGTGGGGCTGCGGCAAAAAGTCGGAGGCACCTATCAACGGTGCCGATGCATCCGCACGAATCGCATATCTGGAAGGTCTGGGCTGGCAGGTAGCCCCGCAGGAAATCGAATCGCTCCATCTGAAGCTGCCGGAAAAACTGGAGGGCAGCTGGAGTGACTACGCCGCCCTGCAGGATGCGCAGGGACTGCCTTTCTCCCAGTTTGCAGGCCAGACGGTGCAGCGCTACACCTACACCGTCACCAACTATCCCCAGCGGCCGGAGGATGTGCAAATCAATCTCTATCTGGCTGACGATGCCATCATCGGCGGCGATCTGGTGGCCTTGGGCGAGGGTGGCTTTCGTGCAGATCTCGTCTTCCCCGAAACGTAAAAAGCCCCCGGAAAACCAAAGGTTTTCCGGGGACTTCCCTTCCATTTTCAGTGGATCACACGAACACGGATCACGTTCGGCAGTCGTTTTACCTCTTCGATGATCTCCTCTTCCACATCGGTACCCAAGTCAACCAGTGTGTACGCGTAGTCATCCTTAGACTTATTGCTCAAGTTTTCCACATTCACCCCGTCACGGGACAGGAGTGTCGTGATATTGGCCAGCATTGCTGGCACATTCTTATGGATAATGCACATACGGCACACGCCGCTGCGGCTCATCTCCACGTCCGGCAGATTCACGGAGTGTCGGATATTGCCGTTTTCCAGGTAATCCTGCAGTTCACGCGCTGCCATGACGGCGCAGTTCTGCTCGCTCTCCGGCGTGGAAGCGCCCAGATGGGGCATAGCCACCACATGAGGCGCCGCCACCAGGCGGTTATTGGGGAAATCGGTGACGTAAGATGCCACCCGCCCCGTCTCCAGGGCAGCGATCATCGCATCGTCGTCCACGATCTCGCCTCGGGCCAGATTGATCACACGGGCTCCGCGCTTCATAGCCGCGATGGCCTCGGCATTGATGAGATGTCTGGTCTCCGGCGTAACATGAATATGCATAGTGATATAATCCGACTTTTTATAGAGTTCCCGCACATCCTTGACCACCTTCACATGGCGATCCAGACGCAGTGCCGCATCTACCGACAAATAGGGGTCATAGCCGTACACGTCCATCCCCAGAGAGAGGGCAACGTTAGCCACCAGAGAACCAATGGCACCCAAGCCGATGATTCCCAGCGTCTTATGGTATAGCTCCGGACCTACGAAGGCAGACTTGCCTTTTTCCACCACCGTTGTCACATCCGTGCCGTCTTCCACCTGCTGGCGAACCCAGCGAATCGCGCCGGACACATCACGGGAAGCCAGCAACAGGCTGCAGAGTACCAGTTCCTTAACCGCGTTGGCATTGGCGCCGGGGGTGTTGAAGACCACAATTCCCTGCTCACTGCAGCGCTCCAGCGGGATGTTATTCACACCAGAGCCGGCACGGGCAATGGCCCGCAGGCTTTCGGGGAATACATACTCATGGAGCTTGGCGGAACGCACCAGAATAGCGTCCTCCTCCGTCAGATTCTCGCCCACCTCATAGCGCTCACGGTCAAAGGTGTTTAGGCCCACAGCAGAGATCTTGTTCATGGTTTTAATACGGTACATGGGAGATTCCTCCAAATTTGGCTGACCGCAGTCGGTCAGAATACTTGCGAAGGAACGTGCGGCGCTGGCGCCGCTTCCTACGCAGCATCTTTATTATAGTAGTTTGATGAATTTTGGTCAACAGCAGAAATGACAAAACACCGGGGCAGAGCAGCACATCCCATTGGTTGACTTTTGCTCTCATAGAGTAAAAGCACGGACGTTTTCCACATGATCGGTGGAAAAACGTCCGTGCGCTCCCTGCAAGATGCAAAAAAAAAAAGCGACCCAAATGGGTCGCTTCTTTTAAAAACGCGTCAATTAGTCAGCGTTGATCTTGATAACAACACCGGAACCGACGGTACGGCCGCCCTCGCGGAT
>RCNI01001529.1_pt1 | contig 17778 bp, 15 predicted proteins | sample 2041151 | NCBI WGS metagenome assembly RCNI01 (sample SAMN09708214, study PRJNA481090) | feces metagenome | isolation source: feces | place: Antarctica: Albino Rookery | reverse complement strand
GGTTCTAATTCCTTTGCCTTATTAAAAGAAGCAATGCCTGGTAGAATGTCTTATTTATATGTTGATCCATTAAACTATCAAGAATATAGGCAAATATGAGGAATCAAAGAAGATAATATTGAACAATACCTAAGATATGGATCATATCCTAAAGCATTATATAACCTTAATATCATTGAGCAATATCAAGAATTGGTTTCGACTATTATTGTCGATAAAATTATTTTGAGTGATTTAAATAGAAATGTTGAACCCAATAAATTCAAAGCCTTATTATCAAATATCAATAATTATATAGGCAATGAGATTGTTTATAGTGATATTGAAAAGCAAATTAATATCACCAGACAAACAGCTAAAGATTATATCTTATTAATGAGCCAAACTAAATTAGTAAACTTAGTTGGTAAATATGAAGATAAGAATGACAAAAGAAAACATAAGGTTTATTATGAAGATAAAAGTATGATCTATCATTTCCATGATGAAGCCAAACTTAATAACAATTTAATGGGAGCTTTAATTGAAAATACAGTATTTATGTATTTGAAAAGCAGATACTATCATAAAGTAATGGATTTACATGAAATCTGCTATTTTAGAAATCAAGCTAATAAAGAAATAGATTTTGTTTTAAAAAGAGAAAAACTTTTAGTGGAATGTAAATATGTAGATGAATTAGATGCTTTAGATCTATCGCATCAATTGAATGAACTTATTAAAAATAACCCAGAGTTCAAATCATTTAAAAAAGTGGTAATCACTAAAAACTATGCTAGAACAAATGTTAATGGTTGAGACTTTATTCCTTTTGATGCTTTAATTAAAGATGAAACTAAGATATAAAAAAAATCTATATTTAATTACACCCTACTTATTATTAAACTCTTATTAAACAAATTATAGTTTAGTTTAATAATGATATATAATGTACACATTATGGATATTAAGGACTACATCTCTAACAATATTTTTTACAATGAAAAGATTGGGGTTAATGCTAAATCTTCTTCACAAGACATCTTATCTAAATACCAATTAAGATATGGAAAAGATTTAGTTGAACTGCCTTTGAGTGTTTCAGATAATATGAATCTGCATATTAATTTCAAAATCTTAGAACCTATTATTAAAGAATTTATTGAAGTTTCTTATGGAATTGAATCTAAAAGGAGCTATAGTGAAAAGGTTATTAGTTCTTCTTGTCATGAAATTTATAATAACTTATTAATTGAAGGCTATACTACATCAAGAAAACTAATTGATAATATCTTAAACAAAAATAGCCATGATAAATTAGACAAGAGTGATTACATCATTAAAAATATTTCTAATGCTATGCAATTTAGTATTGAAGGTAGACCAATTAATAAAGATAACCTATTACACCTATACAAAACCCTAACCTTAGATTTAGAAATGGGTAATCAAAAATTAGATGGACCATATTATCGATTAGATAAAGTCTTTATTGGTGATGCATATGAAGGTGCTAGCCCACAAAATATTGATAAATATATGGAGCAACTATTCAATTTTATTAATAGTGATGAATGCACTAGTGAATATGAATTAATAGTAAAATTAATTATTTGTCATTTCTATTTTGAATATATCCATCCCTATTATGACTACAATGGCAGAACTGGAAGAATCCTAATAATATGAATGGCAAATAATAATGGTTTATATAAAGACTTTGCTTTCTTTAGCACTTCATTGGTTAACTATCGAGAACAATATCTTAAGTTATTTAAACAAACTAGATACGTTCAAGTAGTGGATGTTACTTATTTTGTAGCCAAGATATTAAGTATTATGATTAAACAAAAACAACATTTTGCTACTGTACTTGCTTTAAATGATTACGTATCAAAAACATTTAACAAGAAATTAAACTCAATCCAAAGAGATATCTTAATGTGAGATCAATCACATAGAGACATCTATACACTAAGTGATGATGCAGATGTAAGTATTAATCATATTGTCAACCAATATACAGAATACAGTCAACAATACATCTATAGACAAATTGATGAATTAGAAAAGTTTCAAATACTAGTTAAGCTTTCCAATAGAAATACTTGTTATCGAGTTAACTATAATCTAGCTATGAAGAAATATAAAAAGTAAAATATTTTCATTGCTTCTTTTAAATGTTATCCAGGCTAAATTATTTTTGTTATTAACTAAGAATTAATGCAATTAATAAAATAATTCTACGCTAAGTTCAATAATCTTAAAAATATGATTAATTGTAGTACAATGGAAGTGTGTGTTAATTCACAGTTTAACAATATGGCCAAAGATCCCAATGAGAAAAAGAAAATAGGCTTTTTATCAGCCATCATATTAGTAATATCATCATGTATTGGTGCTGGTATCTTTTTTAAGTCAGGAACAGTGCTTAATAATGTTCATCAAAATCTAGCTTTATCTATCTCTGCATGAGTAGTAGCCGCCATTGGAGTAATTGCTATGGCATTAGCCCTAATGGAAATGTGTGGTACATCAACTGCTTCAAGTGACAAAGGGTTCATGGAGTGAAATAAAACATTCAATAGAAGATGAGTCTACTATGGATGTAAAAACTTCATGACCTTTTTATATATGCCTATCACCTACTTCTTTATGCCAGTTTATGCAATGCAATCGATCTTGGATGGGATTTCATCTTTTGGGGTGGATGTCAGTTGAGTGCCTTGATGATTGATCTTGATTTGTTCATTTGTTTTGAACTCATGATTTATTATTGTTTCAGGTAAGAGTTCTCGAGCTGCTAATATTCAAAACTGAATTATTACTGGATTTAAATTCTTGCCATTAGTGATTGGGATGATTATTGGGTTTGTGATTTATGGTATCGCTAATGCTGAGTTACCTCCAGCTGTCAATACAAATGTAACAACCCATCCTGATTGATCGTTGTTTGGTATTAGTCCTGCCTTTGGATTATTTACTTCCTTATCAGCTATCTTCTTTGCTTACGATGGTTTTTATATTGCTTGTGGTATCAATACCCAAATGAAAAAGCCTAAGCAAGTGCCATTAGTATTAATTGTTGGTTTAAGTTTAGTGACCACAGTATATTTATTGATTGCTGTATCTTGTATGATAGGTTCATCATCTGGTGATTGATTTGGTTTTAAAGAATTCTTTGATTCTAAAGGATTATTACCTTTATATGGAGTAGTTAGTTTATTTATTTCTTTTGGTATTTTTGGAATTATTAATAGTTATGCCATTTGAACACCTAGATTTATTGAGGAATTAATTAAGGATGATGAATTATTTAATTGAACCAAAAAATATAAAAATAGATTAAATCCAGACAAACCATTGGTTGGTATTTATATTAGTTTTATTACCTTTACACCAATTCTTATTATCTTTACATTGATTGGTGCACTTGGTTATATCCCATCAAGCTATAGCAATGTTAACAATGCTGTGAGAAAGCTTTATAACTTTGCAGATCTAACTTCATCATGAACTGCTGTCATTGTTTTTGCATTTATTGCTGTGGCTATCTATGGGGCATTAAAGAACCGATTTACTAATAAAATTGAAATCCCACAAAAAACAAAAGTATTTATTCCTGCTGCAATAGTATCATTGATTATTATCTGTTTATCTTTATTTACTGAATTCTTTGCTCCGTTCTTTAACTTATTCTCTATCATCCATCAAATCTCAATTGGTAATACGATAGATAAGGACTACATTATTAGTACAGTGATGATGATTCTTGTACTATTTATTTATGCATCCTTAACCTTTATTCCAGTACATTGAGATTATAAAGTGGCTAAAAATGATGTTAAGAGCAAATATAAATCATTTGCCACTCATAGATAAGGAGTAAACTTAATAGAATTTTCTATCAAAAGAAAACTATTAATAAAAAAGGATGATGGTACATATTAAAAAATTACTTACTTATTTGTTAAATTAAATTTATTAGTTGTATAATTAAAGTTGTCAAACATATTGTTTGTTTCTTGGAAACTTATGTCTAAAGATAAGAATAAAAAAATTGGGTTTTTATCAGCAATAGTTCTAGTTATCACATCATGTATTGGTGCTGGTATCTTTTTTAAATCAGGAACCATATTAAATAATGTTCACCAAAACCTTGGATTAGCTATTAGTGCATGAATCATTGCAGCAATTGGGGTTATTGCGATGGCTCTAGCTTTAATGGAAATATGTGGGGCTTGTCCAACATATGGTGATAAAGGTTTTATGCAATGAAACAAAACCTTTAACCGTAGATGAATCTATTATGGTTGTAAAAACTTCATGACCTTTGTGTTTATGCCAACAACATTTTTCTTTATGCCGCTTTACGGTTTACAATCAATCTTAGATGGTATTTCATCATTTGGTGTAGATGTGAGTGGTGTTCCATGATGATCATTGATTATCATTGCTTTCTTAATTGATACTTGATTTATGTTTATGTCAGGATTTAGTTCAAGAGCAGCTAATATTCAAAGTTGAATCATTACATCAATTAAATTTATTCCATTATTAGTAGCAATGATTATTGGGTTTGTTATTTTAGGATTAAACAACAGTCAATTACCTGATAGCATTAATACTGATACTACTAGACACCCAGAATGAACTCTATTTGGTATTAGTCCTGCCTTTGGATTATTTACTTCCTTATCAGCTGTTTTCTTTGCATATGATGGTTTCTATGTAACTTGTGGGATTAACTCACAAATGAAAAACCCTAAACAAGTACCTCTAGCACTAGTGATCGGTTTAAGTTTAGTAACAGTAATTTACTTACTAATTGCTGTTTCATGTATTGTTGGTTCTGGCAATGGTAACTGATTTGGTTTCAAACATTTCTTTGAAGAAAAAGGATTAGGAACATTCTATGGTGTTGTAAGTATTATCATTTCCTTTGGTATTTTTGGAATTGTGAACTGTGATGCGGTATGAGCTCCAAGATTTATTGAAGATCTAATTAGAGATGATGAATTATTTAACTGAGCAAAGAGATATAAAAATAGACTAAACCCAGATAAACCAAAAGTTGGTATCCTTATTAACTATTCAATCTTTATCCCAATTTGTATTTTCTTTGGAATTATAGGTTCACTTGGATACATACCTGGTAATTATGATAATGTGAATAATGAAGTAAGAAAATTATATGCCTTCTGTGATTTATCTTCAACTTGAAATGCGATTATTGCCTTCACTTTCATTGTGCTTGCCATATATGGTGCGTTAAAGAATAGATTTACTAAAAAAATTCATATAGAAAATAAATCTAAACTCTTTATTCCATGTGCTATTATTTCAATCATTATTATTTCATTAGCTTTATTTACTGAATTCTTTGCCCCAATCTATAACATGATTGCTATGTATGTGGAGATTGGTAAAGGTAGAGAAATAGATAATGAATATAAGATTGGTACAATTCTATTGTAGTTTTATTTGTTTATGTCTTATTAATGTTTATTCCACTACCATGAGACTACAAAGTAGCTCAAGGTCAAGGTCCAAGTAAATATAAATCATTCGAACACAAATATAAAAATGTTTAATTGAATGTAATATAGTATCATATTACTATATGACCAATGAAAAGTTTGTTTCAATCATTCAAAAAGGAAAACCTCTTTATCAAAAAGTAATTGATAAAAAGGTTATTTCTTTTATGTATTGATCTCATTTAGTTATAGGGCTAATTGGTTTAATTATTATGATTAGTGGTTTATCATTACCAAAAACTAACGATAATAAAACTATTGCTTTAGCATTAAGTATTGCAGGGGTTGTATTGTTATGTGTGATTGTATTAACTTTTTACACATTTGAATTTATTAGAAGAAGAACTAATAGTTTTTATACTAAAGAAATGAGTATCAGTCACATCATGAAAATGATATATGATAATCAATTAACTTATAGCACTTCTAATCAAGTAGAATTGAATAAAGAAGTAATTACTAAATTCATTTCATCACAAGTTGTAGAAACTTATATGACAAAAGAAATGGACTTTATCAATTTATCTTATGAACATACTAACTTAGAAGTAGGGTATTTTATTGCTACGTTTCATGACATAGCTAAACACGATAATCCTTCCAAAACATGTTTATTTATTGCTAAACCAGTAAAATTACAAGAAGAGTTTTTCGTATCATCAAAAGAAGCGAGAGATTTTAACTATCAACATCACTTTAATATTGATGGACTAAATTATTACACTAACACTAATCTTAAGCCATCAAAACAGTTAAAGACTACTATTAAGAAACTCCACCATATTAACCAAGATATTGATGTTCTAGTATCAAATCATAATATCTATCTGTTTCTAATAAAACCAAATACTTATTTAATGTTAGGTCATAAATCATATAGCTTTTGAAAAAACATCCAAACTTACTTAGTTAATGATGCAAATAATGATGCTAAAGAGTTAAAAGATATTATTAGAACTATTTCTTGTATTCAGTAGTACAAATAAATGTGAATGAGTGGTTGCCTAAATGAGCTACTACTGCATTAGATAAACCATGACCTTCGATGAAGTTAACATTTTCATATTGATTAAATTTAAGTTTTAAGTATTGAGTCATTTGTTCAGTTTCTTTTTTGTCCACTAGATCACTAAAGATATAAACGTTCTTAGGAGGGTATTTCTTAAAGTTTAAAGTCTTTTCTGCGATTTCAAAAGATTTATCAATAGCGCCTGGTAAGTTTTTAGATTTATCAGCAAATTCTAATTTACCATCTTCATACTTAATGACTAACTTAAGGTTTAGCGCTTTAACTAATAAAGCCTTCAAACCTTTTAGTCTACCACCTTTAACTAATTGAGTAGCATTAGTAATACAAGTAACACCAATATAATGTTGAGTATAAGCTTTAATTTCTTTTTCAATTTCATCTAGCGATTTGTTAGCGTCTAACATATTTTTAACTATTTGACATTCTTCTGTAGTTAGCACAGAAATTGCTCTTGTGTCTAAAACTAAGATTCTGTTTTTGCCATATTCTTCTTCTAGAGATTTTTTAATACTTAATAGACTTTCATAAGTTCCACTAAATTCTTTAGTAATAGAAAAACAAACAACCAATTCATATTCTTTTAGTAGTGTTTCAATTTTGTCATATAGTTTACCAAATGGAGCTTGGGCTGTCTTTAAATCATACCCTTTATCAAGAGTTTCTAAAATTTGTTCTCTAGAGATACCATATCAATCATCATATACTTTTTCTTCTGTACCATCATTTACAATCATTGAGAATGGCATTACATATGTATCTTCACAAACACTAGCACATTCTTGATCACCAGCTGTATCCATTAGAAAACAATATTTTTTCATACAAACTCCTAAAAAAAATTTATTGCGATTTATTATATATTATAATAACACTATGAATATATTTTATAGTAAAAATACATTAAATGACAATTTGGTTGGTTATGCACAAGATAATCTTGCCAAATCTGAAGAAAAAAAAGAAAATTTGTTAATATTAAAAGATGCTGATGGGAATGTAATTGGTTTCAACCTACAAGACATTTCCAAACAAATTCAATTACCAGAAGGTAGAATTTATCCAACCCCTGAAATTATTGAACTTATCTCAAAATCAATTCCCAACCTTAAAATAAATCTAAATGAAGTCTTTACAGTTGGGGAAATCAAGACATGTGAAGACATTGAAGGTACTCATTTGCATAAATGTACTGTAGATGTAGGAGATGAAGTATTAGATATTGTTTGTGGTGCGAAGAATGCGAGACAAGGTATCAAGGTAGTTGTAGCTAGGGTTGGTGTGGTAATGCCTAGTGGTTTATACATTAAACCTTCTAAACTAAAAGGATTTCCTTCAAATGGGATGCTTTGTAGCCAAAAGGAATTAAATCTTCAAGGTTTTAATGAAGAAGGTATTATTGAATTAGACGCTAAATATCAAGTTGGAAGTAAATTTAAAGAAATGTACTCAAATTTATAATAAAAAAAGTACATAGATTAAATAATCTATGGTATATAATAATTGCATAAGACATCGACAGGGGTGAACGATGAGCAATTTATTAGAAATCGCTAAAGAAGTTATTAGTAATAACAACAAAAAGAATAAAGCAATTGATTTTAACACTCTATGAAGCAAAACTGCTGCACAAGCAAAAATTAAAAATACTTCAGATGATGATACAATTGCAGAATTCTACATGGAGTTATTGCAAGATCCAGACTTTATCAAAACCAATGAGAATCAGTGAACACTAAAACAATTTCACACATACTCAGAAGTCGAACAGATGTCAGCTAACAATTACAAGACAGAAGAATTCGAAATTGGCGAAGAAAACTATCAAGAATTTATGTCTAAGTATGAAATTAGTGAGTTAAAGCACAAAGGAAGAAACTCAGAAACCACTTCTCTAGATTTAGAAGGTCTAGAACGTGGTGATGATGACGATGACACTATGTTAGATGACGATGATGATTTATCAGACGATGGTGATTTCAATAGTTCTGATGAAGAATAATTATTAAGGAGTAAAGAAAATGGCAAAAAAATTATTAAGTACAATGAAAGATGTTTTACCAATAGCAAAATTACATAACTATGCTGTTGCTCAAATTAACATCAACAACCTAGAATGAATTAAAGCAGTTCTAGATGCTGCACAAGAATCAGGTACACCTGTAATCTTAGGAGTTTCAGAAGGAGCTGCTAAGTATATGTGTGGATTTAAGAATGTTCATGACATGGTTACTAATGTTATGGAAAATAAGAATATCACTGTTCCAGTTATTCTACACTTAGACCATGGATCATTTGAGGGATGTAAAGAAGCACTTAAAGCTGGATTTAGTTCAGTTATGTATGATGGAAGTTCTAAACCATTAGAACAAAACCTTCAAGAATCATTTATCATCGCTAAACTAGCTAAAAAACACAAAGCATCAATTGAAGTAGAAATTGGTGGTATTGGTGGTGAAGAAGATGGACATGTTTCATTAGGTGAAAATGCTAATCTTGATGACGCTATTACAATGTCAAAATTACCAATTGATGCATTAGCAGCATCTGTTGGATCAATCCACGGTTTATATCCTAAAAATTGAAAAGGTCTAAACTTTGAATTACTTAGTCAAATTAATGCTGGAACAAATTCTATTCCATTAGTATTACATGGTGGAACTGGTATTCCAGAAAACCAAATCAGAAAAGCTATTGCATTAGGTATTACAAAAGTTAATGTTAACACTGAATGTCAAATTGCATTCTCAAATGCTACAAGAAAATACATTACTGAAAAGAAAGATCAAAACTTATCTAAAAAAGGATTTGACCCTAGAAAACTTCTTGCTCCTGGTGCTGAAGCTATTAAGAAAACTTGTCTTGAAAAATTCAAATTATTTGGAAGTTTAGGTACTGCTAAATAATGAACCTTTCAACAGGTATTATTGGTTTGCCAAATGTAGGTAAATCTACATTATTTAATGCTATTACTAATTCGCAAGTTGAAGCTGCAAATTATCCTTTTGCAACTATTGAACCAAATGTTGGTATTGTTAATTTATATGATCAAAGAATTCAAAATTTGGTTGATTTAGTTCACCCAGAAAATGTTGTCTACTCAACAGTTAAATTTTTTGATATTGCTGGTCTTGTTAAGGGTGCAAGTAAAGGTGAAGGACTTGGGAATAAGTTCTTGCAAAACATTCGTGAAGTTCAAGCAGTAATTCACGTTGTTAGATGTTTCGAAAATAATGATATTACTCATGTTAATAATAAAGTTAACCCATTAGAGGACATCAGAACTATTAATCTTGAATTAATTTTTTCTGATTTAGAAATTATTGAAAATAGAATTAATAGAATCAAAAAAACTGCTGAAGCTAATTGTGATAAGAAAGCTAAAGCAGAATATGATGTACTTAAAAAAGTATATGATTGTTTAATTGCAGAAAAAATGGCATCAGAAGCTAATTTAAGTGATGATGAAATAGCTATTATTAAACACTTTAATTTGATTACACTTAAACCATATTTGTTTGTAGCAAATATTGGTGAAGGTGAAGTGGCTCATCCAGAAGCAAACAAACACTATGTAGAGTTATGTGAATATGCTAAAAAGCTAAATGTTCAAGTCATTCCAATTAGTGCTAAGATTGAATATGAAATCTCACAATTAAGCGATGCTGAACAAAAAGACTTCATGGAAATGTGTGGTATTAAAGAACCTGGTTTAAATGTTCTCACCAGAGCAGCATTTAAATTACTTAATCTATCTACTTTCTTTACTGTGGGGAAAAAAGAAATTAGATCTTGAGTGTTTAAGAATGGTTCTACAGCACCACAATGTGCTGGCGAAATTCATACCGATTTTGAAAGAGGTTTTATCAAAGCTGAAGTAATTAAATATGAAGATTACATGAAATATAAAAATGAAACAGCTATAAAAGAAGCAGGGAAGATGTCTCTTGAAGGTAAGAACTATATTGTTCAAGATGGTGACATTTGTACCTTTAAATTTAATGTTTAATTTTTAAAAGGGGTATTATCATGGCAAAGTTTAGAGCTTTAACTTCTCCCAAAGGATGAATAGAAGTTATTTGTGGTCCTATGTTTGCAGGGAAGTCAGATGAATTAATTCGTTCCCTTCATAAATTACAATATGCAGATGTTGAATATGTTGTATTCAAACCTGTTACAGATTCAAGAACAAATAAGTTAATTAAATCTAGAAATGGTTTAACTAAAGATGCAATTGAAATTAATAAAGCTCAAGAAATTCTAAAGTATCTAATTGATAATAACATTGATTATAATGTTATTGCAATTGATGAGGCTCAATTCCTAGATGAAGAATTAGTTGATGTTTGTGATTTATTAGCAAATAAAGGTTATGTAGTAATTGTGGCAGGATTAGATAGAGATTTTAGAGGTAATGCTTTTGGTCCAATTCCGAAATTATTAACCAAAGCTGATATCATCAATAAATTAACTGCTATTTGTACTAACTGTGGTGCACCAGCATCTTTAACACAAAGATTAATTGATGGTAAACCAGCAAATTATAATGATCCACTTATCCTAGTCGGTAACACAGAATCTTATTGTGCGAGATGTAGACATTGTCATGAAGTTCCAGGTAAACCAAAACTTAGTTTAGAAGATGCGTTTGTAACTAAAACAAGACAATTAAAAGATCAATAATCATTATTACTGCTTCAGTAGGTTTAGCAGTGTTAAAGTTTAGGAATTTATTAGTACTATTAACATAAAAATGATAAGACTTATTAATAGAAAATATTATTCATTATCCATAACTTTATATTGATCAACTATATCTCTAATAAAATATTCTACTGCGACCATGGCTCTAACATCATTCTCACAGTATTTTTTTAAGTTTACTACCAAACTATTTCATTTATCATCTGATAACAAGTTGTGGAAACGTTTGGTAGTTTCACCTTGACATATTTTACCATTTTGAACAGTATCAAGTGAGTGATAATCAACACACCCTGTATCATCAAAGATTTGTCTATGGTGTTCCATAATATAAGGTAGTACCTTTTTAATGGAATAGAACCCACCAAGTTCTTTAATAACAATTGGACGAGATTCTCTATTCACAATAAAAAAGTCAGCAATATCATACATGTTTTCATTAATACAATCTATCTTATTGCAATAATCTTGATAGTCTGCTTCATTTTTATTGAAGTATCCTTTTAATTCTTTTAATCTACTTCTTTCAAAACTTGCATTATAGACTATGTAACTATAATCTGGACCCTTGTATAAGTTATCAACTATGTTTTTGAAATCATTGATTTTAATATGGAGTGGATCAATAACAATATTGTTACACTGCAAATCCTTCACTGCCGTTCCATCATTATCATCAATAATGATGGAGCACTGAGTAAGGATTTGCATGAAGGGCAAACAATGATCAATTGGTCTAATTGGGGAGTTGATAGTTTCGAAGTCAAAATATACTTTCTTAGGTTTTAATTTTTCTCATAAGGTTTTTAATCCATGAGGATTGATGGTAATGTAATTAGCATCTTCATTAAACAATTCGCGATAATCAATTTTCTTATTTACCTTAAGATACTCCATCACATCATCATCTTTATGGTAATGTTTTAAAGCATCTTCTGTTTGGTTGGCAACAATTCCAGAAAAATTGAATAATGCATATCCTTTAGCTTTAAATAGACCTCTTAAAGTAATCATAAGGTCAGAAGTCTTTCAATAACTCTTTTCATTAGGGTGAGGGATGATGTCTCCAAGAATCTCACCTTTATTATTGTTTTGCATATCCATTCTGATGTCATATAACTTATTTACCACTTCATCAAATTCTCCTAAGATAGTTAATACTTGATTTTCAAAACCTCTAGCTGTTTCTTTGGCAGCTGCATAAGGATTGATATCAACAATTGTTTCCAGATCAGTTAGGTTGCCTTCACAGATTTTAGTTAAATTAACTGGCGCTTCCACAAACATTGTTTCACCACTTTCTTTATCTTTAATAGTGAATCCTTTACCTTCTTTCTTTAAACGCTTAAATTCAAGTTCAGTTCCTGGTTTAAATGAAACTGATTTAGCAATGTTAAAACTCTCAGTAACTGTTAGTGGTATTTCTTTTTTATTTGCATAACAATACTTCACTAAACACAACGAATAGACAAAGTAATAGTCTTCAAGATAAGGGATTGAAGTAATTACTTTAGATTGAAAGAGAATATCTAATAAATGATGTCTTTTAGCAGTGGTAGTCCCTTTTGTTTCAATAATTCTAATTTCTAAATCTTCTTTGACCAAAGCATCTGGTTTGGTAATCATTTTACCAGCTATAAAAACTGGTTGAAAAATAATAATGTTCTTATTATTTTTAATTAAAGTTTCAGTAACATTTGCAAGTTCTTCTTGTGAAGCGTATTTTATCTTGGGATCATCTTCTAAATCATAGACAGTAGTGATGTGTGGGTAAAGACTTTTGACAAAGTTTCTTGATTCTTTATCAATAATCCGACCTTCAAAAATTTGTGGGTTATCATCATCAATGGTAGCGTTGTCTTCTTTAGCTTGTTTATAAAGTTCATAATAATCAAGTTCTTGCTCTTCACCTAATTCACCTTCATCGTCTTCTGTTTCGTCATTCAAATCTAAAGTTGCATTAGCTAGTTTCATTTGAGCTTCGATTCCAGACATAATCTCAGCGTTACTAAAAAATCAGAACGCTGGCTGTTTTGTGTAATAAGCTATGTAATCATATTTACCAATATATTTAGATTTTTTCATTTTCCATCCATTCAACAACAATATTGAACACTAAATATTATATAATAATATATATTATGAAAAAGGAAAAGATTTCATCTAGTAATGTTCAAAAAAATGACTATTCATATTTTTGAGCAAACAGAACAAGAAGACAAGACAAAAAGAATTACACAGTAAATGATGCTGCAATTAAAAAACGTTTTGACTTTGCTGAGGATGAAGAGATTCAAGTAAGAATGAAGGAATATGGAAAGTAAGGTATTTGAAAAACTAATTAAATTACAAAACAATTCATATTGTGCTTACTCTGATTACCCAGTAGCGGCAGTTTTAATTGATAGTGATGACAAAGAGTTTTATGGGGTTAATATCGAAAACGCATCTTATGGTCTAACTATATGTGCAGAAAGAAATGCTATTGGTAATGCTATAACTAATGGCTCAAAGTACTTCAAAGAAATTCACATCATTTGTGGAAGGAATAAAAAAACTTTTGGAGTTCCATGTGGTGCTTGCCGACAAGTGCTAGTTGAATTTTGTAAAAAGGATATGCCTGTAATTGTATGAAACTGTGAAGGCAAATCAAAGCGATACACAGTTGAAGAGTTAATCCCATATTCATTTGATAATGAGTTTTTTGGAAAGGAATAAATTATGGAAAATAAAGTTTACGAAAAATGAATGAAATCAATCAATGTTTCAAAAGAAATGAAAGATGAAATGAAGAAAATGACTGCTGATCAAATTGAAGCTTCATTCAAGGAAGAACCAATTAAGTTTGGGACTGCTGGATATCGTGCAGTTATGGGTCCTGGTCCATTGTTCCTAAATGAACACACTTACCAACAACTTGCTGTTGGTTATGCAAAATTTATTTTATTCAATCATGAAGCTAAAGATGAAAAAGCTAAGAAAAGTGCTCCAAGAGTTTTAATTGCTCATGATAACCGTAGAAATGGAAAAGAATTTGCTATTCTAGTTGGTAACGTCTTGAGTGCATATGGTATTGAAGTTTATTTCCCTCAAAACAATATGTGTATTGCAACACCTATGGTTTCATTCCTTGTAAGAGAATTCCAATTTGATGGAGCAATTAACATTACTGCAAGCCACAACCCTAAAGAATATAATGGATTTAAAGCTTACAATAGTACAGGTGCGCAAGTTTCAACTAATGAAGCTGAGATGATTTCTGAATTCCTTCCAGATGTATATACTAACCTTCAAAAAACTTATAACGCTAATATTAAGAACATGTACTTTATTGGAAACTCATGATTAAAGAAATACTATAGTTCTATAACACAATCTTTGAACATTACTAACCATAAAAAATATATTAATAAAGAACCCGTAGTGATTACTACTCACCATGGTGCAGCTTCAACCTTCATAAAAGGGTTCTTAGAATCTTTAGGCCACAATATTGTTCTTGTTCCTTCTCAATGTTATGAAGATTCAGAATTTACTAACTCACCTATTATGAATCCTGAAGATCCAGAATCATTCAAAGCTGCTATTGAATTAGCGAATAAAATTGGTTCTAAAATTTGTTTAGGAATTGATCCAGATGGAGATAGACTAGCAATTGCTGTTAAGAATAAAAAAGAATGAATTTATTTAAATGGAAATGAAACTGGTATCTTAGCTACATACTACATTATGAAATATAAAAACTTTAATGGCCTTGTTCCAGTATTAGTTTCTACATACGTTTCTACTTCTTTAGTAAATGAAATTGTAGGAAGAGAAAATGGATTAGTCCTAAGAACAGCAACGGGATTTAAAAATATTGCTTTAGCTATGGAACATATTGATCGAGAAAAGTCAGATTATGTACTTGGTTTTGAAGAATCAATTGGGATGAATACATCATTATCTACTAGAGAAAAAGATACATTTGCTGCCAGTGCATTGTTATTAGAAATGTATGACTTTTATCATGCTCAAGGATACAATTTATTTGAAGTTTTAGAAAATAGAATCTATCCTATTTATGGTTTATGATGTGGTGAATCAGTTTCAATTAAGATTTCTGGTGCTAATTGAAAAAGCAAAACAAAAGTTTTAGAAAAGAAAGCATTAACAATTAAAAAAGGTACCAAAATTGGCGCACTTACAATTAAGAATGTTTTCTGAAACTCTGCTGGAGATTGTATTGAATGAGATTTAGGTAATGAATCTTGAATTAAATTTAGAGTATCTGGAACTGAACCTAAGTTTAAAATTTACTTCAATTTACTATTAGGTAATGCTAAGTTTTCTTATGAAGCACGTAAAGAATTAATCAAAAAATTAACTAAGTCTATTAAAGGAAAGCTTGGAATTTAATTAATATGGAAAAGGTAATTATTTTTAACACAGATAGAAAATTCATTGAAAATAATATTAGCGAAATCAATGGCCTAATCAATTTATTTGCTGATATTGACATTCAATTTCTAATCGATATTAAACCAGCTGATTATGATTTTGTTGAATCAGTAAAGCACTTAAAGATTATTCAAAAAGATGTTTTTAATATAAATTTTGCTAAGCTGAATTCAATTGCTGAATGTCCTGCTGATACTTTTTTGGTTAATGGAGAATTGCTAACTAAGATTGCTCTTGGTGAAAATATTAGAACAGAAGATGTAGTTAAATTAATCCTAGCTAATAACAAAAAAGTTATCATTAGAGTAAACGAAAGTGCAAAAGAATTCAATAGAAATAGAGGATCAATTTCTATCATGGATAAATTATTTGATGTATTAGGTAGTCTTCCTAAGAAAGTAATTGAAAAGCAAATATGTGTAAACTATCATTTTGATGTGAATAGAAACTCAACCACCAATGAACATATTGATGATATGATCAAAACCATTAGAAGTTCATTAGCTAATTTAAAGGATGCTGATATTCCAGTTTATGTAAGTGGAAATATAGATTGCACAAATTTTTTATCTTATTGTGTTACAAATAATATTGATGGTTTCATTATTGATGATAATAAACTAAATATTGATTCAATGGCTGAAACAGTAAGGATGGTACACGAATGACAAAGAGTAATCAGAAATCAAATCATGAGAAGAAACAAAAAGTAATTCTTCTAATACTTGATGGTTTTGGCTATGGACGTCAAGACAATTCAAATGCTATTTATTTAGCTCAACCTAAAACATTTAATTCTCTAATTAAGGAATATCCTAATATTTCAATTAATGCTAGTGAAGAGTTTGTTGGGTTGCCACAAGGACAACCTGGTAACTCAGAAGTAGGTCACTTAACTATAGGAGCAGGTAGAATTTTCTATACTGGTCTTGGTTTAATTAATAATGCTATTAAGACTGGTGAATTTTTTGATAACACAGTTATTTTAAATGCTATTAATGAAGCTAAGACTAAAGGAACCAATTTGCACTTATTAGGTTTAGCAAGTAACGGTGATGTTCATGCTAGTTTAAAACATTTGTATGCTTTAATTGATTTATGTAACAAGCAAGGTGTTACTCCAGTACTAGATTTATTTACTGATGGTAGAGACACTAAAGAAAAACAATTCCAAGAAGATTTTAAAGATATTAAAGCTAAATATTTGGATACAAACAAAGCTAAATTAGGATCTATCTCTGGTAGATACTATGCAATGGATAGAAATAAGAATTGAGATAGAACTGAACTTGCTTTAGAACAGATTAAGTCAGTAGCGACTAGTTCTTTATCTCCAGAAGCATATATTCAAAAATCCTATGATGAAGGTGTTTATGATGAATTCATTAAACCGCTATCATTTAACACAGAAGAAACTAAATTAAAAGATAATGATGTAATGATCTTCTTTAATTTCAGAAGTGATAGAATCAGACAACTAATTCACACATTTACCAAAGATACTAGTGATTATGATTATGTTTCACCAAACCAAACAAAGGTATCAATTGTCGGCTTCATGGACTATAAATTAAATGGCATGAAGAATATTGCTTTTATTCAACCAGTTAATACAATTTACTTAGGTGACCTAGTTTCTCAAGCAGGACTAACACAGTTAAGAATTGCTGAAACTGAAAAGTATGCTCATGTAACTTACTTCTTAGATAGTATGAGCAATGATAAGAAACCAGGATGTGATTTCCAACTTATACCTAGTCCTGATGTGGCAACTTATGATCTAAAACCCGAAATGAGTGCAAGCCAAATTACTGATTTCATTCTAGCTAACTATAAAAAATATGATTTAGTTGTAGCTAACTATGCAAACTCAGATATGGTTGGTCATACTGGTGTAATGAACGCTGCAATTAATGCTATTAAAACTTTAGATGAACAATTAGAAAGAATCTATCAAAATATTGTATTAAAAAATCCAGAATTTACAGTTATTATCACTGCAGACCATGGAAACAGTGATGAAATGATAGATAAAAATGGTATAATTGAAACAAGTCATACCACTAATAAGGTTCCCTTTATTCTATT
>RCNI01000845.1_pt1 | contig 17914 bp, 14 predicted proteins | sample 2041151 | NCBI WGS metagenome assembly RCNI01 (sample SAMN09708214, study PRJNA481090) | feces metagenome | isolation source: feces | place: Antarctica: Albino Rookery | reverse complement strand
CTGAAGGAAAATGTTATCATTGGTAAGCTGATTCCTGCAGGTTCTGGTCTGAGCATGTACCGCGATTTCGATTTTGAGAAGGACGAAACCGTAACTGGCGATGCTGAGTATGTTGATCTGTCTGTTTTGATGAATCGTAATAACTCTCTTTAATGAAGAGAATTTGATTCAATAAAGTAATTTAATAAAGGGTCTGGTATCTGCATGTTTGTAGATATCAGGCTCTTTTGTTATATTCATTAAATGAAATGCGTACGAAAAGACGAGTATAGTTGATAATAAGCGTACAATATGATTTTAATTGGACAATTGTAAGACATTGTGCAAATATAATAGATATGTGAAACAATAACAAGAAAAATTGTGACTGTACAACAATTAAAATTGCAAAATAGTAACAAATACACTGGACAGCTAACACAATTCGATGTAGAATGAGGCCAAGAACATTTGCGTGTTAGAGAAACTTATCACGCAGGTAGACTTCACTCTTTGAACGATATGGCAGGAGGAATGTGCTATGAAAAAAAGAATGCTTGCAATTCTGCTGTGCTTAGTGATGGTAGCGAGTTTGATGCCTATGTCTGTATTTGCAACTGACACGCAGCACAAGAATTCGACTAGCGATGTACGAGCTGAGGCTAAGTCATATAAGGCTGTAACTGTTGCTGATTTGGATGTACCTGCTGCAAATACTAACCCTGATATGAATGCTACGGTTACACTGGACGGTGCTACCCACGCTGCTACTGTTACTTGGAATCTGATTACAGGAACCGGAGACAATTACGCTAGTACTGCACTGGATGAAACGCATGTCTTTGCGGACAAGAACATGTATAGCTCTACTGTAACTCTCGCTATTGGCGAAAATGACAAGGCCGCTAATACATTTAGTTACAATGGCGAGACAGTTACCGTATATGGAACCGATGCAGAGTTTGATAAAGCAATTAAAAACTATGATGGCACTGAAGATGTGACTGTAGTGCAGTTTGATGACACAAAGGACGTGCTGAACATTATTACAATGTATAAGCAGTTGCCTCACGTACATACATGGTCTAGTGATTGGTCTACCGACGATGAATTCCACTGGCATAAATGCACATTAGAAAGCTGTGCCGAAATTAGCGATAAGGCAGCTCATGTCGATGCAGACAATAACGGTAAGTGTGATGTTTGTGGCGTAGGCGTCGCTACGGTTGTTACTTATAAGGCTGCAACTGTTGCTGATTTGGATGCACCTGCTGCAAATACTAACCCTGATATGAATGCTACGGTTACACTGGACGGTGCTGCTCATACTGGGACTGTTGCTTGGAACCTGATTAACGGAACCGGAAACAATTATTCCACTTCTGCACTGGTTGGAACTTCCACCTTTGTTGCTGAGGGCATGTATAGTTCTGTTGTAACGCTGAAACTTGATGCGGATACCCTTGTATCTAACCAGTTCACTTACAATGGTACAGTAGTTACCGTATATGGTACTGATGATGCGTTCAATTCTGCACTGAAGAGTTACGACGGCACAAAAGATATGACTCTGGTACAGTTTGATGATGCAAATGATGTGCTGAACATTATTACAATGTATAAACAGCTTCCTCATGCACATAAGTGGTCTAGTGACTGGAGTAAAGATAAAGATAACCACTGGCATAGCTGTACATTTACTGGCTGCACCGAAATTAGCGATAGAGCAGCTCATGTCGATGCAGACAATAACGGTAAGTGCGATGTTTGCGATTGTAGCCTGACAACGGTCGTTACTCATAAAGAGCTGCACATTACCGATTTGGATAAACCCGCAGCAAATAAGCCCGTTGATTTTACGGCAACTGTCACTCCTTCTGGCGAATACGGTAACTGCTCTGTATACTGGAACAAGGTTAAAGATCTGAATAAGTGGAGTTCTGACAAATTGACTTCTGGTAATAGTTTTGCGGCAGGTAATATGTACAACACTGGCGTTTTAGTGAAGTACGGAAAAGGCGAGCAGATTGCTAATGATTTCAGGGTAACACTAAATGGCGAGAATGTACCTTACTATGCAAGTGCAGCAGAAGCTGATAAAGCACTGCATACGTACAATGGCTCCAACAATGTATACGCTGCTTACGCAACTACATTGAAGAATGGCGATGTTGCTATTATGATTGGCGGCATGTTTGCAAAATTACCCGATACGCATACCCATACTTTCAGCAAGGATTGGCTGGAAGACTCCAACTACCACTGGAAAGCTTGCTCCTGCGGTGAAATATCCCAGAAGGGCGGACACTTCGACAATAACAATACCGGTAAGTGTGATGTTTGTGGTTATGTAATGGCAAACTCCACCCACAAGCACAACTTTGGCAATAAGTGGCTGAATGATAAGAGCTACCACTGGCAGGCTTGCTCTTGCGGAGCAATCTCCGGCAAAGCAGTTCACTTCGACAATAATAAGACTGGTAAATGTGATGTCTGCGGATTCCCCATGGCAAACGCGGTAAAGCCTAGCACAGGCGATCAGTCAAATATTGGTTTGTGGATAGGCGCATTTGTAGTGGCTGGCGTAGCTTTAGTAGCAATACCTGTTGTGCTCAAAAAGAGAAAAAATAATGGTGATGACTAAGTCCTAAAACAAACGAAACCTCCGCCTTTACGGCGGAGGTTTTTGTGCGCTTGTACGAATCGAAAATGAGAAGGGAAATAGAGGTTGACTAATTATAGGGGATACAATTAAAATGTATAAGGATTGAAAATCAAGGGGAAACTTCTATGTAAAATGCACAGATGGGAACCTTGTGTAACTTTGCCAAATTGTGAAAAATATTTTCGGGCAAATACTGAAAAAAACTTGACTAATTTTGGTGAATGTGCTAAAATCTGAACTGTTGTGGACGGCTGTCGTCCGCATGTAAGGTTGTGTGCGCTATTGATTGTCTAAAAACAGCAATGCGCGCATTTGTATATGGTTTTATCGGAGAAATCCGCTAAAATAAAATCATTGCTGAAAGGAGGAAAATAAATGCCTACTTTTAACCAGTTGGTAAGAAAAGGTAGAAAACAGGCAACTTACAAGTCCAACTCTCCTGCTATGCAGAAGGGCCTGAACACTCTGAAGAACAAGGAAACTAACCAGTCTAGCCCTCAGAAGAGAGGCGTCTGCACCGCAGTTCGTACCTCTACTCCTAAGAAGCCTAACTCCGCTCTTCGTAAGATTGCTCGTGTACGTCTGACCAACGGCTACGAGGTAACCGCCTACATTCCCGGTATCGGCCATAACCTGCAGGAACACTCTGTTGTTCTGATTCGCGGTGGTCGTGTAAAGGACTTGCCCGGTGTACGTTACCACATCATTCGCGGTACTCTGGATACTCAGGGTGTTGCTAACCGTATGCAGGCTCGCTCCAAGTATGGTGCTAAGAGACCTAAAGCCGGTAAGAAGTAAGATATCAACAACATGTCCCGTTGTTTATTCATATATATGATGTAGGAATAAGCCCCGGGGCGCAGACGGATGTGCTCTAGTGCATTCGAGTACCTATGAAATCATTTTATTAATGAAGGAGGGAAGAAAAAGTGCCCAGAAGAGGTAACGTTCCCAAAAGAGAAGTGCTTGCCGATCCCGTGTACAACAGCGTACTGGTGACCAAGCTGATCAACAGCGTCATGCTGGACGGCAAGAAGGGTGTTGCTCAGAAGATCGTTTACGAAGCTTTTGACATCATCAAGGAAAAGACTGAAAAAGAACCCCTGGAAGTTTTCACTGAGGCTATGAACAACATCATGCCTGCACTGGAAGTTAAGGCTCGTCGTGTTGGTGGCGCAACCTATCAGGTTCCCATCGAAGTACGTCCTGAAAGACGTCAGACCCTGGGTCTGCGTTGGCTGACCGCTTTCGCTCGTAAGCGTGGCGAAAAGACCATGAAGGAACGCCTGGCTGGTGAAATCATCGATGCATCTAATGGCACCGGTGCAGCAGTCAAAAAGTGCGAAGAAACCCACAGAATGGCAGAAGCAAACAAGGCTTTCGCTCACTTCCGTTGGTAATTCTTATCGCAATAGACGAGAAAATACTAAAGAATCTAATTACCGGTATTTTACCGGCAACCAGGAGAAGAATTCATGTCCAGAGAGTATTCACTTGAAAACACAAGAAATATCGGCATCATGGCTCACATTGACGCCGGTAAGACTACCACTACCGAAAGAATTCTGTTCTATACCGGCGTAAGCTATAAGCTTGGCGAAACCCATGAAGGCACTGCTACCATGGACTGGATGGCACAGGAACAGGAACGTGGTATTACCATTACCAGTGCTGCAACTACTTGCCACTGGAAGGGTCGCCGCATCAACATCATCGACACCCCGGGTCACGTTGACTTCACCGTTGAAGTTGAACGTTCTCTGCGTGTTCTGGACGGTTCCGTAACCGTTATGTGTGCTAAGGGCGGCGTTGAACCCCAGTCCGAAACTGTCTGGAGACAGGCAGACCACTATGGCGTTCCCCGCATGATTTACGTCAACAAGATGGATATCATGGGTGCGGACTTCTATAATGTTCTGGATATGATTAAATCCAGACTGAAATGTAATGCTGTTCCCATTCAGCTGCCCATCGGTTCCGAAGATAGCTTCCGTGGCATCGTCGACCTGGTAGAAATGAATGCAGACATCTATTACGATGAAATGGGTCAGGACATGCGTGTTGAACCCATTCCCGCAGAAATGGAAGAACTGGCAGCTCAGTATCGTGAAAACCTGATCGATGCTGTTACCATGCTGGATGAAGACCTGATGGAAAAGGTCCTGATGGATGAGGAAATTACTCCCGATGAAATCAAGGCTGTTATCCGTAAGGCTACTATCTCTAACGAGATGGTTCCCGTTGTTTGCGGTACTTCTTACAGAAATAAGGGCGTACAGAAGCTGCTCGACGCAATTGTCGACTTTATGCCCGCTCCTACTGACGTTCCCCCCATTAAGGGTGTCATCCCCAGAACTGACGAGGAAGATGTTCGCGAATCTAGCGACGATGCTCCTTTCTCCGCTCTGGCATTTAAGATTATGACCGACCCCTTCGTTGGTAAGCTCGCATTCTTCCGCGTTTACTCCGGTAGCTTGGAAGCTGGCTCTAACGTTCTGAACTCTACCAAGGGCAAGAAGGAACGTGTTGGCCGTATCCTGCAGATGCATGCTAACGAACGTAAGGACATTACTACCGTTTATGCAGGCGACATCGCTGCTGCTGTTGGTCTGAAGAACACTACTACCGGCGACACTCTGTGTGATGAAAAGGCTCCCATTATTCTGGAGTCTATGGAATTCCCCGAGCCCGTTATCCGCGTAGCTATTGAGCCCAAGACCAAGGCTGGCCAGGAAAAGATGGACATCGCTCTGCAGAAACTGGCAGAAGAAGACCCCACCTTTAAGACTTACACCGATGAAGAAACCGGCCAGACCATCATTGCTGGTATGGGCGAGCTCCACCTGGACATCATCGTAGACAGAATGCTGCGTGAATTCAAGGTTGAAGCTAACATTGGTAAGCCTCAGGTTGCATACAAGGAAACCATCACTCAGACTGCTGTGGTTGACGAAACCTACAAGCGTCAGTCTGGTGGTAAGGGTCAGTATGGTCGTGTCAAGATCCAGGTTGAACCTAACGAACCCGGCAAGGGCTATGAATTTATTAATGCTGTTACCGGTGGTGCTATTCCCAAGGAATACATCCCCAGCATTGACGCTGGTATCCAGGGTGCAATGCAGTCCGGTATCGTTGCTGGCTTCCCCGTAGTTGACGTAAAGGTCACTCTGCTGGACGGTTCCTACCACGAAGTTGACTCTTCCGAAATGGCATTTAAGATTGCTGGTTCTATGGCATTCAAGAGTGCATGTGCTAAGGCAGGCGCAACTCTGCTGGAGCCCATCATGAAGGTTACCGTAACTGGTCCTGACGATTACATGGGCGACATTATGGGTGACGTAAACGCAAGACGTGGTCAGGTTACTGGCACCGATCTGCGTAACGGCACTGCAGAAGTTCACGCAGAAGTTCCTCTGGCAAATATGTTCGGTTATGCAACTGACCTGCGTTCTAAGACTCAGGGCCGTGCTAACTACTCAATGGAACCCCACAGCTACGTTGCTCTGCCTAAGAATCTTCAGGCAGAAATTATCGGTAGCCGTAACAAGTAATTGACAATTCAATTCACAACCTTTAAAATCTAACTATAACTTTTTAGGAGGAAAACATCATGGCAAAGCAGATGTTCAACAGAACTAAACCCCATGTAAACATCGGTACCATCGGTCACATCGACCACGGTAAGACCACCCTGACCGCAGCTATTACCAAGTACCTCTCTCTGAAGGGCTACGCTGAATACGAAGACTACTCTTCCATCGACAAGGCTCCCGAAGAAAGAGAACGTGGTATTACCATTAACACTTCTCACGTTGAATACGAAACCGACAACCGTCACTACGCACACGTTGACTGCCCGGGCCACGCTGACTACATCAAGAACATGATTACCGGCGCTGCTCAGATGGACGGCGGTATTCTGGTTATCGCTGCAACCGACGGCCCCATGGCTCAGACTCGTGAGCACTTGCTGCTGGCTCGTCAGGTTAACGTTCCCTACATCCTGGTATTCATGAACAAGTGCGACCAGGTTGACGACGAAGAACTGCTGGAACTGGTTGAAATGGAAATCCGTGAACTGCTGGATTCCTACGGCTTCCCCGGCGATGACACCCCCATCATCAGAGGTTCCGCTCTGAACGCTCTGATTTCCGAATCCACCGATCCTGAAGCTCCCGAATACGCTTGCATCAAGGAACTGATGGACAACGTTGACACTTGGATTAAGACTCCCGATCGTAAGGCTGACCAGCCCTTCCTGATGCCCGTTGAAGACGTATTCACCATCTCTGGCCGTGGTACTGTTGTTACCGGTCGTGTAGAACGTGGTATCGTTAAGGTTAACGACAAGGTTGAAATCGTTGGTATCCGTGACACCATCGAATCCGTTGTTACCGGCACCGAAATGTTCCACAAGACTCTGGAATTCGCAGAAGCTGGCGATAACGTTGGTTGCCTGCTGCGTGGTATTTCTAAGAAGGACGTAGAACGTGGTCAGGTTCTGGCTGCTCCCAAGACCATCAAGCCCCACACCAAGTTCAAGGGCCAGGTTTACGTTCTGTCCAAGGACGAAGGCGGTCGTCACACTCCTTTCTTTAACAACTACCGTCCTCAGTTCTACTTCCGTACCACCGACGTTACCGGTGTTATCACTCTGCCCGAAGGCACCGAAATGTGCATGCCCGGCGATAACGTTGACATGGACGTTGAACTGATCACCCCCATCGCTATCGAAGAAGGTCTGCGTTTCGCTATCCGTGAAGGCGGCCGTACCGTTGGCTCCGGCGTTGTTATCGCTATCAACGAGTAATTGATTCTTATCAATTATAAGATTTAAACATTTAAAGCCATCCGCATATGCGGATGGCTTTTTTGTCGTTTATTTGAGGGCTATGTTCGTAATATGCCTGTCTATGGTATATTCAGGTCCTTTGGCTTTACAGTGGTATTGACGTCAAAAGAAACAATTTGTGCACAGTATTGAGTGCGTTTTAACTTTGGGAAACGCCTCGACAGTTTGACTTACTATCAACTTATATGAGTGGGGAAACTTTACTTTAAGCAAAGCTGGTAGATGTGTTTTTGAATGCGATAAGCTTGCTTATTTAGTAGGGCTGTGTTCGTATTGAATTGCTACTTCCATAAGAAAAAGCCCCTAGCTAATGCGCAGAGTTGCTATGACAGTTTGCTGGATTTACAATGTGCATTGCAATAGGATAAACAAAGATGCCGAGAAGTACTGAAGAAAGTTCATCTTGGTATCTTTCTTTTTTATCAATCGGCACATGGTGCGTTCTATTATTTTCCTGTTAAATAAAAGTAAAATAAAATACAGGAGGTGCGTCTTAACGCATTATTTGAAGAACAGGGAGATACATGCACACAGCTGGATCACTATCTGCTAATGGATGTAAAGTTTCTCAAACCGAATGAAATGAGTTTGGGCCAGCACTGCAGGCGGACCATTGGATTGAGTATAATAGGGTACACACAACAGTGCCCTTAAGCTATCTTCCAGAAATGAAACAGTAATAGTGAACAGAAAAATGTCTCATAAATCGTCCAGCCATGCGAGAAAGTGTTGAAGAGCAGCTCAGCGTAAATGATACGATGGCGTGGGTACAGGAGATGAATAAAAGCCTTAATCATGCTGTGTAGCTCATCACCACAGCGATTAGTAGCGTGTAAGCAAAGACGGCAGAGGAGAGCTCTGCCACCTTTGCAGTGTTTGTATTCATCTAAGTGATTAAAAAAGTATGCTTACATATGCTGGGATGTTCAGATTCGAACGACTGCTATATGATATTAGGCTGATTCAGTCCTCAGAGTATTCTCTGAATGTCGTAGCAATTTTGTCCGCCATTGCCTCAATGTCGATTCGCTCGGAACCATCGGGTTTATCTCCAACGACAAAACAAACCGGATAGCCATCCATAAGCAAACTGTAGGAAACAAAATTTGCGCTGTTGTAAGGTAACTTGGAGGCAGCAGTCAGCTCAAAAGCGCCTTTCTGCTTGCACATGTCCCATCCGTTGACGATAACATCATCGGAATGGTCTATTTTCATTGCATAATTATCCGAATAAGGCAGGATAAATTCGGCACATACAAGAAGTTGCTTAGTTAAACCCTCAATGACTTGATCTGCCTTTTTGATGTTTGAAAGATCAACACCAAATTGCTTTTCCGATGCAATATCTACATACTGATCATAGATAATGAAATAGGAATCTGTCTCAATTTTATACGCAGTGCCCTTGCTCATATATAAATCAGTCGGTGCATCAATCATATATTTCGTTGTAGATAAGTCGACTTTAATGATACCGGGCAGATCTTGGTCGATTTCATAGGAGTGTTCGATGTTTTTGGTACTATTTTCCGTTGTACCTGCAGTAAATTTTTTCATTGTGTCTCCTTTCTGTGAGGGTTACTCACTTGAGCGAATATTACCATAGCACAGAGGCGAATACATCGCATACACATGAACACTTCATGAATTTAATTTGAATAGCCTAGCGAATTGTGTGCATGAAACCATTGAGTGCTGCGGAGTGAATATCGCCACCAATGAGTCGGTTTTTATAGGTAAGAAGACACACAAGAACATCCTTTTGGTTAGGATAATTTGTTATTGGAATTGTATACACGGTTACCCTTTCTCCCTTGAAATGACAAAGGTCGAAGCCTTGTTTTACCTGTAACTCATTATACTTACTATAAACGGCGTCAAATTCATTTGGTAAGCATGTTTCTTTCGTTTGAACTCCTGTTTCATTACAAGTCCAGCCTAAAGAACATACATATGCAACTGCATCGTTTGCATTCATAATTTGTACATTTTCTTTATCTTCTTCAACAGCACAAACAATGAACACGAGAATAATACCGATAGCGATTACCGATAGCACAGCGTGCTTGAGTTCTTTTGCGATAGCTGCCATACATTCACCCCCAAAGTAGTCCATAGCTTTTAGCAACATTTTATGATATAATCAGCGTATGCATGAAAGGGGAGCCGTATGAAACGACTGGACAAAATTCTCTCTGAAGCAGGAGTCGCAGGGAGACGGGAACTAAAAGACATCATTAAAAATGGACGAGTTAAGGTTAATGACGTAGTAGTGACAAAGGCTGATGCGAAGTTTGATGAGAACGACGTGCGCATAACCGTTGATGGTCAAGAAATTTTATGTGAGCGATTTGTTTACTATATGCTTAATAAACCGAGTGGGGTAGTGAGTGCTACGGAAGATTCGACGGATCAGACGGTGATTGATTTACTCCCAGAACAGTTGCAGCGCAGAGGTGTATTTCCTGTGGGGCGCCTTGATAAGGACACAACCGGCTTGCTGATTTTAACGGATGACGGGGAATATGCGCATCAAGTAATTTCGCCTAAATCTCATGTTGATAAGCGCTATTGCGCCCAAACCGATGGAATCACAGATGAGGAAGATGTCAAAGCATTTGCTGAGGGAATTACGCTGAAAGATGGTACGGTTTGTCTACCTGCAAAACTTGAAATTACCGGTACAACCACGTGCTATGTGACTATTGTTGAGGGCAAGTATCACCAAGTAAAACGGATGCTTGCCAGCAGAGGAAAACCAGTGCAGACGTTGCATCGCTGCTCAATCGGTAGGTTGATTTTAGATGAATCTCTCAGCCCCGGAGATTTCCGTCCTATGACTCCGCAAGAAGTGGAAATGTCTTTGGTGAAAATGACATTGTGACTTTCGCACAGAACATCCGTGGTGTTTTTTGGCGGATGAGTCAATGAAAATAAAAAAATTCACAAAAACTATATAAGAATATATTGAAATTTCGACAAAAACATTGTATGATTGATAGCGCAGAAAAAATAAAATCTGCCATTGTGATAGTGGGAGGAAAAAATATGTCTAATAGAGTGTTCCAGAGCGTAATCAATCAGATGAAGGACGCTACCGAACGCCAAATCGGTGTTATCGATGACCAGGGATATGTTGTTGCGTGCAACGAACTTTCCATGATCGGAACTCAGCTCAGCGATATTTTGGAAGTCAATACCGATGCAATTGAGTCCACCTTTGTTTTGCACGACCGTACTTACCGTGCTCTTGAAATCAGTGGCTCTCACTTTGAATTTGCTGCATTTGTAAAAGGTGCTGACCAGATGGCTGCAAGTTTGTGCATTATGATGTGCGTTGCACTGAATGAAGCTAAGAGTAACTACGAAGAAAAGTTCAATAAAGCAACTTTTGTAAAGAACATCATCTCCGACAACATTCTGCCCGGTGATGTATATGCCAGAGCAAAGGAATTGCGTTTTGTTACCGATATTCCCAGAGCAGTTCTGCTGGTACAGCAGGTGGATCGCACCGATGTAATGGTACTGGATGTTATCCAGAGATTGTTCCCGGATAAGCAGACTGATTTCGTATTTAGCGTAAGCGAGACAGATATTGTTGTAATTAAGGAACTTAATGGCACGGAAGACGTCGTAGATATCGAGGCGATTGCAAAGCAGATTGAAAATGCGGTTCGCAGCGAGCTGATGATCAAGGTAGTTATCGGTATTGGTACGGTTGCAGGTCACCTGCGTGAACTGGCTGACCGTTACAAAGAAGCTCAGGTAGCTATTGAAGTTGGAAAGATTTTCGATAGCGAAAAGTCCATCATTCGCTACGAGAGCTTGGGTATTGGTCGTATTATTTACCAGTTGCCTACAACCTTGTGCGAGATGTTCTTGTCTGAAGTATTCAAGAAGAATCCTATCGAATCTCTGGATGCTGATACTTTGGATACCATCAACAAGTTCTTTGAGAACAATCTGAATGTATCCGAAACATCTAGAAAGCTGTATGTACATAGAAATACTCTGGTATACAGACTGGAAAAGATTAAGAAGCTGACCGGTCTGGACTTAAGAGAATTTGACCACGCAATCGTGTTCAAAGTTGCGATGATGGTAAACCGTTACTTGGAATACCAGAACGCAAAATAAATTGCAAGCCAATTTACGGGCGAAAGCCCGTTTTTTGGTATGTAGGACATTCGAACTCACGACGAGTGTTCTTGGACAATGGAGGTAAAGTATGCTTCAATTGAGTGATGTCCGCAAGACATACAAAAACACAGGTTCTGAAGCACTTCGCGGCGTTGACTTAACCGTTAACGATGGCGAGTTTGTTTTTCTGGTTGGCCCTTCGGGCTCCGGTAAGACAACCCTGATTAAACTGCTGACCGGCGAGTTGAGAGCTACTTCTGGCAATGTGCTGGTTAACGGATTTGATTTGCGCGCAATTAAGAACCGTAAGATGCCCAAGTATCGTAGAACTTTGGGTATCGTGTTCCAGGATTTCCGCCTGATTGATAACATGACCGTTTACGAAAATGTTGCATTTGCAATGCGTGTGGTTGGTGCAAGACGCAAGGAAATCAAGGAACGTGTGCCGTTTGTTTTGAATCTTGTTGGACTAGAAGAAAAAGCAAAGCGTTATCCCGCTGAGCTATCCGGTGGTGAGCAGCAGAGAGTGTCTATTGCTCGTGCATTGGTAAACAACCCCAGCATCATTATTGCTGACGAACCTACCGGTAACTTGGACCCTGCAAGAAGCTTGGAACTCATGCTTCTGCTGGAAAAGATTAACGCATTGGGTACCACGATTCTGGTGGTAACTCACGAAAAAGAATTGGTCAATGCGTTCTCCAAGCGCGTTATTGTTATCAATGACGGCGTGATCGCAGGCGACGGAATGGATGGGTACTACACATATGAGACTGAGTAATATTAGCTACCTGATTAAAGAAGGTTTTAGAGGCATCTTTAAGCACGGTTTCATGTCTTTTGCGTCTGTAACCATCATTATGGCCTGTCTGATGATTATGGGTATCTTTAGCATGTTGGCACTGAACATCAATAGTGTCATTAACGAGCTGGAATCGCAGAACGAAATCGTAGCATTTATTGATGAATCTTACGACACTTCTGCAGCACAGCAGTTGCGTAACAGTCTGCTGTCTGTGGACAATGTGCAGGACGTTCAGTTTGTCAGCCGTGAAGAAGCAATGGACGAGTTTAAGCTGGACTACGAGCAGGGTCTGTTCGATGAAATCGATGAATCCGTATTCCGCGATCGTTATGTTGTCCATGTTGATGACATCGCACGGACTGAAGAAACTCAGCAGATGCTGGGAGAAGTAGAAGGCGTTGCAAAGGTTAATGCTCACCTTGAATATGCAGATGGCTTTATTCGTGTAAGAAACATAGTAACTTTGGTTTCTATGGTACTGGTTTCCATTTTGGCGGTGGTATCTGTATTTATTATGTCCAATACCATTAAGCTGGCAACCTATACCAGACGCGAAGAAATTGCAATCATGCGTATGGTTGGTGCAACAAATGCGTTTATTCGTATGCCGTTCGTTATCGAAGGCCTGATTTTGGGCATTATCGGTGGCGGCTTGGCATTCGTTAGTGTATGGGGCCTGTATGAAGCTGTTTCCGAGAAGTTGTTGAGTGGTTTCATTGGTGGCATGATGGATATTATTCCATTTAATGTTGTTATGTTCCCCTTGTTGCTTGTATTCTTGGGCGTAGGCATTATTGTCGGTGTCTTTGGCGGTAACATTGCAATTCGTAGCTACCTGAAGGTATAAGGAGGTTCCATATGAAAAATAGAAAACGCTTTGTGCGTGGTGTAGCGCTGTTTTTAGCAGGTTTGATGTTGTTCTCCTTGGTTTTCGCAGCTTTGGGTTCTATGTTTGCTTCTGCTGCATCAAAGTCTCAGCTTGATGCACTGCAGCAAGAGAAAGCAGCGTTGCGTGCCGAGAAGGCATCTGCTGGTAATGCGGCAGCAAAGCTCCGCAAAGAGCGTGCTTCGTATGAGGAACAAAAAAGGGCCTTGGATGAGAAAAACCGAATTGCGCAGGAAGAAATCATCAATACCAAAGAGCAAATTGACCTCTATAGTGAGATGATTGTAGAGAAACAGGCTGAAGCAGATGAAGCGCAAGCAGCAGCTGATGCACAGCTGTTGCGTTATAAGCAGCATCTGCGTGCAATGGAAGAAAACGGTACATATAATTTCTATTTGTCCGTTTTGTTTGGCGCTGAGAACTTTGGCGAACTGATTAGCCGTATTGATATGATTACAGAAATCATGGAAAACGATAAGCAGATCGAAAAGGAATATAAAGACAGCCGTGATGCTGCTCTTCAAGCAAAGACTGAGCTTGAAGAGGTTCAGAACGAGCTGGAAGTAAAGAAAGGCGAACTGGAAGCTGAATCTGCTGAGTTCCAAAAGGGAATTGAGGAAACTAATGCGCTGATTGCGGAAATTCAGTCGGATATCAATGCTTACAATGCAATGTACAATGCAGCTGTGGAAAGTGAAAAGAGAGTTCAGGCTGAAATTAACCAAATCGAGGCTCAAATGAGAGCAGAAGAGGAAGAAAAACGCAAACAGCAAGAAGCACAGCAACAGCAACAACAGCAACAACAGCAACAACAGCAACAACAGCAGGGCGGCAATACAAGTTCTGGCAACTCTAGCTCTGGTGGCTCTGGCGGTGGCTCAGGTAGCGCATCAACAGGCAGTTTTGTGTGGCCTGCACCTGCAAGCAGATACATTACTTCTCGTTTTGGCTACCGCACGCATCCAATCTATGGTACAACGAAGTTCCATAGTGGCATTGATATTGGCGCAGCTGCTGGTACTAACGTTATCGCGGCTGACGGTGGCACGGTAACTACTGCTACTATAGACGATCCTGGATACGGTAACTATGTAATGATTCGACACTCAGGCGGCAGAGTAACACTGTATGCGCACATGAGTTCTTTAGCTGTTGGCCTAAATCAGACTGTGTCGCAGGGACAGGTAATAGGTTATGTGGGTTCTACCGGCGCAGCTACTGGACCCCATCTGCACTTTGAAGTATTCGTCAATGGTGGCAGAGTCGATCCATTGTCTTACTTCTCCGGATATACGCTGTCTCCCACAGCATAAACAGATTTAAAATGGACGCGGCAGGGAAAATAACGCCCTGCCGCGTTTGACTATTTATTGGAGGAATTCCATTGAAGGCAAAAGTAGAGAATTTTTTGAATCGTAAAGTAAGCATGTCGCGAGCAATCACTACGTTTATGGAGGGCTTTTTAGTTGCTGTTGCGCTAGTGATCCTTTGGGCGATTGCTATGACCGGTGGATGGAGCAATTTCGTCAACACGATGAAGTTCTCTCAGGTATTATCCGTCATTGAACATACATACATCGGCGAGGCAGACACAACAGCGTTGTCTGATGCGGCATTTGCGACGATGATTAAAGGTCTGAATGACCGCTGGAGCTACTACATGACTGCAGAAGAATTTGAGCACTACAAGCAGGTACAGTCTAATAACTACACCGGCGTGGGTGTAACCATTAGACAGACGGAAGATGGCTGGCAGGTCGCTGCCGTTGTTCCGGAATCACCGGCTGAAAAGGCGGGAATTACTGCGGGTCTGTATTTGCTGAGCGTTAACGGCACGGATGTGACCAGTGCTCAAAACGGTGAAATTGCGGAACTGATGCGCAAAACACCTGAACACATTGAACTGGTGCTGAAAAATACATCGGGAGAGCAGTTTAGTTATACGGTGGCGATGGAAGAACTCTACACAAATCCCGTGACCTACGAAATGAAGGACGGTAATATCGGTTACATTAAAATCGAAAACTTTGACGAAACCAGTGGTGAGCAGGGAATTGCGGCAATCGAAGCACTGATGGATCAGGGGGCAACAGCTTTGGTGTTTGACGTGCGCAACAATGGCGGTGGCTATGTAACCGAACTTTGCAAGCTGCTGGACTATCTGCTCCCTGAGGGTGAAATCTTTGTTTCTGTGGACGATGAGGGCAATGAAAAAGTCACGAAGTCAGACGAAAACTTTGTTGATTTGCCTATGGCTGTTCTGGTCAATGAGAACAGTTACAGTGCAGCTGAGTTTTTCCCGGCATGTCTGTCGGAATATGGTGCTGCAACAATCGTGGGCACACAGACTACAGGTAAGAATAGAAGCCAGATTAACATGGTTTTGTTCGATGGCAGCGCAGTTCATATTTCCAGCCGCCAGTACCTCACACCGAATCGCGTAGACCTAACAGTGCAGGGCGGTCTGACACCTGATATTGTTGTAGAATTGGGCAAAAATGATGCACAGCTAGAGGCTGCTTTAGCGCTGTTTCGGTGAGAAATCAAAATCTAGTTGACAGAAGCGCAATATCTCTCTATAATAATTCTGGCTTTTTATGCTTATAGATAGATACTATACTGAATATAAATTATGTAAGGAGATTATACGATGGCAGTCGAAAAAATCAAAATGAGCCAGGAACAGTACGATAAGTTCCAGGCAGAACTGAATTATCTGGAAACTGAACGCACCAGAGAAGTTGCAGAGCAGCTGAAAGAAGCTCGTAGCTTTGGCGACTTGTCCGAAAATAGTGAATACGATGAAGCAAAGAGTGAACAGGGTAAGCTGTACTCCAAGATTGCAGAAATCCACAATCTCCTGGAAAACGCAGAAATCGTAGAAACAGCAGCTATGGAACAGGGCGTTATCGGCCTGGGCAGCAAGGTTGTTATCCGCGAAGTAGGCGAATCTGACGAAGAAGCTTACGAAATCGTTGGTTCTCAGGAAGCTGATCCCATGCACGGCAAGCTCAGCAACGAAAGCCCCATCGGTCGTGCACTGCAGGGTCACAAGGCTGGTGAAACCATCACCGCTGAACTGCCCACCGGCGCTAAGATTGAATTTACCGTTGTTTCCGTAGATTGATAATAAAGAGGAATATACTATGAGTGAAGAAAAGATTGTAGAGCAGGAGCTGTCAGAAATTCTGCAGGTGCGCAGAGATAAGCTGAAGACTCTTCAGGACGAGGGCAGAGACCCCTTCCAGGTAACTAAGTTTAATCGTACTGCATGGTCTTCCGAAGTTAAAGAAAATTACGACGAACTGGAAAACAAGACCGTTTCCGTTGCAGGTCGTATCATGTCCAAGCGTGGCATGGGTAAGGCTATTTTCTGCCACATTAAGGATGATAAGGATACCATTCAGGTTTATGTTAAGAAGGACGCTGTTTCCGAACAGGAATTTGCTGACTTTAGAAAGTACGACATCGGCGATATTATCGGTGTAACTGGTTTTGTCTTTAAGACTAAGACGGGCGAAATTTCTATTCATGCTGAGAAGGTTACTCTGCTGAGCAAGTCCCTGCGTCCTCTGCCTGAAAAGTTCCATGGCATGACTAATGTCGAACTGAAGTACCGTCAGCGCTACGTTGACCTGATTATGAACGATGAGAGCCGTCGCAACTTCGAGATTCGCTCCAAGTTCATCTCTTATGTTCGTCGTTTCCTCGATGCTAGAGGTTACATGGAAGTTGAAACTCCTGTTTTGAACTCCATTTCTGGTGGCGCAACTGCTCGTCCCTTTATTACCCACCACAACACTCTGGACATTGATATGTACCTGCGTATTGCAACCGAGCTGTCTCTGAAGCGCCTGGTTGTTGGCGGTATGGAACGCGTTTATGAAATTGGCCGTATCTTCCGTAATGAAGGTATGGATACCAAGCATAACCCCGAATTTACCAGCGTTGAGCTGTATCAGGCTTACGCAGATTTTAACGACATGATGGACCTGTTCGAAGAACTGCTGAGCGGTGCGGCTATGGAAATTCTGGGTACTTACGATGTTGAATGGCAGGGCGAGAAGATTTCTCTGGCTCCCGGCTTCAAGCGTATGACCATGGCTGAAGCAGTTAAGGAATATGTAGGCGTTGACTTCATGGCAATCGACGACGATGCAGAAGCAGTCGCAGCAGCAACCGCTGCAGGTGTTGACATGAAGGGCGTAGAACCCACTTGGGGACATGCTCTGTTCGAAACCTATGACCAGCTAGTTGAAGAACACATTATTCAGCCTACCTTTATTACTATGCATCCTGTTGATGTATCTCCTCTGGCTAAGCGCAGCCCCTCTGATCCTCGCCTGACCGAGCGTTTTGAGCTGTTCATTTGCCGCAGCGAAATGGGCAATGCGTTCTCCGAACTGAATGACCCCATTGACCAGAAGCAGCGTTTCCAGAAGCAGGTAGAAATGCGTGCAAACGGTGACGACGAAGCTGGTATGATGGATGAAGACTTTATCATGGCTCTGGAATACGGCCTGCCTCCCACGGGTGGTCTGGGCATTGGCATCGACCGCTGCGTAATGCTGCTCACCGGCTGTTCTT
>RCNI01000844.1_pt1 | contig 17915 bp, 2 predicted proteins | sample 2041151 | NCBI WGS metagenome assembly RCNI01 (sample SAMN09708214, study PRJNA481090) | feces metagenome | isolation source: feces | place: Antarctica: Albino Rookery | reverse complement strand
ATACCTAGGCGATGCCAAATTTCTTTAATTTAATAATGAATGCTACTAATAGAATAACAGTTACTAAACCTGCAGCAATTGAACTACAAATTAGAATTAGACTTGCTGATTTAGTTTCAACTTCAACATTCTTTTTCATACCAGTAATTGTAATTGTAATTTCTGCATCTGCACTTGCTGTACCACCATTTTCATCTAGAAGCTCTCCTGATGGATTTAGAGCAAGGGTTGGTATTTCTAATTTACTACCACTATATCTTCAGTCATCTACAATTTTTCAGAATCCAGCAACCTTAATTCTGAAACCTAATGTACCTAATCTATCATTAGCATCAAATGTTTTTCTGATATCAATCACTGGTTTATCACCACTTTCATCAGTTATTTCACCTGGCACAAATTTAATTTTGATGCCATTTGGTCCTGAAATATTTTGGATTTCTTTTGGATAGTCTCCAGATCCTGGAGATGTACTACCAGTTCCGGTATTCATAGATCCTTTAACTTGACCTCTCTTTTCACCTGACATAATGATTTTTTGTTTTACAGTAGTAGAATCAGGTGATATATTTTCTCAGCTATTTCCAAAAGCCAACTTATCAGAAGGATTTCATTCTTCGTCTCTTGCTGAGAAAAGTGGTTGAATAATTTTCAATACATATTCTTTAAACATTTCAGTTTGGTTTGTTGAAGACAATACTTTACGTTCAATTTCATCAACAAATTGATTAGGAGTTAATGAACCAATATCTTCTGGGATGTTAGTAGTACCATCACTATTAATAAAGTAATTACTAATATCAACAAATGTATTACCAATTGCTGTTGGAATTCCTACAGCAAAACCTGTGAAGGTAATAACATTTGATCAGAATGGTCTATCTTCTCCTAAAATTAATTCACCTTTTTCGTTATAGTAATTGATGTACGAAAGTTTAATTGAAGCTGTACCGTTTCTATCATCATAAGCAATCAAATCATAGTCTATAATCTTAGTATTTTCCCCACCTTTATTTAAATATGGGTTAGTAAAGATGTCTGGAATAATTCTTAAGTTTCCATGCCCTTGGTTATTAAGGTCATCGGCATTGTTTAAATAGTTAATGAATTCAGTTACTTCTGCTTTTGTTTCAGGTGATGCGCCGTCCTTTTCAGTTTTAATAAATTTACTTGGAAGGAAGTTTACTAATGGGTTTGCAAATTTATCAACAGGAATCACTTTTCCAAGTGATACATATGTACCAGATTGAACTGGTAAATTTTGCAGAGTTACTTCTTGTTCTGGTAATTCTCCAGCTTGTCATTGTAAGTGTTCATCATAATAACCTTGTAAAGTTACTGTAATATTCATTGAATTTGATGCATCTGCTGGATTTACTGAATTGATTTTCTTAACAAAAAACTTAGACTTTTGTCCACCTGGACCTTTTGCATTTTTACAATGTGTTAATCACATTTCATCAGTATCTAACAATCTTTGAATGTAAGCTACTTTATCAACATCAGTCTTATCATTAGCAAAGAATTCAGTTCAAGAGAATAGAGTTCTATCAATATTCTTTAATGGTCAAATATCATTAATTTTAGTTTGCGTTCTACCTTGTCAACTGATAATTTCAAATGGTAGTGTTACTGTACCGTATGAATTAATTGATTTACCGTTAATCATCGTAGGAACAATAGCGTTTTTAACTTCTAATTCAAATCTTAATTTGAATTTTTCTGGAAGTGTTTCAGCTGGTGGTTCAACCCTAGTAACTTTTTTAACTTTTAAGTTTTGATCAAAACCAAACTTATCAAACTTAAGATTTGGTGGTAAATTTTCAATGTTTCTAGAAACGAAATTTAAGTTTCCAGTCATAGGGTTCACACCCATTTCCATGATTGTTTGTTCAATTTGTTCTTCACTACAAAAGAATGGAAGGTTTTCTCAAGGCGTATTTATCTCATTATTAAGATTGATAATATTTGTTAGTTGTCTAGTACTTTCATATGAGTTAAAACCATATATTTCAATTGTTTTATCTAGAGTAACTTGAGATGGATCAGTTTCTAAATCAACAACGTTTCCATCTTTGTCATAATACTTTCTTAATTGAATACTAATAGTAACTTTTCCATTACTAAAGTCAGCAGCTTTTTTAATTACACCACCATCAGAAGCAACTGTAACTTTTAAATATTTTTCTACTTCATTAATTAAATCGTCACCCTTAACATCTTCTAAATCAATTTCAGTTAAACTTCTAATGTCATAAGCATTTTTAATTAACTTAGTAGCATTTCTTACAATAAGTTCATATAGATTAGCTTTGTTTAAGATTTCTGGACCACCACTTGAAACAGATGAATAGTCAACCCCTTCAACATAATCAAAAATAGAAGTTGTAGTTGTATTTAAGTCATTAATATTTACTTCATTTACTACTTCAGTTGGATAGATTGATTTAAAACCTTGAATGACAACTGTTCCCTTTAATTCTTCTCCTGGAACTTTGTTAAGGTTCTTTCACACTAGATTAGATCCTTGGAATCTAAAGAAGTTACCAGTCGCAACTAAATCTAGTGTAATTGTTCCTTTTTGGTTATCATATGATACACCTGTCTTGCCACTAGATTTATCGATTCTGATAATTGGTTCTTTATCTGCTCAATTAGAGTAGTTATCCATAAAGATGGGTAAATTATTAATAGGAGGAAGATCAGGACAATATCATGCTACATCAGTATCAGCTTCAGTAGTAGGTTTATTAGTTGCACTATTAGAACCTTTTCTTGATTTGTTGTAAATTAATTTAGAGATTAATCTGTTGTATTGTAAAGTTGTTGAGTCTTCAGGATCAGTTGCAAACTTATTAATAAATTCTGATGGAGATAATGTAGGGAAGTTCAAAATCACATTAGTTCTAAAAGATGTTTCAAAGACTTTTTTAAATCCTAAAATTTTGATGTTTTCAAATACTTTATATTGGAACTTTTGTTCCCCTTTTGGAGTTGTGCCTTCTTCATAACAAAATTTATAGAATTCATCTAATTGACCATTTTCTCAATCGTCTAATTGTTTTGAAAAAGTTTCCCATTCAGCATCTGGAATAATTAAGTTGTTATCATCATCATAATAGTAAAGTAGAGCTAATTGTTTGATAGTAATTGAACCATTAATAAAGTCTGCTTCAATATTAGGAGCACTATTAGAACCAGATCCTTTGAATAATGTTGGTGGCAAGAAAATGTAATCATTACCAGGTTTTAGACTATTACTAAAGAATCCTTTAGGAAGTGTTTCATTAAATAGTGAGTTTAGGTATTTATTGTTAACAATTAATGTTTTAACTTGTCTAGCTGAAGCATTGGCATCATTAATTAAACCATCGACAGTTAATTCATTAATAACTTTGGTTGGTTTAACATGATCAAAACCGTAAATACTTACTCTAAATTCAAAAGGTGCTTTTTCATATGGTAAACCATCATGAGGATTAACAATTCCAGCTCCTTGTGCTGATAAATAAAGAATAGCAGAACCAGAAGTATTATCTACCATAGTTTTTGAATAATCTACTTTTAAAGATGCATCAACAATTGGTGATAAAGAATCATAGTTATCTGGTGTAATCAAACCATCTCTGCTCTTTAAAATCTTTTCAAGGTTTTCTTTAGATTTATCAGAGAAATGCAGATCTCCTTCTTTAATCATAGAAGCTATAGCATTACCTTGTAATTGTTTTTTGAATAAAGTAGTATCAATTTCAAACTCTTCTTTAAATCATTTTATTTTATTAATTTCAGCCTCATCTAATTTTTTAAACCCTGTTATTTTTACAGTTTGAATTTCACTATCTTTAGTCTGTAAATCTCCATTTAAATATCATTTATTAGCTTTAAATTTGTATGATACAAGTAATGTAGCGTTAATGTTATTTGGAATACCGAAGTATTTAACTCCACCAGCATTAAATGGTGTATCAGCTACTGACGAATTTGGGTCTCAATAGAAATCAACTGATTCATCAATAGATCCTACAAGGTTAGCCGAGTTTGCTTCAATTAACCCCTTAATATAAGCTTTTCTATTAGTTGCTTCATTCGCAAAATCACTAGATAAAGATTCAGCCCCTTCTACTGGTACACTAATAATTGGTGTAATTGTACTACTTCCATGACTTTTAAAACCATAAATTTCAACATGTCATCATTTTTCACCTAGAGGGTTAGGGTCATTTTCAACAGTTATAAGTTTTCCATTGTAATAATAATTTTGTCTAAAACGTAATTTTAAGTAAAGCGTTCCAGGAACTCTTTTTTCTGCAGGGATTGATGTATCATCTTCAATATACAATCTTGTATTTTTAACAAATGTACCATCTACTTCAGTTTCAAAACGAAGAATGTTTTCAGACATTTTTTCTAAAATGAACCCTAATAGAGATGACATAAAACGCATATATTCAGGAGGTGGTGTATCTGATCCAGTGTGTTTATAACGAATGTATTTAAGCGCTTCATCATAATAGAATTCAGATAATATACTATCTGAAGTTACAGCAACTCTTGGATTGGAAATAGCTGAACTTACTTGTTTTGATGGGTCAATTGAACCATCAAATCCACTCATAGAAATACTTATTTCTGGAGAGGTTATATATTTACCATTTTCATCGAAAATATAAGACTTAAAATTAATAGTGTATACATGATTTACATTATCTGAATTATGATTGATTTCTTTAATAACAAATTGTTCATTAAAAGAATCTCATTTATTATCAAATATTTTAATCGATTCTGTTGCTCAATATTGAACTACATTTCTATTAAATTTATCATTACCAATACCAGAAACTTTAGCAGTAAATTCATCTCATGTTAAATTTGATGCAGGAATTGGTTCATTATAACCAAATTCACTTTCTAAAATAATTTCATTAGTTTTTAAATTTTGTACTGCGGTAGCACCTGGCACTAAGGCAAAACCTTGAATAGAGAATTTAGTTTTAATAATATTGTCTTCTGGTTTAGCAACAGCTAGACGCTTATTATGAACAACTACATTTTGACCATCATCATTAGTTATATAAATATCTGGGAAGATAACATTTCCTGTGATAGTCCCATTAAAGTTATTAATTGATAAGTCTGTAATATCTCAATTTACTTTATCAGCATTATCTTCTGTGTCAGGTAAATTTGTAACATTAAAGTAAATTAAATCTTTGATTCTTGATAAAATATCATCTGGAATGGTAGCCGGTGTTTCAATCATTGGGTTCATTGAATCATCTGCTTTAGTACCTGCTAAGTATGATTGAGCTGGGAAACCTTGATATTTTTCTTCAACATCAATTGTTCCAATTCTTGTTGGTACTGTAGCTTTACTAGTTTTGAACCCGTTGATGTTAAAGTCAATAGTTTTAGTGTTGGTTGGAAGTTCTTTTAGAACACCTTTACTATCATAATAACCTAAAATAGTAACTCTAATGCCACTAATACTTCCGGTTAAATCATCATATTTTGCTTGGGCAAGGTTGTATGAAACTTCTTTAGCTTTAAATAGTTTTTTAGCTACAGCATCTGTCACAGAAGAAGTATCATATGTACTACCAGAACGGTATGCAGTTACACCAGCATTAGCAATTGTATGCATTAGATCATTATTAACATCATAGTCTGGTTGTGTTTCTTCAGCTACAAATTGAGTTGCAAATTTGTCTTTTAATTCTGGAATAGTTTGCACTGAAATAGTTTCAAAATATTTAGTTTCAACTTTCTTTTCAAAACCTCCAATGTATAAATCAAACTTCAAGAAAAAGTTTGGGTTAGAAATTTCTACTCCACCTACTTTTACTTTTTTAAGTGTAACTGTATAAACAGCAACTCCTTGTTTATCATCAATATAAGATCCCGATTTTACATTGGTTGGATTAATTTCAATATCACTGTTTTCTAGTGAAGGTGGGTATTCTTCAGAATTAATACGAATAATTTCTTTGATTTTTGAAATGAACTCATTCTTATCAGTGAATCTCTTATAGTCAAATGCACTAGCAGTTGTGTCAGTAATGCCAACTACTTTTTTAGAAACAATGTTTGTTTTCATTAAGGTTTGAATTAACTTTAATGAGTCATCTTTATAAGTTGTTAAACTATATGGTACATAAACTTGTAATTTAAATGTTTTAGGGTTGGTATTAACCTTATTACCTGTTGAGTCTTCTAGTAAAGTTTTATTTAACTTAATGTTGTAATCAAAGTATCTAAAGTTTCCATTAGGGTTAGCAAAATCAGAAACAGGAGTAACCTCTACATCATCTGTGGTTACTTTAAAGTTTTCAGCATCAGGTAAATTTGCAAAAATAGTTTTTAATATCAAACTATCATTTTCAAATAACTTATCTTTTACTTTATTTGCAGCTGGCATGATAATTTCACCAGAACTAGCAAATTCTGGTTCAGCATAAACAAATGAAGCAGTTTCATTTGTTTTGTTTGCAAGATCATTTGTGAAAGTATTAATTGCATATGTTTGTCCAGTGATAGCTTTAAAACCTACTAGCGAAATAACTGTTTCATCTACTAAATCATCATCTGGATCTAGGATAGAAATTTTAACAGCATTACAGAAACCTGGACTAACATTAGGGTTAGAGTTATCGTTAATGATAGCTGAATCAATTCTAATATGAACATTACTAGGCATTATACCATTTCAGTATCCAGGAGTTTTTAGTAATTGAGCTTCTAATAGATTAATTACATTCTGAGCATAAGGATCACTTTTGTCATTGAAATCTAATTTAGAGAAATATAAGTTTGCAAAGGCAGGAGAAAGATCAGTTACATTAATAACTAAATTATCAATAATATCGCCTGTAATTGAAGCTTTTGGAGTAGCACTTAAATTAGCATCTAGTTTAGTTGATGTTTTTTGATCTATAGATTGAGCAGCTGTTACAACAAACGTTGTGATTGTTCCTGATACAACAGTTGCTGCAGCTAGAGCTGTTAGTCATTTTGATAATTTATAATTTTTTCTTTTCATAGCTTTCTCCTTTTTAATGCCTTCTCTTTAATTAGCTAAACTTTCTTTTTAGAATTATTAGTGCAACAATTAACACTAACATTAATCCCCCTAATACTCCTACGATAACAGCCAATGATGACCTAGTTGATTCCACACTTTCTAAATCAACTTTTTTGAATCCTTCAATTCTAAGAGCTAGTGTTTTAGTTTCTGATTCAACTAGCACTGAACCAGGAGCGATACCTATCTTGTAATTAGGATCACTTTCACTGTCAATGTCATAGTTGGTTCGTTGTTGTCAATTATTAATAGAAATTTGAGCTGTTACTGTTCCACGTTTTTCATCACGAATTCAATTTTGAACATCTTCACTTATAATTAGCCCTTCACTTCCATGTGGATTTAGATGGTCCATGATTATTGATGTAACAGTCTTACCTTGAGTAAACTTGCCATCTCATTGAGATACTTGTAAATCATAGAAATCATTAGCAAGATTAACAGTAATTAAATCGATTTGTTCATCATTAGGGGTTGTATAAGAAGATACTTTAACACCATCTTTTCATGTTGTTTCATCTCGTTTTTGGAAATTAGATAAAGTAAATATTCCTGATAACTGTTCATTTCTATCAATTTCACCTTCATCATTATAGAAATTTCTATAAACTGCTTTAAATTTCATTGTTCCTTTATTATCGTTAATTAAGAAATCGTATTTACGATCATTTACATCAGTTGTATTAACAGAAACAACATCAACAATTTGTGGAGTCATAGATTCAGGTAATCCAGTTAATTCTGGATAGAAGACATGACTATCAGATAAGATTTTTATAACATTATTTCTTGCAGCCTCAGGTGAGTTACCAACAAAACTACTAGCAGTAATATCTTTACCTCATTCATCACGTTTTAATACTACATTTGTTGTTTTTATTGTTGTTGCACTACTCTTAGCAAATCCGGTTAATTTTAATTTGAAAGGTTCTGGGTTAGTAGATTCAATATGTTGACGTTCTTCATTATAGTAATCCTGGATATTAAATTCAACTCAAAGTGTACCATCTTTTAAGCTCTTTCTATATTGTTCTTCACTAGGGTCACCACCAAGGATTCTGAAACTATCGTTTACAATAGAAGTTTTAATAGATCCAGTTGTGGTAAATCCTGATGAAACTGGATTCTTAATAATTTGTTTAATTACTTGTTGTGATTGTAAGGTTGTGATTAATGCACTTTCACCACCAGAATATGGATAATCTGAAATATCAGTATTTGCTAATTGAGGAATTTCTGAAACATCAAATGTATCTACTACACTAGTTGTGTCCACCTTTGATAATCCAACTAATTTAATAGTAAATTCTTTTGGTGATTGACTATGAATAATAGAAGTTCCTAAACGATCATATTCAAATAAGTTAGATAGAGTAACAATTACATCAATTGAGCCGTCCTTTTGATTAGCAGTGCTACGGATTGGAGTAATTGAAGAAATGTCTTGCATATAATCAGCATTGCTTGGTAAACTATTAAACATTTTGTTTAGTAATGAACTATTAGTTTTACCTTTAATACCTGTTGTGTCTAAATCAGCTACATCGTTTGCAGTACCATATGATAATTGGTATTCTGAAACATCAACAATAGGATTAGCTTCTGTAATCTCAGATACAGTATCAAAACCAGTTACTAACACATTAAATTTCTTTGGTTCAACACCAATACCAGTTGATACATCTTTAAAGACACCTTTTTCATCATAGTATCTATTAAGTTGGATAATCATAGTAGCAGTACCATTACTAAAGTTGTATGAGTTTTCATCGAAAGAAATTGTGAAATCATTTGGAGCAATGGTTTCCATTGGTAAATTCTTTCAGAATACTGCATTACCATCAGTTGCACTATTTTGACCACTAATCATTTGGCTCTTTAAAATATTAGTTAAACCTGATTCTGAAGAGTTAATATCAATTAAACTTGCATGACGTTTAAAATCATTTCATAAATTTAAAGTTCTTCTCATGGTTGTTTCATTAGTTTTTTTCATTCCAGTAATAGTTACTTGTTGAGTTAAACCAGCACCAGAGTTTTTAATTAATTCCCCAACTTCGTTAAAGTAATTAGTTAGAGTTAATGATAGTGTTAATGAACCAACAGTATTATCAAATGATACTACTTCATATTTAATTGAGTTAGTGTTGAAGTCAATAGGTAAATTTTGGAAGATAACACCTTTATTTTGATCAATTAGGTTTTTGATTGAAGTTGGTTCTAAAACGAAGTCTGATGGAGAAGCTGGGTTTTTAATTCTTGCAAACTTATTAATCTTAGTAACTTTTGTTCTAGAGAATCCTGAAATAATAATATTTTTAGTTAAACTAATTGCCGAACTATCACCTGTAGTTGATTCACGTAATAAGCCGGTAGCATCAAAGAAACTAAATAATGATAATTGAATATTGATAATACCGTTTAAACCATCACGTTTAGTGATTTTTACTTTAATGTAATCATCAAAATTAGTTAGAGCAAAGTTTGGAGCTGATGCAATATCACTAATGACTGATGTTTGATTAGTAACGATTTGGTTAAGAATATTTTGTGTGATATATTTAATATCCTTATCATCTAAATCTCAAACATTAATTGAGCTATACGATGTTCCCTTTTCATAATTAGTTAGAATAGGAGAAGTTTGCCCTTCTAAAGAAACTGAAGCGCTAACATTAGTAGCAGCAATTTCTTTAAATCCTTTAATTACAATTGTGTATGGGCTAGATCATTCATTTATTTTAAGACCTTTAATACTAGTAGTATTTTTTAATCTTACTTGAACGTTAACTGTATTTCCTGAAGAACCCACCACTTGTGTGTGTACCATATTTAGAAGGTTGTTTCTATCACCATCTAAATTTTCTCAATTCTTAATAATTTTAGAATCAATAATTAAGTTATTTAATAAAGGTGTTGAAACAACATCTTTAGCTGGTATTTCTCTAAATGTTTCATAAACACTACCATCAAAGGTTGGGTTTTTAATATCTATTTCTTCTTCAATTGTAGTTGGAGGTGTAGTTACCTTGTTAAATCCTTTTATCTTAGTTGAAATAACTAATGCTGGAGCATCGGCATTAGTGTGGTATTCTACATTGTTATCAAAGAATTTATTCAATGTTAATTTAACTGTTAGTGAACCTTCATAGTTATCAACAATTCCAAAATATTCATTACCATCTTCTAAAGTAATTTCTCCAACAGTAACATCATCTTTAGTCAATTGTATTGGTTTATTTTCTATTTTATCAAATACCATATCTAATATTTCTCTAGAATGACCATTAGTTTCTAAAGCAAAATCACTAGCTAATGTATCTTCTTTTTCTATGTCAATACTCGGTGGTATTCAAGTACCAGAATTTAACGATTTAAATCCAGATAAAGAAACTCTTGCTTTGATAGGTCTAGCTGATGGCGACGCAACTTGAACACCAGTTTCATCTGTAAAATTATTATCTCATGCAATATCTAATAATAAAAGACCATATCTATTGTTGTATTCTTTTCTAAGAATTTTAATATCGTTAATACTTGTCGTTGATAGTTTGTTAACTAATAAATTATCAAATACAAATTGTTTAATTTCAGCATCAACACCAGTTGTAAATAAATAATCACTTGCAAGAATATCTTGTTTTTTTGCCATTACTCCAGTGGTTACAATTTCAGATTGAGGAATAGTCTCAAAACCAGTTATAGTGAATTTTTTAATAAATGGTTTTGTGGTCGATTGTACAACATTATATAAACCATTACTATCAACATATTCATAAAACCCAACATCTACACTCAGCGTACCAGCAATATTGTTTGGTTTTACATTTGCTATTTTAATACTACCTTCATTAAAACCATTTCATTTGTTTTCAATATTATCTAGAATTGCTTTACTTACTTCATTTTTTGATGTTGTTTGTTTTCAATATAGATAAGGGGTTTGTCCTGAACTTACTTTTAGACCTAAATTACTTCAAGACATAGAATCAGGCAATGTAGTTGGCCCAAAGTTTCCAAATCCGCCAATTGTTATAGTGAAGATTTCTTGAGGGTTTTCAATAATTGAACCATTATCAGCGATCATCTTTTTTAATTGAATTTTAGCTTTAATAGTTCCCTCATAGTTATCAATTTGAGTATTATTAATAACAATATCAGTAATTGGATCAAATACTTTTTCATTAGGTAATCCGATGATATGTTTTGCAATTAATTTCTTTAAATCAGCATTGTTTTTGCTTCCTTTTAAGAATAGTGCTGCTAATTCATCACCTTTATCTTCTAAGTCAATGTGAGAAGGCACTAAAGTCATTGATTTAACTTTTTTGAAACCAGAAATACGAGTGATTGGGAAATCAGCTCTTGTTTTAGAGATATTTCCTGTACTTGTATAATAATTTTTAATTACAGGAGTAAAAGTAATACTTCCATTTAAGTTGTCATAATAAACTGAATTTGGTTTAATTGAGATATCACCTTTAACAAATGAATTTGTTGTATTATGAATCATAAATTCATAAATAATATCAATTATGTCACCTTCAGTAAATTCAGAGGCAATTTTGTCTTTAATATTAGGGTTATTAATTCCGTTGTAGAATGAATCAATTATTGTTTCTTTTGCAACTTGGAAACCATATATTTTTACATCTTTTAATAATGGAAGGGTTGTATTATTAGATTCAGTTCCATCAGATAATATATATTTATCTAAAGATACTGAAACAGTTATATAACCTCTAATATTTGAGAAATCATTAAAGCTAGTTACAGCAACATTTGTAACACTAATTCCTGGTGGTAAAGATCCACGAATGGCTTGATCAAAAATTAATTGTTCTAATGTTTGTCTATAAACTTGATTATTATAAACATCTGAAGCTAATAAAGATGTAAGTTTATTTGATGATTTCATTGTGATTTCATCTAAGATTTCTGTCGCTACTTTATTTGTAGGATTATTAAACCCTGTAAATGTGATTCCTGTAAATGTTTTAGGAGTTTTGGAAACAACTAATGTTCTTCAAACAGGATCTTCTTCATATACTTTTTTAAGCTCAACACTACATTCAAATTCATTAGGGTTAACTTCTCTCACATCCTTAACAACTATTTCATCTATTGCTAATTCAACTACATCTAAACCGTTTTTAAAAATACTATAATAGTTATCTCTTACTAATTCAACTAGTTCAGCATTATTTGATGTGTTAACGGTAGTACTAGAACTTAATAAAATTCTTTTATTTTTTGTATCTGTTGCTGATGCAGGAGTTTTCTTGAATCCATAAATTACTGTAGTACCAATTGATAGTGGTTTGGTAGCATCTTTATGAAGTGTAATAATACCATCTGCATTTTTATCAACATAACAATATGTAGAAAATACATCTAGGTTAATAGCACCTAAACTATTATCTATTGATGAAATGCTTATAGAAATAGTATCAGGAGTTGCATCAGAAGGAATATTTTCAATTAAGTTAAGTTTTAAAATAATATCAATAATTTCTTTTACTTTTGCATTTTCATTATATTTGTATTGCTTGTTAGGCACTAAATCAGTTCCAACAAAATCTGTTGCATATTTAGTATTTGCAAACTCAGCAGTAGTATCTATTTTATATAGGATACCCCCAGATTCAGAAGCTTTAGTTCTTAGTTTAATAGGGTTAAACCCTGAAAGAACCATTTTACCTTTCATGTTCTTTTCAACAGCACCATAACCTTCTACATTACCTTTTGTCGCTACAGCATTTACTGAATCCCCAGAATGGTCCTTAATCGTATCAACTGTTTGTCTTAATAATTCAAATTCAAAAGTAACAGTTCCAGTGTTAAAGTCCTTTTGCAGTTTGCCACCTTTAATATCTATAAATTCAGTTGCTTTGTTGTCATAGTTTGGAAGGTTAACAAAAATATTCTTATTAACAATTTCTCTCTTTAATGCTTCAGCATCTAAATCTTCAAGCGAAGTACCAGCAAGAGATGGAACATCAATAGTGTATGTACCAGCACTTGCTGCTTCGCCTGCGAATTTGGTGATACCTCTAACTTTTTTAAAACCTTTAATAACCAAATCATGATCAACTACTTTTGGATTATTAGTAATTTCTTTAACACCAACTACATTACCATCAACATATTCAAATCCAGTATAGCTTCCACCAATTAAATATTTACCAGATTTTAATGTTAATGTACCTTCATTATTATCAAAGAAAACATTTGACTTATTAATATCATTAGCTTTAAATAAAATCTTTGTACCATCAATTCCATAATTGAATACTTTTGTTTTTAAATATGTTGCAAAATCAGATTTGAATTCTTTATAACTTCCGACAGCTGCCGATGTTACAAGATCACTTCAATACCCTTGTGCAATTAGGTGAGGTAATGTAGCTAAGTCAGCACTCGGAATTGTTAGTGAATCAACAATTGTGGTAACTTTAGATTTTTGTAGTCCAACAATAGTTACATATCCTAATAATTCTTTTTTGCCATCAGGAATAGGTGTAGCTGATGGTTTACCATTAAATCATTCTCCACTTGCATAAACTGATACTCTAACAGAACCTTCATTTGCATACATTTCAATATTTTTATTGAAGTCTTGTTGATCTACTTCGATTTCAATTTTAGTTTTGTCTGATGCATTTTGAACTAAAGATTTAATTCTATCTAAATATTTATTAGATGCATGTGTATTTATTTCTTCTTTTGTTTTAAAAACATCTACACTAGAATCTAAAGCTTGAATATTATTAGATAATAATTTTGTTTTTCTAGATTCTGGTACAACATTTACAATTTTAATTTTGTATGCTTCTGTAGCCTCAACTACTTTACTATTTTTAACAATAAATTTAGGTTTGGCTTTGATTATAAATCCAGTATCTTCGATTTGGTCTAACTTAAAATCTCAATTACTAAAATCCAAAATATTTTTAGCATAATCAATACCTTCAAATTTACCAGTAGGTGAATATAAATCACCATAAGCATTTTTGAAGTTTTGAACAACATATCTTGGCGAAATTAAAGGGTATGGGTAAATTTTATGAGTTTTCAAATCTTCAATTGTAATTGACATTGAAAAATTAAGGATATTTCTTGAGATTTTAATACTATATTCACTGTTTTTATTAACTACACTATATGTTTTTTCTGAATTCAGCTCATCAACATCAAATAATTTTCCACTTTCTCAGTAACGTCATATGTTGATTTTTGATGATTTGCCATTAATTGTAAATGTGCCCAAATCTTTTGCAGTTAATAACGCAATAAAGTTATTCATATAAACAGTTGAATCAATATCACCTGCTTCAATAGCAGCTTTAACTGTTTTCTTCACACCATTAAATACAAATTCTTCAGTATTATCCATTAATAATGGATTAATATTGTCCACAACATTTCAATTTCCATATTTTTTACCTGTTGTATCAATAGTTATGGTTAATTTTTGTGTATTTGCATTTACATTATTATATATATTATATGTAGCAAATGGTTTAAATCATACATCGAATTGATATAGATTATATTTTTCAGCTCTAACTAGAGATCATGAGTCAATCACCTTTTCAAAAACGTCATGATCAAAATCAATAAACATTCCAGAATACTTTTCTTCTGTCTTAAATAATTTAGGCATTGGAGTTCCAGTTTCAGGGTCAAAATATTTATATTCACTTTGAGCAATAGCATTAGCTATAATTCATTCCTTGAATAGTGCTTTATCATCGCTCTTTTTAAATCTTTCTAGGTTTGCTTCTATGTCAGTTCCATCAATTGATGATTGCATATAAATAGTGGATGGGTTGAAGTAGTTTTGTTCTAAATCAATTTCATTATTAGAATTTTTCTTAAACCCTTTAATCACATATGTATATGTTAAATCGTTATTTGTAGTCACATCTACATCAAATAAATTCGCTATTTGAGAAGAACTTAAATACTCAAAGTCAGTCAACGAACTAACACCATAACTAAAGAATTGATCATTTATGTTAGCAACAACAAAAGGTTTTACTTCAACAGTTATTGTTCCTTCATTATCATTAGCTATTAATTTAATTTGTGAATTATCAATGTTAGATAAAGGTGAATTATATGCATTAAGTTGAATGTTCTTTAAAGCACTTGCATCATTAATAAATTGTGAAGGTAATATTGTGTTGTTATTTGTTACACCACAATTTTCAGCAGCCGGTTTAATAATTGTCTTACCAAAGTTTTCACTAGAAAAACCTAATTCATTAACGTTAAAATTGTAATTTTCTTCAGATGAGAAAATGTTAATTGCCTCAACTGAAAAATGACTAACACCTGTTAAATCATTTCATGCATAAATACTAGAATTGTCAATTAAATATGGTTCACTTCATTCTGTTGAAGATGGATTTGCTCTCAACATAATTGTTGGTCCATTTTCAAAGCTAAGAAAATTGTCTTGGTAAATTGTCCTCTTACTTGGATCTTTCTTTTCAAAAACATCAGAACCTGATTTTTTTATTGTACTATCAGCAAATTCAGCAAAGTTATCCATATAAATTTTGCTGTCTTCTGCTTTATCACCAGAAGGAACCAATAATTTTGGAAGTGGTGCACCTCATAAATTTTTAAATTGGATGATTTTGTTTTGATCACTCAATGCACCTAAAGAGAAAGACTGAGTAAATTTGCTTTGAATTATATCTTGACTACCGGTTTCTCTTAGTAGGTAAAGATAGTTTAAGAAGCCTCAATCAGTTCCTGACTCCTTACTTACTCATGGACCATAATTAACATCATTATATTCAGTAAACAAGTTTGAAATTGGTGTACTATTTACACTTGTCATACCATTAACGAATGATTGTAAAACTGCTTGAGTATTTTCAAACAACATATTATTCATTTGTCCAGCAAAGTTATCTTTGTAGAATGACTCTGCATTATAATGAGTTGCATAAGGAACACTATTATCAACTAGGTATCAATCTAAAAGATCATTATCATTGAAAACACCATCGATGAATTGTGTTCCATTCAGTTTTTCTTGATTAGGTTCGATTGTAATTACACCATTTTGAATTTTGATGTTAAATAATGATAATGGACTTAATCCAAAACCTGTATGGTATCCATATTGTGAACCTTTACTAACAAAATTATTTGAAGATGTTGAATTATGAATACTAATTGATGAAGAGTTGATGATCTTAGTATTTTCTTTAGTACTTTCTTCAACTTTTTTGAAACCTCTAAATGTAAATAATAGTGGCTTTATTGGATTTACTCTTACATTTGAAGTTATTGTATAATCATCAGCAGTTAAAGTATTTGGTGGAATCATCACAATATTTAATTCGCCATTGATATCATCAGCAAAACCATAAATTGTAGGAGTGTTTCTAGGATCTAATGGTTGTGAAGGATCATTGATGATTGATTGATTGGCATAAATGTTTTTAGCTACAACTGGAATATGGTCAATCTTAGTGCTTAAGAAGGAACTAGCTGTTATTGAGTCAGATGCAGCCAATCAAACTAAGTCGGGTTCATAACTTGAATTTGAAGCAACGTTATTGTTGTAAATTACTGATGGTTCACCAGATAAGTTAGTGAAAACGAATGAACAATGTAAGTCACCTGTTTGCTTATTGCTAGCTAAATTAGCAGAATATGGATGACCTTCTGAAGCATCAAGAATATGTGTTCCGTAATAGCCGTGAGTATTTCTAATCTTAACTGTTACTTCAACATAACCACTGTTCATGTTACCAACTATTTTACCTTCATTGCCAGTTGGTTCAAATGTCACATAGTAATTATCTTGCTCACCTTTGAAAGGGTTTCCAATTGAACTTTGTTGGATTGTGTAAGGTAGATGCACTTCACTGATTAAATTGTTTTGTGTAAATCCATCATCAGTGAATGAATAACCTGAAGATGTATAGGTTTTGATTGATATGTCATAGTCATCACTAGAAATAGAGTTTGAAGCACCAGTAGTAGTAACAAAAACTTTTGTGTTAGGATTTACTTTAGCAATAACATTTCCATTGCTGTCAGGAATAAAGGAAATAACAGATTTTCCATTACCATCTGAAAAACTAACTTCACTGTTTACAGTTGGAATAGGGCTGTTTTCATATTGCATACTAACTGGAATTTGCTTGCTAAAATTTGAATTCGATCTAACCTGAGCGAACGCTTTTGATTCTTCTGTTTGCTTAGAGTCACTAAAAGATTCTCCACTTTCTTTAGTAGCAGAGTTTGAAGAGTTATTTACATTTTTTGTGAAGATAGATTGAGTTGTCACTAATGCAGTTGATGCAAATATTGATCCAGCTAAAATGGCTGCATAAGATAACTTTTTCTTGTTAATTGTAATTTTCTTCTTCATCTTTCTTTCCTCTTTTTAATTATAAATTTATTTATAATTTCTTAAATTTTACCATATTAATAGGGATTTAGCACAAAATTACACAAATCGATGATGATTCAAAACAACAAAAAGAGATTTTTTGAGTTAAAATAACCTAAATTTTAAAAATTTAGCAATTTGTGGTATCATAAAGCGTAATGAAAAATCTAAAAAAATTCAAAAAAATAGCGTTGTTTAGTGCTGTTGGAGTTGGAATCGTAGGGGTTTCTACTCCTTTTCTAACTTCTTGTAGTGCAGCTTCTACGGTTCCAGACTTTTTAGCTAACACATATTTCAATTTGAGTAATGATAGTAATTCTTTTAGAATTACCCAATCAGGAATTAAGTTTGATAAAGGTGGTATTGGAGCTGATAGTTTAAAGACTTCTCCAAGCTATAAATTACCAAAAG
>RCNI01000843.1_pt1 | contig 17917 bp, 15 predicted proteins | sample 2041151 | NCBI WGS metagenome assembly RCNI01 (sample SAMN09708214, study PRJNA481090) | feces metagenome | isolation source: feces | place: Antarctica: Albino Rookery | reverse complement strand
GCATTTTTTACATTTGTTAATAATCGTTTTATAAAATCTCTTTTGTTTTTTCCTTTGGTAGATAACTCACCAAAACGAACCAATATATGGTCATAAATAAATTTATCTTGTTCGAAAGTCATTGTGAATCTCCTTTAATGTTTCTATAAATAACTCAACTTCTTTTTGTGTTGTTAAATGCGATAAAGAAACACGTACTGCGTGAGTCGCACGAGTTTCTCCTAATCCCATTGCTAATAACACATGAGAAATTGCCTTGCTTTTGCTTGAACATGTACTTTGTGCTGAGACAGCAAAACCATTAGCATTCAATGCATTTAACATAATTTCGCTACCTATTTTTAAATCTGAAAAATTCAAAATAAATGGTGATGCATTCGAAGGACTATTTACAACTAAATCCTCCATATTTTCAATTTCTCTACGTAAATATTGATTAAGTTTCAAAACATGCTCATATGCCTTTTTTTGTTCTTCTAAGGCTAGTCGTAATGTCTTAGCAAACACAATATTGCAAGGTGCATTACTCGTTCCAGCTCGAAGTCCAAATTCTTGTTGACCGCCACTGATTAATGGTAATAACTCAACATTTTGCTTTTTATATAAAATAGCGCTTCCTTTTAATCCGTAGATTTTATGTGCAGAAAATGTTGCCATATCTACACATTCAATTGGAATCTCTATTTTACCCAGTCCTTGAACAGCATCCATATGAAATGCAGCTCTTGAATTTTGATGAACATATTCTGCACATTCTTTGATTGGATTAATTGCTCCAGTCTCATTATTAACCAACATCATACTTACTAAAATAGTATCTTTGCGCAAAGCCTTCTTTAAGTCTTCTAAAGAAACTACCCCATCTTTATTAATTGGTAAATATGTAATTTCAAATCCAAATTCATCCTTTAATTGTTCCAATGAATTATGTACACTAGAATGCTCTTCACAAGTAGAAATAATGTGTTTCCCTCTTGTTTGATAATGTAAAGCATATCCTTTCGTTGCATAATTATTTGATTCACTTGCACACGAAGTAAAGATGATTTCTTCTTTATTTACATGTAAAAGTTGTGCAATCATTTCACGGCTCTGTTCCATCAATTTTGATGAATTTCTACCAATTTCATGTAATGAATCGCTATTTCCATAATACGTATTTAATAACTTCGTATAAGTATCAATAATTTCCTTACGCACTGGAGTTGTTGCTGCATAATCTAAATATATCATATCTACGCTTCCTCTACTAATAATTCTGGTTCTTTTTTCGCAATCAATTTTTCATATGCTCCTGGATGTAATTTCTCAATACATTGGAAACTAATTTTCAATGCTTTTGTATACTGTCCATTTCTAAAGCATAAATCCGCTCTTGTTAACTCAGAATCAATATCTGGATATGTTGAACGATATCGATTTCCAAATACAATCGCATTTTCTACCATAACAGCCATTCCTACTAGATTATTTACATTATTATATAGAGTGTAGATATAATCAATTGATTTACGTAATTCCGCATTTAAACGCTTTACATCAAGTGGAGAATTATCTAATATTGTTTGAATTTCACGAATCATAATTTCTCCTCTATGTAAATCATCTTCATATTTATTAGATACACTTGGTAAACGATGTTTTCTTATGTTTACTCGAATTTCATTTAAAATAAGCTGTAGTTTAATTAATTGTTTCTTTGCTCGTTCTTCATCACTACATGCGGTATCTAATTTTTGTTTCATTTCTACTACTTCATTATTAAATATAGAAATGCTTTGTTCAACTTCTTTATATGCAATCAAAATTGTCGTATATGGTTCTTTCTGTTCTTGAATAACCTTTTTCAATTTACGTTCCATATCATTTAATACTTCTAATTTTGCTGATACTTCTTTTAATCGATCCGTCCAATTTTCAAATCCAAAACGTTCATAAACTCGATTATATAATTCAATTATATTTTCAACATCTGTATTTATTATTTTAACACCATCTAATAAAATATCTAAATTTTCGTCGATTTCATCAAATGCTTTTTCTTCTTTATTTATCTGTTCCTCTAGCTGTGAAATTCGTTTTTCACAATCATTTAAATCATCAAATACTCCCTCTAATTTACCATTACGTAAACGATTAAGACACTCTTTTAATACATCACTTATAAAATCAAGATTTTTATGTACTTCTAAGTGTTCTAAATATACCCCTTTATTTTTACATTGTGCATAAGCATAGCCAACCTCATCTATCGCTCTTGGTAATATGCCTTTTGCACGCTCATACAAGCTAGGAAGTTCATCAACCAAAATTCGTAATTTGTCGATATTATCTTTGATTTCTTTTTGTTGATCAGCAGCCTTATCAAATTCAGATGCAAACATCCACTCTTCAAAGGAAGAAAACATTTTCTCAATTGAAGCTATTTGCATTTCTAGATATTCACATGTTTGAGCATAAGAAGCTCTATTCGTAGAAATCTTTGATTTTAATTCTCTAAATTCATCTTTTAACATATTAATATGAGTACGTTGTTCATTTTCTTTTTCAAGTACTTCATCTAAAGTTGAATTTACAGTATTAACAACCGCCTCTAAAGCATTTAATTCTCTCTCTAATGAAGTAAGTCGTTTCAATGCCGCTTTCACTTTGTGAACGTAAATCATATCATCAATTTCTGCTAATTCGACACTACAAGCTTTTAATTTTTCTTGAATTTCATCAAAGTCAATTTTGCACTGATCAACGTTTTCTGCCATCAATTCATTAACTCTTGATAAAGCGACAGCTTTATTAAGTTTAAAAGCTAATGGAATACTTTTTAAACGATTATAAAAAGTTTCATTCTCATTTAACATTTTTTTTGCTTTCTTCTTACGAAGAATCATTCTGATAATTGCAATAATGATAATAAAAGCCACTAGAATTGCAAGAAAAATCACAGTCTTTAATGGTACGACATTTTTTATATTATTGATTAAGTTCCCCATTTTTAAAACACCTCTCTATGTTTCATACACTTATTAAATATATTGTATCATATTTATAGTACTTAGAAAACATCATCATTCCTAAATTATGCATTATTTTTCATTTTTTAATTTTCTATATTTGACAATTTCCTATCTTTTGTGATAGTATATTAAAGCGTAAAATTGATAGCAGCATACAAAGTCTTGCAACTAAGCGTCTTTAACGTATTTAATACGGAATATCGTGTAACTCGGCTGCCTAAGAGCGAAGGTATTGTAAGTAAAGACACTATGTAATGATGATTTGTACTGTTATTGTTTTATAGCTATAAAACAATAAGGAGGACATTAAAATGTCAAGAGTAAAAGGACCAGTTTGGAAAAAATCTCGTCGCTTAGGATTCTCAGTTTTAGAAACTGGAGAAGAACTTCAAAAACGCGCATATGTACCAGGTCAACATGGACCAACTAAACGTGTAAAATTAACTAACTACGGTTTACAGTTACACGAAAAACAAAAAATTCGTTTCATGTACGGATTAAATGAACGTCAGTTCCACAATTTATTCGTTAAAGCAAGCAAAATGAATGGTGTAACTGGTGAAAACTTCTTATGCTTATTAGAATCAAGATTAGATAACTTAGTATATCGTTTAGGATTTGCTCGTACTCGTCGTCAAGCTCGTCAACTTGTAAACCATGGACATATTTTAGTAAATGGTAAAAAAGTTGATATTCCTAGTTTCTCAGTAAAACCAGGATCAACTATCGAAGTTAAAGAAAAATCTAAAAACTTATCATTAGTTAACGAAGCTTTAGAAGCTAACTTAAATACAGTTGCATTCGTAGACGTTAATAAAGATGCTAAAAAAGGTACATACTTACGTTTACCTGAACGTAGCGAATTAAACCAAGAAGTAAACGAATTATTAGTAGTAGAATTCTACAACAGATAATCATAAAAAAACCGGGTATCCGGTTTTTTTTTACCTATTTTCCTAATAATGATACATGTTCTGCAAAAATATCATACGAACGATGCTCAACTCCATCATTTCCTTCATAAGTACGTGATTGAATTCTTCCTTTAATTGCAACGCAATCTCCTTTTTTTGCAACATCAGAAGTTGTTTGAGCAATTCCTTTCCATAAAGTTACAGAAAATACATCATCTTCAAATACACCATTACTATTAGGGAATGGACGTTTTACAGATATATCCATAATTGCATACTTATTCCCTACATTCGATTCTCTTAAAATAGGCGGTTCTACGATTGTTCCAACAAAAGCTACAATATTCATTTATTTTACCTTCTTTCTTATTTAGTTGTTTTTTTATATACTAACCGCATAAGCATCTCTCCTTTGTGAACATATTATTACATAGGTTAAAATATCTCTCAAAAATGCATATTTGCATATATATTTATCTAAGCATCTAATTATATATAAAAAAGGTATCTTTTATATTAAATAAAAGGTACCTTTTTTCCAAATATACAAATTTACTATAAATTACTAGCATTTTTCTGGCAATAATTTAACAATACTCTTTTCTGCATGTTCAATGTATTTTACTGCATTTTTGATATCATCAGAACTAATTGAATCCAATATATTCATTGAATCAAAGAAATCACAACGCTCAAAGAAGCATCTAGCTGTATTAATAGCGACATCATCAAAACTATTTAATCCACGAATTGCTTGTCCAAAATAACGTTTCTTTAATTGTTCCAAAATTCTTTCATCAATATTTCCTAACTTTACACGTAATATTGTTTCATCAACTATTGATAAGAATTCTTGAATTTTATTCGTTTCTGCATAAAACAACATCATACCATATTCTTCTCCTAGATCTGCATCACATCCAATATAATCATTGAATATTTTTTGATCAATCCATTTTTGAAAATCTGGATATAAATTACTAAAATATGTATCTAACAAAATTCGTAAACACCATTCTGTTTTTATTCTCTCCTTAATATCTTCAATACTATCTAATTTAAAAGCCACAGATACTTTTGGAATTGAAACATCCATTTGAAATACATATTCTTTTCTAGCAACATCTTTAGGTTCTTCATCATAAATTCGATGAATTTGATTTGCTTTTGGAAATTTTTTCTTATTTTGATTATCTTTTACATATTTTATTACTTGTGTTGGTTCTTCTCCTGTAACAATTACTAAAACCATTCTGCTTGGATGATAATTCAATCGATAGCACTCTTCTAAATCAGATAAAGTCGTATTTGATACTGTCTCACTATTTCCTCCAATATCATATTTTAATGGATAATTTTTGTATAATGATGAATAAGTTTCCATTAACAACCTTGAATCACTCATTTGTTGATACATGTTTAATTCTTGAATTATAATCCCTTTTTCTTTTTCTACACTTTTTTTATTAATTGATAGTTCTTGAACAAAATCTAATAATAAATTTAATGGTTCTTTAATAGAATTACTAGTAGAAAAATAATAAGCCGTCTCTGAATAAGAAGTAAATGCATTTACATTTGCACCCAATTTAGAAAATTCTTCCATTACATCACCATTTTTCATTTCAAACATCTTATGTTCCAAAAAATGTGCGATTCCTGCAGGAAACTCATACATATTCCCTTTTGAGTCTTGTTGTTTTAAATCTAATGCTGATAAAGGTGTTACCATCATTCCTAATGATTTTTCATATCCATCTTTATGCCATAAAATAACTTTTAATCCATTATCTAAAGTTTCTTCATAACGTGTCTCTTGATAACGTCGATTATATATTTTGTTCATTCGCATCCTCCTTACATAATAATACTGTTCCCTTATATGTACATTTAGATATTGCATCTATAACATTTTCCTTAGTAATACCTTCTATACATTTAATAATATCTTGAATTTCACAATTTCTTCCTAATAGAATATTTTGATATGTAAAAGCCATAAGTGAATTCATATTATCTCTACTAGATTTTAATGAGCTAATAATCAATCTTTTTGTTGTATCCAATAGTTGTTGATCAAAATCTCCTTCCACTACACGATTAAATTGTTCTTTGATCAATTGAATGCTTTCTTCGATATCTTTTTGTTCAACTCCTGTTGTAACACCTAATGCTCCATCATAAGATATTAAGTTTGAATAAATTGAATAACATAGACTTCTTTTTTCACGAACTTCTTGGAATAAAAAAGATGTTGAAAATTGTCCTAAAATCCCATTTGCCAATCGCAATGCATAATAATCTTGATCTACAATTGACGTATTTGTAAACCAAACCATCATAATATAACTTTGTGAAATATTTTTATAAAGTTTTACCATCTTTTCAGATTCATTATTTTTCACGCTATAGAAACTAGGATAATCCTGTATACGATCATTAAATGGCAAATATTGTTGAATATACGAAGTGGCTTCATTTTCATCAAAATCTCCACACATAATAATATCAATTATATTTTCATCAATCATCTCTTGATAAGCATCTATAATATCTTGTAAAGTAAGATTCTTTACGTCATCGTAAGTTCCTAATGTACTTATTCCTAACGAAGTATTCTTTCCAATTTCATTCAAACCACATGTAACTATATATTGTTGGGGATCATCCTCCATACGTTTAATTTTAGATAATAAAATATCTTTATTTTCTTCAAAAATCTCTTGTTTAAATAAAGGAAAGAATACTATTTCATTTAAAAACTTAAAAATTCCCTCAAATAAACTATGCTCTTCACTCACATATGTTGGATTTATAATCTTTGTGCGAATTTCAAGTACATGACTCTTTCCAAATCCCATAGTTTGTGCACCAAGTGTTGCACCATATAAATTATCCTGAGCATCTGTCATTTTCTTCTTTGTATCATATTTTTTACAACGATCCATCATCATAAGTGCTAACAAAGTTCTTGACGCTGCTGATTTTTGTTCTAATGAATATCGAAAACGAACACTTATACCTATATCCTTAAATTTATTTGACATTATAAAATAAGCATTTACACCTTTTTTTATTTGCATATGATTACCTCCACAATTACTATTATTACCTAATACATTATTTTTATATGAATAATAATTATTATATCATGTTTTTAAATAAAAAACGCAAAGATTACTCTTTACGCTTTACATATCTTCAAAATCTTCATACTGAACTAAAACTTCTCTAGGTTTTGAGCCTCTACTTGGTCCAATGATTTTTTGTTCTTCCATTACATCAACTAGTCTTGCTGCTCTTGCGTATCCAATACTGAATTTACGTTGAATTAGCGATGTACTTGCTTTACGATTCATAATCACAAATTTTTTTACTTCTTCATACAGAGGATCTGCGCTCTCTTGTGATGACGCATAACCATTGTCTACTGCTTCTAACCGCAAAAACGCATCTTCATATTTTGGTTTTCCTTGTGAACTTACATAATCGCAAATTTTTTGTACTTCATTATCACTAACAAAGACACCTTGTACACGAATTGGATTTGTTTCTCCTACAGGGATATATAACATATCACCATAACCTAATAGTTTTTCTGCACCCATCTGGTCTAAAATCGTACGTGAATCAACAGCACTAGAAACAGCAAATGCTATTCTTGAAGGAATATTTGCTTTAATAACTCCTGTGATTACATCCACACTTGGTCTTTGTGTTGCAACAATTAAGTGAATACCAGCTGCACGTGCAAGTTGAGTAATTCTTTGTATACTCGCTTCCACTTCTTTAGCAGCAACAAGCATTAAATCAGCTAATTCATCAATAATTACAACAATCCATGGTAGTTTTTGTAATCCTTCATCTGGATGCTGATCAATATAAGCATTATATCCAGCAATATTTCGTACTTTTGCTGAAGCAAATAATTCATAACGTTCATCCATCATGTTCACAATAACCTTTAAAGCCCGATTTGCTTCTTCTCCATCCGTAATTACTGGTCCTAATAAATGAGGAATTTGCTTATATGGTGTGAATTCAACTTTTTTAGGATCTACTAATAACATCTTTACTTCATCTGGTTTTGCTCTCATTAAAATCGATGTAATAATTGAATTAACACATACGCTCTTCCCACTACCTGTTGCACCCGCAATTAATAAGTGAGGCATTTTATTTAATTCACCATATACACAGTTTCCCATCAAATCTTTACCTAATGCAAACATTAATTTTTTACCACTATATTTATCAGGTATTGACTTTAATAATTCTTTCATTAATACACTTGTTTTTTCAATATTAGGAATCTCGATACCTACCGCACTCTTTCCAGGAATTGGTGCTTCAATTCGTATATCTTTGGCAGCTAAAGCCATCTTAATATCATATTGTAAATTACTAATTTTATTAACCCTAACACCTAAATCCGGCTTGACTTCGAATTTAGTAACTGATGGTCCAATATGAGTAGCAATTAATGATGCACCAACACCAAATTCATTAAGTATTTCAATTAATCGCTGTCCACTTTCATTCGCATACTTGATATTCGCAATACTTTTTCCTTTTTTTCCAATGTCTGCCAACAATCCTAATTTAGGCAGTTTATATTTTGACCAGTCTTCTGTAAAACTAGATACAAAATTATCTTTATGACCAAGAGTATCTTCTATAATTCGTTGATCTTCTTTCTTTTTATTTGATATCGAATGTTCTGCTGTTCCAATCACTAAATCATCATGCTCTTCAGATTCTTTTTCAATTGGAGTTCTTCCATCTGTAACAATATCAAATTCATCATCTACATCTAAAAATGAAACTTGCCCTGGACGAACTCTTGTTTCTAAATCAATCTTACCAAGCATACTAGATTGCTTTGGCTCATAAATATCCACATATTCCTCATGTTTAATTTTCTTTCTGTTTATTTTTTTATTATGTGCATATTGCTTCATACTTGATACAGTTTCTTTTGTATTATTTACACCATTTTGTATATATACAAATATAGGTCCTGATATAATCAAAATTAAACCTAATATAACTGCAGTAATAATAATTATTTTTGTACCATTGTAGTCTAATAAAAAGGTAAATATAGAAGCTAAGAAAGCTCCTATAATTCCTCCACCGTTTTGAATTCCTTGAAATGCTTCTAGACTATGACTAAGAAAATGGGATAGAATATCCATCCCAATTAAAGTCTCATCACTAGGCAAACTTGCTGAAAGAATCCATGCAAATAAAAGAGAAATGGTTCCTACACTGTATTTTAGAGGTATTTCTGAAATATTCTTTTTAAACATCCATAATACAGCAAAAATAATTACAATCCCATAAATAATCCCATATAAATTTCCAAATATATATTGGACAATTCCAGTCATAAGTTGACCTAAAAATCCGATTTTCAAACTTCCAATAAGACACAACGATATTAGGATTAAGGCATATATGTATATAACAACCTCATTCTGTGCAGCACGTTTATTTTTTTGTGATTTTTTATTTTTTTTCTTTGCCGCCACTATGCCTCTCCTCCTTTAATAAATCTAATTAATTTCCATAATTACAGGTAAAACCATTGGTCTCTTTCCTGTTTCTTTTAATAAATACTTAGTAATTTTATCTTTTGCTTCTCCTCGTACTGTTAGATTATCATATCGATTTTCAGCAACTGCTTTTTCTATACAGCTTTCCATAATATTACCTACTTCTTTTACAATATATTCTGCATCTTTCAAGTAGATTAATCCACGTGTTTGTACATCTGGTCCATTTGAAATTTCCTTTGTTTTATGATTTACCCCAACACCGATAATCATAACTCCATCAGTTGATAAAACTTCACGATCTTTCAATACAACACCAGTAACATCCCAATTTTCTTTTCCATCAATCATTGTATCTTCTAATTCTAAATGTTCAGATACATTCTGTAAAACCTTATCTTTAAATACAGCAATTTGCCCATTTTCTAAAATTACAATTCGATCAGGTAAATATCCCATTTTCAATGCTAAATTTGCATTCACATACAAATGTCTATATTCACCTTTTACAGGAATATAGTATTTAGGTCGGAATAAATACAACATCATCTTTAAATCTTCACTGCTTGGATGCATAGACAATACTGTTTTAGAATCTAATGTATAAATTTTTCCGCCTTCTTTATAAATTTCATTTTCCATATTGTTTGCATCTAATTCTGTACCACTAACAATTGGACTTGCGACAATAATTGTATCACTTGTACGGAAACTTACATCTTTATCTTCGTGGTTAGCAATATTTGTCATTGTACGGAATAGATTTTTACCATTGCCACTAATTAATACAACCACATCTTCCATATCATCACGGAAATCTTTTTCTGAAACTTCCATATCTTTAGGAACAGTATAATAATTCATAGCTTCTAAATGTTTCAATAAATCACGTATGCCCTTATCATGGAAATAAATTTTCCGATTATATTTTTTCGTTAACTCTATAATTTCAATAATTCTAAATAAACTCTGTGAATATGAAGAAATAAGAATACGTTTTCCTTCACTTTGCTCAAAAATAGGTTCAATCAATGATGTAATACGATGTTTAGGTGCTGTGTGCCCTTGGCGATCTGCTGCCTGTGACTCACAAAGTAAACATAAAACACCTTTTTTTCCAATATCGCTTAATTCATTTAAATCACATAAGAATTCATCTTGTAACATATCATAATCAATAATGAATTCTCCTGTATATACGATATATCCTTGATCTGTATAGATGGCAATACCAAAATTATCTGGAAAAGCATGTGTCATTGGAAATGTACGAACTTTAACTCCCCCAATTGTCTGTCTACTGCATCTTTTTAAACGATGAATTCTAGTATTTTTAACTCCTTCTTTTCGTAAGATATCTTCTATTATTCTTGCAGTTAAAGCACCTGTATAGATTGGAGCTTTAATTTGTTTCATTAGATATGGCAATGCTGCAACAACATCATCATGTGCATGTGTAATAAAAATACCTTTAACTCTATCTTTATTTTCAATTAAATAAGAAAAATCAGGGATAATAAATTCTACTCCTAATTGTCCTGTATCTGGATATTTAAGTCCAGCTTCTATAACAAATATTGCGTCATTAACTTCGACAACAAGCATGTTTTTTCCGTCTTCATCAAGACCTCCAAGCGCAAAAATGCGAACTTGATCCATAATAAAATCCTCCTTTTATATTATGATTATATGATGTGTGAATAAATCTTTATTTGATTACAAACTTACATAAACCTGTTTATATTATACCACGATTAGTTTAGAAAATGATAATTGAATTATGATTTATTAAAATAAAAAAAGTGATTACTCACTTTTTTATACTTGTTCACCATTTAAAGAGAATGTTCTACACTCTGTAATTTTAACATTAATAATATCTCCTGGTTTCGCATCTTTCGCTTTAAAGTTTACAAGCTTATTTGTTTCTGTATAACCACTTAAAATACTCTCATTTTTCTTACTTATACCATCCACTAATACCTTTACTGTTTGGCCTAAATAAGCATTATTTTTTTCATGAGCATATTCATTCCAACAATCATTTAATTCTTGTAAACGACGTTGTTTAACCTCTAAAGAAACATTATCTTCCATAGCAGCAGCTGGAGTTCCTTCACGTGGTGAATAAATAAAAGTAAATGCATTATCAAATTGGCATTCTTTTACTAATTCAATTGTATGTTGGAATTGTTCTTCAGTTTCATTTGGGAACCCAACAATAATATCTGTTGAAATTGCACAATTTGGCATTCTATCTTTAATTTTATGGAATAAAGTTAAATATTGCTCTCTTGTATATCTTCGTCCCATAATTTTTAGGATTTGATTATCTCCACTCTGAACAGGTAAATGAATAAATGGCATAATATTATCATATTTAGCAATTATATCAATCATTTCGTCAGAGAAATCCCATGGGTGACTTGTAGTAAATCGAATACGATCAATACCAATCTTTGCAACTTCTTCTAATAAACGTGCAAAGCCTCCCTCAATCTTTAAATCTTTTCCATATGCATTTACATTTTGTCCTAATAATGTAATTTCTTTATACCCTTCTGCTTTTAATTGTCTAACCTCATCTAAGATATCTTCCATGTAACGAGAACGTTCTTTTCCTCTAGTATATGGAACGATACAGTATGTACAAAATTTATCACATCCATAAATAATATTTACCCAAGCTTTATTCTTTCCAAAGCGACGAACAGGTAAATTTTCAATTACATCGCCTTCTTTTGATAAAACTTCAATACTTCTTTTATGACAAGACATAACTTCATATAACAATTCTGGTAAACGATGAATGTTATGTGTACCAAAAACTAAATTAACATGTCGATATTTTTCTACAATGATTTGAACGATTTCTTCTTCTTGAGCCATGCAACCACATAATCCGAAAACCAAATCAGGATTTTTATCCTTTAAATGTTTTAGATGTCCAATCTCACCTAAAACTTTATCTTCTGCATTTTTACGAATTGCACATGTATTTAATAAAATCAAATCAGCTTCTTCAGGTGTTTCTACAGCTTCAAATTTCAATTCTTCTAAAATACCTGCTAATGTTTCTGAATCCCGTTCGTTTGCTTGACATCCGTAAGTACGTAAATAATATTTTTTTCCTAATCCTAAATCTCTTACTTCAACAGGAATTTGAAATAAGCTTCTTTCAATAATTGCTTCCTTTTTTGTACGTTTTTGTGCTTCACGCAAATTTGGAAGAGCCCATCCTGGCTGTTTTTTCATCTTTTATTCCTACTTTCTTATCCTATAAATTTATATAAAATTGCGACAAGCGCAATGAATTGTACCAAAAAAACCAAGTATATATACTTGGTTTATTGAGAGATTGCTTCTACTGGACAAGCAGATACGCAACTACCGCAGTCAATACAAGTTCCTTCATCACATTGTGATTTCCCATCACCATTCATTGATAAAGCACCAACTGGGCAAACTCCTACACATGCACCACAACCGATGCAAGTATCAGCATTTACGTTAACTGGCATTATGTATTCCTCCTTTATAACCATAACTATTATAACAACAAGTCACTTTTCGTGCAAGCTTTTAATACTAAATCTAAAGTCTTACGTATAATAAAAGCCATACTTTTGTATGACTTATATTTCTATATTTTCTGGACGAATTTGTATTCTTTTTATACTTATTGCACGATTCGTTTCTTCATTAATTTCTACAAGTGCACCACAGAATATTCCTTCCCCGTCTGCAATTGTATACTTCGTTTTTTGATCTGTTGTAAAGCGTGTAACAATCTCATGAACATCTCTACCCAAAACGCTTGTATATGCTCCACACATTCCTAAATCTGTTATAGCTGCACAACCATATACAATGCGATCATCCGCTGTTTGAACATGCGTATGTGTTCCTACAACTGCACATAATTGTTCAGCAAAGCAATATGTAAAAGCTATCTTTTCACTCGTCGCTTCGGCATGTAAATCTACTAAATAAATATCTGCTTCAACATCCTCTAAAATATCATCCATACAATAAAACGGTGAATCGACAACATCGTTCATCCATACTTCACCACATAAATTTGATATAGCGACACGTTTACCTTTTACATTCACTACTGTCGTATGCTTTCCATATTGTGTTGGACTTAAATTGGCTGGTCGAACCAATTGATCTGTTTCATTGATAAATTGTAAAATATCATTTTTTGAAAATGTATGATTCCCCATTGTTACAACATCTATTCCGTAAGATAATAATTGATTAAAAATACGTCTTGTAATTCCTTTACCGTGAGCTGCATTTTCACCATTAGCAACAACTAAATCCACATTATATTTTTCTTTTAAAATAGGAAGCTGCTGGCGAACAACTTCTCTACCAGCAGAACCTACAATATCACCAATAAATAAAACTTTCATAAATTATTTTGCCAACTCACATGATCTAGTTTCACGAATTACAGTAACCTTAATTTGACCTGGATATGTTAATTCGGCTTCAATCTTGTCTTTAATGTCTCTAGCTAATTTATGACAAGCTAAATCATCTACTTTTTCAGGAACTACCATAACTCTTACTTCACGTCCTGCTTGAATTGCATATGTACTATCAACACCATCAAATGACTTAGCAATATTTTCTAAATCTTCTAAACGATTAATATAATTTTGTAACGCTTCATAACGAGCCCCTGGACGAGCAGCACTAATTGTATCTGCAGCAATTACTAAATTACTAATTAAGTACTTAGGTTCAACTTCACCATGGTGAGATTGAATTGCATTTAATACAACATCCTTTTCTCCATGTTTTTTACAGAATTTATATCCCAATTCTATATGACTTCCCTCAATTTCAAAATCCATAGCTTTTCCAATATCATGTAATAAACCAGCACGTTTTGCTAATTGTTGATTCAATCCTAATTCTGCAGCCATCATTCCTGTTAAGTGAGCTACTTCCATACTATGTTGCAATGCATTTTGACCATAAGAGTAACGGAATTTCAAACGACCAATCATACGAATAATCTCGCGATCCATTTTTCCAATACCTAATTTGAAGACAGTATCTTCTCCTGTTTTCATGATATTTGCTTCCATTTCTTTTTTGATCTTGCTAACAACTTCTTCAATACGACCTGGTTGAATACGACCATCTTTAATTAAGTGTTCCAAAGCAAGTCTTGCTACTTCACGACGTATTGGATCAAAGCATGAAACTGTGATTGTTTCAGGAGTATCGTCAATAATTAAATCAACGCCTGTTGCCTGTTCAATTGCTTTAATATTACGACCTTCACGGCCAATAATTCTACCTTTCATTTCTTCACTAGGAAGAGCAACAACAGATACTGTGCGATCCACTGCCTCCTCTTGTGATAATCGTTGAATGCTTAAAGCGACAATATTTCGAGCTGTTTCATCCGCTCTAGCTTTTGCCTCTTCTTCTTTTTCTTTGATATACCCAATAACTTCTTTCTCCATACGCTTTTCAGTGATTGCAAATAATTCTTCCTTTGCCTCACTTGTAGACATTGCAGCAACACGCTCCAATTCCTCTACCTGTACATCAATTTTTGCTTGTAATTCTTTGTCTTTTTCATCCAGCATTGCTAACTTATCAGCCAATTGCGTACTTTTAAGATCAATTTGCTTTTCTTTATTTGTTAATGTTTCATCACGGAAATTCAAATTATCTTCGCGACGTAGAAGTTTATTTTCCATATCTGTAACTTCTTGTTTACGCTCTTTGATTTCTTTTTCAGCAGCAAGTTTTAATTCATGCGCTTGAGTACGACCATCTAATACTGCTTGCTTAATTGTAGCATCTGCTTTTGCATCTGCTTCTTTTAACAATAACTTGGCCTTTTGTTGATCTTTATTTAAACCTATTTTTGAAATTATGAACATTAAACCAATTCCAATAATTAGCCCTATCAACGCTGACAAAAAAAAGATGAATGCATTACCTTCCATAATACTGATCCTCCATTCGTCATATATGAGAATTTTTATTCCCTAATATATATTGTACAAAAAATTATAATATTTCTCAACTAAAATATTACAGTTTTAATAAATTAAATATAGAAATCAAAATCACAGCAAAAAAAGTAGCATATTAATTATAACATGCTACTTTTTAATACATTTTACATAGCTCTCTCTTCAGCTAATTTTTCATTTAATTTTTGTTTTAATTCTTCTAACAACTCTGGATTGTTTTTCACAGAATTTTTAGCTGCTTCTTTCCCTTGTCCAAGTTTTTCACCATTATAAGAGAACCACGCACCACTTTTCATAACAATGTCACGATCCACACACAAATCAATCAATTCAGCAATATAAGAAATTCCTTCTCCATACATAATCTCAATTGACGCTGTTTTAAAAGGAGGAGCAACTTTATTTTTCACAATTTTAACATTAACTTTATTCCCAATAATGTCGCTACCATTTTTTATTGCTTCGCTACGACGTATGTCTAGTCGAACACTAGAATAGAATTTCAATGCTCTTCCACCAGGTGTTGTTTCAGGATTTCCATACACTACACCAACTTTTTCACGCAACTGATTTATAAAAATAGCAGTACATTCACTTTTGTTCATAACACCACTTAACTTTCTCATTGCTTTTGACATTAGACGAGCTTGCAATCCAACCTGTGAATCACCCATTTCTCCATCTAACTCAGCCTGAGGTACTAATGCAGCAACTGAATCTACCACTACTAAATCAATAGCTCCACTTTTTACTAGCATTTCTGTAATATCTAATGCTTGCTCACCACTATCTGGCTGAGACAAAATCAATTCATCAATATTCACACCTAATTTTTGAGCATAAATCGGATCGATTGCATTTTCCGCATCAATAAAAGCAGCTCTTCCACCTTTTTTCTGAATTTCCGCAATTGCATGTAATGCTAGAGTTGTCTTACCACTTGATTCAGGGCCATAGATTTCAATAATTCTACCTTTTGGATACCCTCCAATTCCTAGTGCTTCATCAATCTTGATTGAACCACTACTGATTGCATCCACCTCAACTGCAGCTCGATCACCAAGCTTCATAATACTACCTTTGCCATATTGCTTTTCAATTGCTTTTATGGCATCATTTAACAATTCATCTCTTTTTTCATCTGCGACAATATCTGTTTTCTTTTTTTCACCCATGTCCATCTACCCTTTCTATTATTTCAAAAGGTTCACAATTTTATCAATCATAAACTGTACTGCATATTCTCGAATATCATTGCGAGACATTTCTAATTGTAATTCATATACATATACTTTTTCTTCTATAGCAAGACCACAATAAATTAATCCTGCTGGTTTATTTTCCCATGCATCCGGCCCTGCATTGCCTGTAAAGGATACACAAACATCCACATCCATAGCTTTTCTTGCACTCTTTGCCATTGCGAATGCACATTCTTTGCTGATTACGCCAAAATTATCAATAACTTCTTGATCAACACCAGCAATTTTACTTTTTAACTCCGTTGCATAAGTAACAAGTCCTCCTTTTAACACAGAACTTGCCCCTGATATGTCTGCTAATCGTGCGCAAAATAGACCTGCAGTAAAACTTTCACAGCTTCCTATAGTCTTTTTTTTATTTTTTAATATTTGTATCAAATCACTTGCAGTATGTGAATATGTCATTACATTGTCTCCATCACAACGTCTTTTAACTTAACAAAATAAATAATTCCACTATAAACCGAAGCAATTGTTGCTCCCCAAACTAATATTTGATCCATTGGAATTCCAATAAATGCAAACGGCAAGTTATATAGCATAACAAATATGATTGCAAACATCTGCAAAACTGTTTTAATTTTTCCAGGCATACCTGCTGCAACAACTTTTCCTTTTGAACTTGCTGACATACGTAACCCATCAACAATCATATCTCTCCAAATCATAATGATTACTGCTATCACTGGAACACGATGACTGATTGCAAATAAAATCAGCATAGTATTTACCAACAATTTATCTGCAATTGGATCTACAAACTTACCAAAAGAGGTAATCATATTATACTTTCTTGCAATCATCCCATCTAAATAATCTGTAAAAGATGCAACTGCAAATAATATTAAAACAATAATTTCTGCCCAATTAATTGATAAATTTGTACTTGCATTAATATTAATTGATATTGCTGTCCCTAAATCTAAAAACAAATATATTACTGCAATAACTGGGACTAGAATAACTCTAAAAAGTGATAGTTTATTTGGAAGATTCATATACATCACCTACCGTAAATACTAATGTGCTTCCTATACATTGTCCTGGGAACACTTCTGGATTAAAACTTTCATCTGTTTTTACAATTTTTCCGTTAATTTTAATTTCTACATTTGTCATACATCCAATGTAAATAGATATATTCGTACCTTTTTTTAC
>RCNI01000842.1_pt1 | contig 17917 bp, 17 predicted proteins | sample 2041151 | NCBI WGS metagenome assembly RCNI01 (sample SAMN09708214, study PRJNA481090) | feces metagenome | isolation source: feces | place: Antarctica: Albino Rookery | reverse complement strand
TTATGAAATACAAATATTTAATAAGAATATATATAAGGTATGTAAGCAAGATATTGGTATTTTTATACTAATATACTTGCTGTCCTCTTGTTGAAGTCTTATTAAACAAGAACCTGCCAGCTTCAGCTGTGCAGAGCAGTCAGAGGCACAAGAGACAAAATTTCTTGCAGACCTTTTGAGTATTTTGTACGAATAATGGAAGCATATAACGATCCTGATGTTTTCAGGATATACATTTCAGAATATGAGGGAGAAGCTCTTTCTGCGGCTCTTTGTTTCCATTATAATGACAAAACCTGGTACATGTATGGCGCAAGTTCCAATAACCATAGAAATCTAATGCCTAATTATCAAATGCAGGCAGAAATGATTAAATGGGCCATAGAAAATGGCTCCAAAAGATATGATTTTGGCGGGGTTTTTGAACTCAATAAAGAAAATGGTTTGTTTAAGTTCAAAGAAGGTTTCTGCCACCAGGAACAGGAAACTGAATTTATTGGAGAAATAGATAAAATCTATAATAAACCTGTTTATTTCATGTTTTCAAAATTTGTTCCTTTCCTGAAAAATCTGAAACATAAATTGTTTAAATAGAAAAGAAAACCCCTCTATGTTATAATATTATTGTAAGTTTAAAATCTTGATGAAAAGGAGGATTTTACAATGGGCTCATTTTCCGTTTGTTGTGCAATGAGCAAGCTAACAATTCATGAAGGGGATAAAATAAAACTTATACCTTTATTTCCTTCAAAGAATGCGCCATCAGCAAGTTTACTGATGGACGACCGTTTTCATCCCCTGGCACTTCCTGTGACGGGTATTTACGATGATTACGGCTGTATTGGTGAGATCGAGGAGGACGCCAATACAAAAATTCTCGAAAAGTATTTCGGTATAACTATCGAGAATATCATGGATATCGTTACAGACGAGAACCCATCTCCTTATACAAGTGTGAACAAAACTGGCCTGTTAACGGTTGATTACCGAACTTTAAGTTCTCATGAGCTACTGAAGAAGCTGGGTTATTATGAAAATGGTTTCATTTGCACAGGATCTTGCTTTTCTACACCTTATGGAGAGATTAAAGAGCTTGGCGGAAATAAGTTTGAAATCTTTTTCTCTTCGCCTGTTCCTGAAAGCAAAAAGTTCTATCTTCAAGAAATCATGGAAAGGCTAGATATTTGTTATGAAACAAATCAGTCTCTCCTGGATCTGCATCATTTGATGACTGATGAATGGGCATTGCTCAAAAATCATAAAGATGCGGAGTTGTTGTTAAACTCAAAACCCATGTTTATACTGGATGCTTTTTACCAGGAATTCTCCAAGAGTTCCGAATTAAAGAGCATTGTTGCTAGTGCTAAGATTGAAATCGAAAGGGTCTTCGAATTACACAACAAAATGAAGGAGATTATGGAAAAAGCAGGTAAGGAATGGTACTCTCCTGTATATTCACTGACACAAAACAATTTACTGTTTCCATTCAAGAACAGCGAAGCCATTGAAAGATGGTACTGGGAACCCCTACAAACTGAGAATCCTGAATTATTTGAGGCTCTCAGCAAGTTCGCAGTTTTTGCGGGTAACATGTATCGCACGAATACTGAATTTGCACCTGCATTTCAGGGAACCCAGTACGGGGAACCCGAGCTTGAACTGAAATTGCATCGGTTAGCTTCGAAAATTTTACGAGAAAGAATTAAAAAACAAGATCATTAAGGAGGATTTATCATGATGATCGCAAGAACATTCGCTAAGGACTCTCACGGTAAAAAGGTTGAAGTACAGGTATATGAAGCTGGCTGCAATCTGAAGGCAGAAATTCGCAAGCAAGACAGACTGGATGCTATCCAGCGAAAGAAACGTAACCATCAAAAAGCCTTAGCACTAGGAGCTCTGCATGGAGCTTTGGATGGACTTAGTAAGCTATTTAGTAACCTGATGTTCTCCACAGGACTGATGTTTATTTTCTACCTTATCCTGAATCTTTTCACGGATCTGGAATGGGCCCCAATGTTTTACACGGCACTGCTCCTTGGCATCATTACTATTAAGTACCGCAAGGTGCTGAGTGGTTTTGAGAAGGAGTCTGGTAGAGAAGACTATCGTGATATGCGGGAATTTGCAGCAGTTACAACTTTCAGTCTTGCTGATGTTTTGGTACTTGCTTTTGCTGTCTCAAAGCTGTGCAATACTACTTATGACCTCAAGTTGATCCAGGCTTCTGCGATTATCTTAATGATAATCGTAAAATTCTCCTGCATGATTTCTAAGAAGAAAAAAGGAGGAAATAAATGTTAAAAACCAGAGAAGAATTTGAAGAATTTCTTCTCAGGGATGACATCCAGGAACAGATGATTCTGAATGAAAAAGAGATTGGTCAGCGTATTCCTGAAATGCGCAGATGTATCAATTTTCCTCAAAACAATCAGAATCATCACCTTGATGTTTATCGTCACACAGCATTGGCGTTATCTTTCTGTAAAAAGAATCTTGATTTAAGAATGGCTCTTTTTTTTCATGATATTGGAAAACCTGGCTGTTTTCAGGATGAAAAAAACGGAACTCGCCATTTCTGGGGACATCCCTTTGTTTCTGCTAAAATAACTCGAAGAGTTATGAAGCGGATGGGATACTCAGATGTTTACATACAAAAAATAGTGAAGTATGTAATTAACCACGATGAAATTGTGACTGAGAAGAACCTCGATAAGAAATTAAATGTTTTCGGATATAAAAAGCTGAAAAATTTAATTCACATTCAAAAATGCGATGCTCTTGCTCATCATCCTGATAAGGTGGAGCGAAAGATAGCACATTTAAATGCTATTGAGGAGAAAGTTTTAAGTATGAAAAAATAACAAAAATATCCACCTAAATATAGGTGGATATTTTTTAGAAAGGGTGAAAAATATAAAGTTAATATACTTATTTAAAAGCATAAAAGAAAAAGATGCTAACACTGCATGGCATTGTTTTCGAGTTGCTTTACTTGTAAATAAAATATGCAAAATTTTGGGTCTTTCAAAAAAAGAAAAATCCAAAATTGTAAAAGCTGCTTTAATTCATGATATAGGAAAAATAAATATTCCAAATGAAATTCTCTTAAAGCCAAGTAAGCTTACTTTATCAGAATATGAGACCATAAAAAAGCATACAGATTGTAGTTTTTTAGGGTCAAGTTTGGACCCCGAAATTATAAAAATGATTCATGAACATCATGAAAGATATGATGGAAAAGGATACCCTAAAGGTTTACAAGGACAAGAAATATTAAAAGGAAGTAGAATAATTGCCATTGCAGATTCAATAGATGCAATGAAAAGTAAAAGAGTTTACAAAGAATCCAAAGATAAAAAATATATAATCAAAGAATTAAAAAATAATTCAGGAACAATGTATGATCCTGAAATAATTGAAAAGATTATTGTAAGAAATCCCTAAAATTTAGGGATTTTTTTTATTGAGTAAAAATATAGTCTCTGGTATAATTAATAATAAGTATCTAATGACAAAAGTCATAAGAACGTAGAAACTTATTATTTAAAAATAGAAAGGATGAATCGATTAATGCTTAAAAATGAAAGAGTTATAGATCAAGCTACTTTTGGTAACGATACTTTAGAAATTGTTGAATTAACTGACTTGAAGGGAGCTAATACTGGATATACAGCTCAGCAATTATTTTTCATGAAACAATCTGGTGTTTCTCTTAAATTTGTAAGAGCTAAAATGAACGGAGGTACGCTCACCACTGAATCTGGTGCTCTTTACTACTTAAAAGGAAAATTCCAGAATAATGTTAATATGGGTGGAGTTACAGGTGTTGTAGGAAAAATGTTTAAGAGTGCAGTAACAAAAGAAACTGCTTTTAATCCTGAATATACAGGAACAGGAGAGATTGTTCTCGAACCTACATTTGCCCACTATATTTTACTCGAACTACATAATGAATCTTTCATTGTTGATAAAAGTTTATTCTATTGCAGTATTGGAGATATACATGTAAAGCCTGTAGCTCAGCAGTCTTTTTCTTCTGCTTTAGCAGGTGGAGAAGGAATCTTCCAGACTCAGATTTCTGGAACAGGAGCTGTTGTGCTTGCATTGTCTGTACCTATGGAAGAAATTGAAATTTACAACCTTGACAATGAAAAAGTCCAGGTTGATGGAAACTTTGCAATACTTCGAGCAAGTTCAATCAACTTTACTGTGCAGAGATCTGCAAAATCTTTAGTTGGATCAGCTTTGGGTGGAGAAGGTTTGCTCCAGACATTCGAAGGTACTGGAATGGTATGGCTTGCACCTACAAGCCCTGTTTACAGAAAAATGGCATTCGGTGGAATGCAAACAGTAACAGGAAGCCAAGGTTCTTCACATAATCTGCAATAACAAGAAAAAAACCACTGATTTCTCAGTGGTTTTTTCTTTTATCTCGCAAAGCTGTTAATTGTTTGCATTCTTTTCTTCTCAATAATTGCTTTCTTTTTAGCGTTTTGTACAATTTGCATCAAAATATGAGATTAAAAAAGCAATTAATATTTGTAGGGTTAGAAGGAAAAACATATTGACGTTTACGGTATTATATGGTAGAATAAACATAATGATAAGAGAAAGGAGACTCGGAAAAAATGTCTATGAGCTTAAAATCAACCTGTTTTGATTTGTGGCGAAATACTTATGAGCGACAAGGAATTAGAAGTGAATTTAAGCCTGTATTTATTAGATATATCGGAGTGGAAAAGTCTACCGAATATAACGACGTTCTGAAAACACTGGTTACGAAAATTCAAGGAGATTCTGAACACAGTATTTTCTTTGATGGACAGATTCCCATGACTGCAGAGTTTAATCTGCTGAATTCTGTTAAAGCTGAACTGGCAAGCATGGATGTTTCTCATATTTCTACTCAAGATATTACCCTATTTACAGACGTTGAACGAAACCAGAAATTCTTAAAAGCTCTTGAATATGTCGTGAACCTAGCTATCATGCAGGAACATTTTCCGAATGATAGTGTACGAAACAATTTTATTTGCAAGATGATTCTTTATGCGTATCTCTATACTTTTAATCTGAAAGTTGAAAGCAATAACACTTGCAAATGTATCTACTATGGGGATATTTCCCGACATGATATCTACTTTTTAATGCTGCTTCACAAGATGAACTTCGACGTTGTCTACATCAACCCTGCAAGAGAAGAGTATTGGTCTGAACTTGATTCTGACCATTTGAGTGAAATTCATAAAAACAAAGAAATTCTACCAATCCTTACACTCGCTGAGAGAATTAAGGATGCAAACGTCCTGGAAATGAACGAATCTATGACTCTTCAGTTTGAAAGACAGATTGAAGATGAGATGTTCACCAATACTGGCGTTTTCAGGCCCTGGCAGTTCCGTGATGGAAACACTATTCCTGTATTTTTTAATTCAACTCTAATTGATTTGGAGCAGAACTGGACAGCTCCTGCAAAAGTTCGAACTGGTTTCAAAGTTGACGGGAAAACTGTTTATGTTCCAAACTTCTTTCATTATGTAGAAGGAGAGTACAAAAAAATTGAAGATTATGCAAGAATCGTTAATCTTTGTGCCTACTCCGAAAACACACTGCTAGTAAGAGGTGATGGAAGAACAATGATTACCAATATCCAGCCTGAAGACTCAAAATTCCAGCTGATGTTCTGTCAGTTAGGTGACGGTACTTTCGATATCGAAGAAATTAAGAAACTTCCGTTCTACACGCTATCGGTATATAATGAATATACGCAGAATTTGATGCTAAATAAGATCAATGAAACTATTAAAGATTTTGCGTTCTTCAAAGACCCGCTGGATACAAAAGAAGAAAAAATTGAATTTGCAATGTTGGTGTTAGAGCTGGATAAAACAGTTATTCGCCTTATTGATAATTTTGATTTCACGAATGATATCCCCAAGATTACTGTATTCTTGGACAATGAAAATAAGCTCAGTCGAGATGCGTACTTCATTCTTGCATATCTTAACAAAATCGGTTTTGATATCGCTGTTTTCAGCCCCGCAGGAATGTCCGAAATCAATATTCATGTCCAAGACAGCAGATACAATTACAATCGTCTGGATACCATTAATTATGAGAGATCTTTGGAGTCTTTAAAGCATAAAGATAAAAAAGGATTTTTCAGCAAGTTTTTTTGTCTATAATTTATAAAGGAGGAATTTTTAATGCCTATCAACATGGGAGCGCAAGCTCAACAGGAAACCCCTGAAGTGACTTTGGATACTGCTAAGCCCGAGGTCATGTCTAACAATCTTGAATATAAGCAGAAGCTGAGAGCTTCTAAGGAAGTCCAGGATATGACCAATCAGATTAATATTCAGGATACCAACTCTATTCTGGCCTTTGGCCAGCAGCCCAGTGAGGAAATTTCCAAGATTTCCGATCAGTTGCTGTCTTCAATGAAGGCTGTAAACGCAGAAGAAGCCAGCCAGATGCTGGTTCAGCTGACTAAGATCATGGACAAGTTCGATATCAAGGAAATCGAAGAAATGGATGAGAAAGAACCTGGATTCTTACAGAAACTGTTTAAGAAGGCGCAGGATACTGTCGAAAAGCTTTTCCAGAAGTATGATGATATGGGTAAGGAAGTCGATAAGATTTACGTTATCCTGAAGCAGTATGAGAATGATATCCACAAAACCAATGATTCTCTGGAAACCCAGTATAAGGCCAATGTTCATTTCTTTGAACAGCTGGAAAAGTACATTGTTGCTGGTGAAATCGGACTGGAAGAGATTGATGCTTTTAAGGCCCAGATGGCTGCTGATACCTCTATGAATGAGCAGGAAAAGCAAATGCAGATGCAGAAGCTGACCCAGGTTCGTGATATGCTATCCCAGCGTATTTATGACCTGCAGATTGCAGAAAACGTTGCTATGCAGACCTGCCCTATGATTCAAACTATGCAGGCCTCCAACTTTAACCTGATGCGTAAGATCAATTCTTCTTTCATCATCACTCTGCCTATCTTCAAGCAGTGCTTGGTTCAGGCTATTCAGCTGAAGCGTCAGGAAATCCAGGCAAAGTCTATCAAGCAACTGGATGAAAAGACCAATGAACTTCTGCTTCGTAATGCACAGAACACTGCTACTCAGTCTGTAAATATTGCCAATATGGCTGGTGGAAGCTCTATTCAGATCGAGACTCTGAAGAAGTCCTACGAGACTATCAAGAATGGTATTGCTGAAACTGAAAAGATTAACGAAAAGTTGGCCCTGGAGCGTCAAGCAAATTCTGTGGAACTGGAAAACATGAAGGCTGACATGAAGAATAGCGGTTTTATCCAGCAATAATAACATTGAAAAATATTGACAAACTAGCATATATGTGCTAAAATAACAATGTAAATAAAAACGTATATAATTTGAAAGGAGGAAGTTATTTAGTCTTAACTAAATAACGAAAAAGGTATGAATTTTAACAATATGACAAGTGGTTCTTCTGGTGCATCTACACCTGTACTGAATTTGAATAAGGGCGGCACTTTGGATTTGACCAAGGCTGCACCTTCTTTGCATCGAGCAATCCTCGGTGGAGGCTGGGACGTTGTTCAGAACGGTCCTGATGCTGACTTGGACCTGGCAGCTTTTATGCTGGATAATCAGGGTCATGTAAGCCGTATTCCTGATGATGTCATTTTCTTCAACAACATGCAGGCTCAGGGTATTGCCTTGGAAGGCGATAACCGTACTGGTGCTGGTGATGGCGATGATGAACGTATCGATATCGATCTGGATCAGATCGAAGGTCGTATCTCTAAGATTATTTTCTGCATCACTATTTTCGATGCGCAGACTCGCAGACAGTCTTTTGGTATGGTAAAGAACGCTTATGTTCGTTTGCTGAACCGAGACGATAATGAAAAGGAAATTTGTCGTTTCAACCTGACAGACAATTATGGCACAGATACAGCGCTGGTTGCTTGTGCTCTGAACCGAGGAGCTCGTGGTTGGGAGTTTGAGGCCATTGGTGACAGCTATGTTGCGGACCTAAACAGTCTGCTTCAGAAGTACGTCTAATTAACTGTTTTAGAAAGGAGATTTAATATGGGAATTTTTGGTTTTGGTAAAAAGCATCAGGAAACAGAGGCAGTACCTAATACTGCTCCTGTTGCCCCTATCACACTGAGTACTGTAAAGGATTCAGGTAATGAAGTCCAGGCAACTGGTGGCCTTTTGAACCTGAATAAGAACGATATGCTGAATCTGACAAAAGCAACTGCGACTTTATCTCGTATGAGAGCATCTGCTGGTTGGGATGTTTCCACACGCTTTGGCTCTGATTATGACTTGGATATCGCAGCTTATATGCTGGATGCAAATGGCAAGCTGATTCGCAGAGGTATCGTTTATTATGGCCACAAGAATCAGGAAGGCATCAATTTGGATCACGACAATCTCACTGGTGAGGGTGATGGTGATGATGAGAACATGTTCTTTAATTTCGATAAGATTCCTGCTGAAGTAGCAACTGTTGCAATTTATGTTGTTATCTACAACGCAAACAGCCGTGGACAGTCTTTCCGTCATGTAAAGAATGCATATGTTCGTATGGTTGACGAGTCTGTTCGTCCTGAGCGTGAGGTTTGTCGCTATAAGCTGTCTGAAGCAGGTAACGATGCAACTGCCGTTCACTTTGCAGATCTGAATCGTACTCCTGATGGTTGGACTTTCCATGCTATTGGTGATTACATGAATGCATCTATCGAATCTATTGGACACACTTATTAATTAAAGGAGGAATATAAAAATGGCTATTGATTTTTCTAATCTGACTAGTACAACTACTACACCTGTAGCTCCTGTTGAGGTGACTCCTGCGGCTCCTGGTATTACTCTGAACCTGGAAAAGAATGCTGTTCTGGATCTGGCAAAGGTTGCTCCTGGTCTGACTAATGCTAAGCTTTGTGCAGGTTGGGACGTTTCCGCTGGTGGCGCACAGTTTGACTTGGATATTTCCGTGTTCATGCTGAACAGCGCTGGAAAGATTACCTCTGGTAATGATGTTGTTTTCTACAACCATCCTGAGGTTCCTGGCGTTAAGCTGGAAGGTGACAACCGTACTGGCGCAGGCGAGGGTGATGATGAAACTATCAATCTGGATTTGAACGCAGTTAATCCTGCGGTTGCCAAGATCGTTTGTTGTATCACTATCGACCAGGCTATGGCTCGTCGTCAGACTTTCGGCATGGTGAATAACTCTTATGTCCGTCTGGTAAACAAGGAGACCGACCAGGAGCTGTGCCGCTTCCCGCTGAAGGACGATTATTCTACCGACACTGCGGTTATTGCCGCTGAGCTGGTTCGTAACGGCAATGGTTGGGCTTTCCACTCCATTGGCGAGGGCAAGCAGGCTGACTTGAACGGTCTGGCCGCTACTTTCCAGTAAGTAGTATCGTAAATAGAAGAGCACATCCTTTACAATCATATTGTTTAGGGTGTGCTTTTCCATATATAATTCATTTTATTTTTTTTAAAGATATTGACATATAGTACCGCAAGTGGTATAATATATCTTGTCAACAGGGAAATGATTCCCAAAAGATAACGAATAAAAGAGAAAGGATGGTTATAGCGTAAGAGCAAGGTAAGTTATCAACCTTAAAAGGTAACAAAAAACATTAACATTGATAATAAAAAGGAGGATTTTTTAAATGGTTTCTAAAAATGGTTTGACTATGAAGCAGGTTGAAGAAAGTAAAGCCAAAAATGGCACTAATCAGCTGTCTTCTAAGCCGAAGGAATCTCTGTTGTCCATGTTCTTGGGTAACTTCAAGGATATTTGGATTATCGTTCTGTGTGTAGCTTTGGGTATTAAGGTAGCGCTAACTGTTGTTAGCATGATTTTCCCTGAGCTGAGTGGTGGTAATGATGCTATTGAGATTCTGAGCATTCTCGCAGCAATTATCCTGGCAACGGGCTTTGGTACTATTTCTGAATATCGAAATACTTCTCGTGCAGAAAAGCTCCAGGAAGAGTACAATAAGACTTTTGCAAAAGTTATGCGTGAAGGTAAGTTGGTAAGTATTCCTACCAGCGAAATTGTTAAGGGTGATGTAGTTCTGGTTCAGGCAGGTGACAAGATCCCTGTTGATGGTCTGATTATTGATGGGTCTGTAAAGGTTTCTCAGGCAGCTATCAATGGTGAGTTCCGTGATGAAACAAAGACTTCTACCGTTTCTATGGATGAAGCAGACAGTACTGATTATAAGTCTGCACATAAGGTGTTCATGGGTTCTGTTGTTACCAGCGGTGAGGCTTACATGACTGCAACTGTCATTGGTGATGCTTCGGAGTTGGGTAAAATCAATATGTCTCTAAACAGCAACGATGAAGATGAACGAGTGGACGCTTCCAGTCTGAAGCTTGCAGTTGTTGCAAAATCTATCGGCAAGTTGGGCGTTACTGCCGCTGTTATCGTAGGTGTTATGCAGGTAGCTCTGTCAATTCTTCGCTTTGAAGGCCTTGCAACTCCTATGAATTACGTTATGTGGATTGCAGAAGCTGTTATGCTGATGGCAAGTATTGTTATTATGGCTGTCCCCGAAGGTTTGCCTATGATGAACAACATGGTTCAGGCAATGAACAGTGAGTCTCTTTACAAGAAGAACATTATGGTAAGTCACAACGCAGCTTTCTCTGATTCTGCTTACATGGACTTGCTGTTCAGCGATAAGACTGGTACTATCAGTCAGGGCGTTTTGTCTCTGGTTGAGTTTATCCTGGGTAATGGTAAGGTCGTTAATCATGTAAATCGCTTTGATTTTATCGAGGCAATTACTTTGAATAACCTTGCTAAGGTTTCTGATGGAAAGCCTATTGGCAGTAACAACATGGACCGAGCACTGCTTGGTTATGCTCTGAACAATGGCTTCTCTGAGGGAATGCTGGATCGTGAAAAGGTTCAGGAAATGTCTGGCTTCGACTCTGAGAAGAAGTGTGCAACTGTTCTGATGAAGGACGGTACTACCTACTGGAAGGGTGCAACTGAAGGTATCATCGATAAGGTTACTCACTATGTTGATGATGAAGGTGACGAGCAGGTATTTACTTCTGCTATGAAGACCAAGCTGGAAGAAGTTATGGTTGAGCAGGCAAAGCGTACTATGAAGTTGCTGTCTGTTGCAAAGCTGGAAGGTGACAAGGTTATCCTTTATGCAGTTTTGTGTCTGCGTGATAACGTTCGTCAGGATGCTGCTGAAACTGTTCAGATTTTGGACAAGGCAGGTATTCAGACTGTTATGGTCACTGGCGATATGGAGGAAACTGCAGTTGCCATTGCTAAGGAAGCACACATCCTGAGAGATCCTGAGCATGACATTGTTTTGACTCATGAAGAGTTGGAAAACATGACTGATGAAGAGCTGAAGGAAAAGCTTCCTAACCTGCGAGTGGTTAGCCGTGCTAAGCCTCTCGACAAGAAGAGACTGGTCAGCGTCGCACAATCTATGGATCGTGTGGTCGGTATGACTGGTGACGGAGTTAATGATAGCCCCGCACTGAAGCAAGCAGATGTTGGCTTCGCTATGGGTGACGGCACTGCTGTTGCTCAGGAAGCTGGTGACGTTGTTATTCTTAACAACAGCCTGACTTCCATCAAGGATTGCGTTCTGAATAGCCGTACTATGGCTAAGTCTGTAAGCAAGTTCCTTATCTTCCAGCTGACTGTTAATGTCAGCACTCTGCTGATTAACATTCTGGCTCCTATCCTGGGATGGATGGAACCTTTCAGCATTGTAAGTATCCTGTGGATCAACCTGATTATGGATACTTTGGCTGCTCTGGCTTTTGGTGGTGAACCTATTTTGGATCGCTACATGGACGAGAAGCCTGTTAAGAAAACAGCTCCTATTCTGACTAAGTACATTAAGTCAGCTATTGCCTCCAGTTCTATTTTCATTACTCTGGGTGCTATCCTGATTCTGGAAAATGTTGGTGGTATTCTTGACTTTGTACGTCCTGAGAATTGCGCAGATATCGCTATCTACGATAGAACCGTTATGTTCGCATTCTTCATTTACTCAGTTATTTTCAACAGTCTGAACACTCGTTCTACTAAGTTGAATGTATTTGAGCACATTGGACAGAACAAAAAGTTTATTGGAGTTATGTCTGGTATCTTTATCATGCAGACCCTGTTGCTGGAATTTGGTGGTCATGTCTTTAATACCGCTCCTCTAACTGCAAAGGGTTATCTGGTAACTATTGCTATGGCTCTGTTGATTATTCCTTTTGATGCTATTCGTAAGATGATTGCAAATAAGGCCAATAAGGAATAAGAAAAAGGCTCCCATTTTAACCAATGGGGGCCTTTATTTAAAAGTGAATATTAAAAATCAACAGAAAGGAGTCTTGAAATGTTATCCAGAATTGTAAAAAACAATAACAATTTTCAGATTCTTTATATTGATGGAACATATTCAGTTTGCAGTAAGAGAGAATTTAATCTTTTCTTAAAAGACTTTAAGAACATTTCCAATTACTCTGGTGGAAGTCATCACTGGGATATCGATTGTGATAATATGGAAGATTTTCCTGGTGAGACTATCGCCCAGGTTAATGATGATAAATCTTTAACTGTATTCGAAATGAAACCTTTTGATTTTCTTTTCGTTTATGAAGACAAAGTTGATAAAGATATTTCTGCAACTGAATATGCTATCAAACATAATAAATCAGTTGAACAAATCAAGGTTCTTTGTAGAAAGAACAAGATTAAGGGCGCAAGGAAGTTTGGAAGAGACTGGTTGATTCCTGAAAATGCACCATATCCTGAAGACGGAAGAAAAAAAACTGAAAAGAACTGAAAAAATAAAATTGGCAGCTTCGGTTGCCAATTTTTTTGTTTCAAGAAACTATCTTGAATTTTTTCAAAAAATCAAGTAAAATAGAAGAAGAATTAAAGGAAAGGAGAGATTTGTATGCCAACATTTGCATCGTTATTAAATGCTCCTAAAGAAATACTAGTATTTAACAATATCATAATGCTTATAGCCTATATTGTTCAGGCCTTTTTCTTTATGGTATTAGCTGATAAACTAAATATTACGAATAAATGGAGAGCGTGGATTCCTGTATTTAATCTTTATCTTTTTGGAGAGATTTGTGAAAAAGAAACAGGAGCAATAGGTTATAAAAACAGATTAATTTTAACCTTCTGGATGACTTTTGTATCACTCATTCTATTTTATATTTTCAATGTAGGATTTTTGGGTTTTCTTTTTGCTGTATTATCGCTTGGAACTATGATATGCCATACAATTTTTCAATTACAGGGAACCTATTGGATATATAAGAAATACATTCCCAAACAAGCAATTTTAGGTTTAGTTATTTCTTGTTTGTTCATGATTGGTCAGATTGTTTTTGAATGTATAATCATGAACATTTTCAGAAAAGAACAAACCTCAGAGGAGTAAATTATGAAAAAATCAGATTTAAAAAAAATAGATGTAAGTTCATTTATATTACATATCATAGCTATGATATGTATGCTGATAGACCATATTTACTTTACAAGATGTAGGGATTTTGAAATCTTAAATTGCATAGGAAGAATAGCTTTTCCTATTTTTGCATTTTTATCTGTTGAAGGTTTTTTTCACACACATAACTTTAAAAAGTACATAACGAGATTATTTATAGCAGCTTTGATTTCTGAAATACCTTTTAATCTTATGGTAAATCATACAGTTAAATACAGTGAAGCCCAAAATGTTTTATGGACATTCCTGATAGGTTTAAGCTGTATTAAAATTATAGAAATCGCAAAAAAGAAATATAAAAAAGACACATCATTTTATATTTCAGTCGTTACTGTTGTTCTAGCATCTTATATAGCATTGCTAATAAAAACTGATTACAGTGCCTGGGGAGTTCTAACTATGCTGGTTTTTTATTTCTTTCATGATAAAACTAAATTGAATCAAATTATCCAATTTATACTTTTAGTTATTATTCACATTTTCGCTATGAGCTTTTCCCATATAGATGTAACCATCCTGGGCGTTACCATTCCAGTTATTAAGCAAGGCTTTGCATTACTTGCTTTGATTCCTATCTGGATGTATAAGGGCCGCCAGGGACCTCACAACAAAGTGTTTCAAATATTTTGTTATTTGTTTTATCCTGTGCATATGTTCTTGCTAAGCTTGTAAATAAAAAAGAGCGGATCTCTCGATTCGCTCTTTTTTTATGCAGATTACTCTGAGATAATATTCACCTCAGAAAAACCCTCATTCTTAGAAGGCTTTTGCAGGCGCTTATACATCCTTTCAATTACCTCATCAGGCACCTGGCGAGAACGCATCTTGTTTCTCTCCTTAGCAACCTCAACGGGAATTTCGAAGTAGTAGGCAATAGCCTTATCATAAATGTCCTTATATTTCTCCAACAGCCCCACACGGGACTTAGAATCGATATTCGTAGCGTCATAAATAACATTCTTGCCTTCACCGAGCAGAGTACGAACACGATATCCCATGGTTCCAAAAACAGAACCGTTACATACCGACTTGTACTGCTTAATACGTTCTTTCTCGGTAAGTAAAGAAACATCAACACCCTTTTTACGAAGCTTTTTCAGCGCATAAGCCTCGTTATACTGAGCATCAGCATCACCCCAAAGTTCCTCACGAATATCGTCAGAACTGACTACGACTCCGTCCAAAGTAGCGGCAAGGGTACTTTTACCTGATCCAGGGACTCCAATAAGAACAATCAAATTTGCCATATTAAAACTCCTTTCTTTTATAAAAAAAGAGCTGAAAAACTCAGCTCTAATTTTTTTAGTCAAAGGGCCTCAGTTCCTTATTGCTAATCATCATTAACAATACGAACTTAGCTACAACTAGAGCAGCTACTACTCCAACAGGCTCAACAAAAGCTTTACCAGCCATTGCAACCATAATAGCAAGCCAACCACAGAAATATGTAGAAACACCATAAACCCAAGAATTTCCACACTTGTCAGTCTGCTTGCAAATATTTCGACAAGCATTCTTGCTGCTGTTAAACAGCATAGCGATTAGCAACATAACAACACAGCACATTGTTAAAGAATACCCACTGATAAACTTAATCAGTACACCAACAGCCAGAGGAGTTCTAATTTCCTTGAACACCTCAACACCACCAACGATAATCCCAAACAATGCTTCTTTAAACTTTTTCATTTTAATCCTCCTAAGTCTCTAATCATTTCTCTATATTCAATGAACTTCATACTCTTATTATATATTTTTATAGTATAAAGATCAACAAAAACCCTTTTCTTTAAATTTGCTAAAGTTTTCAATTCTCTCAGATTTATTCCCTTGTAATAGAAAATTAAAAATAGTATAATCTTATCCAGCAAAGCCAATGAAAGGAGTAAATTTATGCGAAAACTAAAAAGCAAAAAAATTAAAAAAGTAGCATCAGGAGTTCTTGCTGCTTTACTACTTGTTAGTACTATCCCATTTAATTTCACTCAAAAAATATTTGGACTGGATATTAATGGGCCTAATGTTCTAATGTCAGAAGCTATTAAAAACAATCAACAGCTTCATAATTTAGGAATAAATACTGAAATTATAAATCCTTCTGCTTCTGATTACACAAACAATAAATATTCTTTTTCTTTAAAGAATACAGCAGAAACAAGAATAGAATGGGACCCAGGTATTACAAATAAACATATTTTATACAATATTCCAGAATCAGATGGTCAAGGTGGGGTATTAGATTATATCTATCGAGGAATATTAATAAATTCAGAAAGTTTAAATGGCAAAGCAGGATGTTGGTTAAGAAATGTCGGTTACTACAAAGGTAAGCCTATTGATGTGAGATGTACATTTTCCTGGGTTCCTATTCAATATAATGGTGAATACATTTTACCATATATAGCAACAGGTCAAGAATCAGATAAGTTAGGATTTTGCTTTAGAAATAGAACATACACTGTAAAATATAATTTATATTCAGGCGGAAAACCTGTTAATATTGATATGAGCTTAACATTTGGAGATGTTGATGATTATCAATATTTCAGCTTTCGCTGTAAAGATATAAAAAATATTCAAATTCAAAATGATTGTAGAATTTATTACAAATACGATTCTATAAAAAATGAACATTGGATGTATGCAGGTAAATGGTATTCACCAGACTCTCTTGATGTTTCTGTTAGATATGAGCTTGAAAATACTAATGAATTTTTTATAACTTATGGAGCTCCTATTGATTATAGTTCTAAACCTTTCATTTCTGCATCTTCGCCCGAAGAATCAAAAGATGGAATGTATAAAAGTTATCAAGACCTAAAAAATAACTGGTTTTATAATCCTAATATTCAAGATAATGTTATGGTTCCTGATCATCAAGGTATAGGTATAGGCTGGGGTTATTTTAACAGCTTAGCTTATTTGCCCTATAATTTACCTTCGCCTGTAAAGAATGTAAGTGATGCTAATGAAACAAATGTTACACAAAACAACGTTAACATTCATGAGACATTTACTTATACAATTTCTCAAACGATTCCTGCCGAAAATGAGAAATATTACTATGATTCATATCGAATAAAAGATACTTTACCTGCAGGATTAACTTATAGAGGAATAGAAATAAGAGATGATAATAATAAAGTAGTTACAAATAATTTCAATGTTTATCAAAATGGTAACCAGATAGAAATTACTGCAAAAAACCCTAAAGCTTCCAGTTTCTATAATAATTCTTATCGATTTATGATAAGAGTAAGCATTTCCGATTATAATCAAGGAAGTAAACAAGGAAATTCTTACATATTTACAAATCAGGCTCAAAGCAGTATTACAAGACCACGAGGAAGTCTATCTGCAAATTCAAATACAGTAAAAACAATTTATGAAACTGTAAATATGACCGTAAATAAAAAATGGAAAGATAGTGAAAATCGATATAATACAAGACCATCTTTTATTGAATATAACTTAAAACAAGATGGGAACAACTACTTGACAAGACAATCATTATCACAATCTGGTGGATGGACAACATCTCATAATAATCTTCCTAAATACAAGCCTGATGGAACAGCTTATAAATATACTGTTGAAGAACAAAACATTAAACTTTCTAATGGAGATGTCTATGTACCTTCTTATAATGGATTAACAATCACTAATACTATTACTGGTAAAACAAGTATTACCATTACAAAGATCTGGCAAGACTGGGATAATGAATTAAATACACGCCCAAATTCTTTAGATATTGATATTTTAAACAATAAAGACCAGGTTGTTAAGACAGTTACATTAACTGCTGCTAATGCAACTCCAAATGATAAAAACAAATGGATTATGACAATTGATAACCTTGATAAATACGATGAAAATGGAGTTCTTTATACTTATCATATAAGAGAAAACCAATCAGCAGAAATGAAGCTTAATTATGTAGCTCCTGTATATGATAAATCAGGATTAACAGTTACAAACACTGCATTCTTTGTACCCAAAGATGATATTCCTGAATATATGATTACTATTCATAAGAGTATAATCAATAATCAAAATAACCTTGCAACTACAGAAGATTTTACTAAAATCAAATTAAATGCAAATGATACTTATAATTTTCCTATCGTTTTAAGACCACATGAAATTTTATACTTAAAAAATAGTAACGGTCGTGTTTATGAGGATTATGGAAAACTTCAGGATAAAACATTCAGAGGAATTGTTACCAATAAAGGAGATCTTGTATTCGATAATATTCCTGCTGGAAAATACTTAATTGAAGAAATGAATACTCAACATTTTGATTTTGTTAATTTTGAGAAGCTAAGTTCATCTTCTAATGCAATATTAACAAAAGAAAACGGTAAATATTTTATAACTCTTCCA
>RCNI01000841.1_pt1 | contig 17925 bp, 7 predicted proteins | sample 2041151 | NCBI WGS metagenome assembly RCNI01 (sample SAMN09708214, study PRJNA481090) | feces metagenome | isolation source: feces | place: Antarctica: Albino Rookery | reverse complement strand
ATCACAAATGTTATCAGTAATATAGTAAGTAAATCACAAAGTAAGAAAATAATAAAGTAAACAATATGAGTAAGAAAAACTTATCACTTTTGATGAATGGATTCATCGGTGAAAACAAGCAGTTGGTCAATGAGCAGGAAGTGCATATGCAAGAATCTGAAAGCACTCAAGGGTCTCAAGAGGGAAACATTACCTCCTCTCCTTCTGAAGCTGAAAATACGCAGCAGTTGAAGGCTAAACTGGAAGCCAAACGTAAGGAAAATGTGGGTGGCCCGAAGAAGGGAGAAGCAACCAAGAATGCTAAGAAAACTCAAGAAATTCGAGCCACCTTCATTGTGGATCCGGATTTGCTCCGAAAAGTGAAATACATTTCCCTTGTGGAAGGGACTCTTTTGAAGGATGTTATCAATGAAGCACTGAATAACTATGTGGATACCTGGGAAGAGAAGAATAAGAAAATAAGGCTGCCGAAAGCGAAATAAAAATGTTTTAAGACGAAACAGACTTTAACTGCCTATTTCGTCTTAACTTTCTAGACTTTAACATATACATACTTATAATAGATTACACTTAATTTATAGTTTTAGAAATTACATTCAACAGCTTAAATGAAATACCGATAATCAAAGGTATTGCCATTTAGGCTAGTTAACATATTTCCGATTTTGGCTAAAGTATTTGATGTATCAATGGTCGCGGGTAGCTTTGTGTACATATTGAAGGAGTTCCAGTTCATTTTGGTAAAACCTAAGATTTCTCTAGCCAAAGTCAGCAAATCGCCAGTACCATGATATTTTGTTATGCGAAGTGGAGAAGGTATTCCTCTTCCACCTGCATAGTATTTCTTTGCATTACGAATAGAATCCACTGAGCCATGAGTCCAAAGTAAGAATGTATCGTGGGCGATTGGCACACAAATACCTCTGAGAATTGGGTATGCCGCAGCAGAAAGATTCCCATGGCTCAAGTATTGATCTGTACATCGAATCCTTGTTTCTTCTGTAATACTAATCAAATCGATATTGGTAATATTCGCTTGCGCTAAAGCATCAACAATCCCTTTGACTTCTTCTTCCTTAAACGGAGTGCGTTTATGTATAACCACTCGTTTAGGCATTCTATCCATAGAGCGTATGAATTGTTCTTGAATACTCATGCCAAGTTTATATGCTTCTTCATAATGGAGGTATGGATTCTTTTTTTTATCAATAATTGGATTGTCAATTTTACTTAGTTTATACCGTAGACCCTGACCTTTAGAATTGTAGATGTGACTACACCCAAGAACAACTTGTACATGGCCCTGTAAGTCAAATTGAAGACTATAGCCAATTCCGGCATATGCGGTTTCATTATCCATATCAGATAGAGCCCAAGGATTTCGTAATGATTTTACGTACAATGCCAAAGAGAGCCACCAACATATTTCAAGTTGCATTCTATTGTCATGTATCGTTTTCTCTTCAATGATTTGCGTACAAAATCCATTTTGGACAGCAAATGCTTTAATGTAATTATGTAAATCGAAGGTCTCTCCACTTTCTTTTTTAAAGCTACGATGTTTTGCCCAAGATTGAGGAATTAGAATAACAACAATGTCACTTCCTTGACTTTCATGCAAGCGTTTGGCATGATTACAGATGTTTTGAGCAAGTATAATTGCATCTGTTTGTACATCATAACAAGAAAGCCAAAGCGGATTTCCGGGTTTTGGAATGATTAAATCACATGCATAAATTTTACTAAAGCCCAAATATGGTTGTACATAGTCAGACTTTGAATCATTTAGCATTTGCTCGTTCAGTCTGTGTAGGAATTTATTAAACTCCGTATTTTTACTCTTAGGACAAATTACAGCCAATTTTATGGAGCTTCCTAAGTAAGACTGTAGTTTATAATCAAATGGATTGTTCTTAATCAGTCCTCTCATAGGATTTATATCCTTAGCCATTAATTGGGTGGTTTTATCAACGAATTCAAGTTCAGGTTCATCAACCCAAATCCCACTAAAAAGAGTTCTTGGGTCGGATACAGTTTCCTCTGGAATAGCCCCCTTTAATGTATAATCAATTGGGACAAGACCTGTATTGTTACTGATGCTAAACTCAAAATTGTTATGGCTGTCCTTAGGATAATCAAAACTTATACGATTCCCTTTGAATAATCGATTAGCCCAAATATTTATAAGAGAATCATAATCTCTATTTCTCTTAGAATCAAGGTAACGATGTGTTAAATCTTTTTTTGTTTCCAACGAAATGGAGTCTCCTTTTGAAAAGTATAGGGTTGGGGTTAAGGATACAAGAGCATACTTTTTGTTTGGCACAATGCATAAGTCAACTTTTACAGCTTCATACACATCGTGCGTATTAAATATCTTAGTTTTGTCCCAAATGATACGCTTGGATATTGATGCATTTAAACCAGCATAAGAGGATAATCCACAGATTAATGTATTAAGTATAAGATTGAGAAGATGACTTTTACTATTAATATCGTCAAAACCCAATGGAACTCTTTGAATCCGATCTACTATTAAATCTGAAAATCTACTTTCTATATCTGCTGCATACCCAAAAGCATAAACTTTATTCTCAAATGGTACCGCAACAATGTTTGAGCCTTTAATCCGGTTCTTAATTTGACTCCATGAGTTATCTCCAGCCAAATACTTGACAGAAAACTGAAAGACATCTCTCGGAATAATTACTGGAAATAAATTAGTACGGATGAAATCACTTGGATTGTAATGAGGCAACTCGAATTTTGTTGTGCTATTTGTCGCTCCTACGGATGAGAGAATTTTCTTTATCTCTAAAATTTTGGCAGTATTCTCTTTATAGGTAGAAAGCATTAATGAAATCATAATGTCATCAAATCCTTGTGTGCTGATATAATAAGCTTCTCTCCCTTTAGATTGTACCATTTTAATAAGATGAGCTACTTCTTCTGGAATGCTATCACCATATCCACACCAATACAATCTACCACTACCTTCGTAAGTAAAGGCTGTTTCCAATGCGGACATTAACGACTTGTCTCTTCCTGAATAACCGATGACGACAAGACTTTTATCACAAAAGTAGGTACTTAATCGATTCGCAAATATTTCTTCTTGTGTATCAAGTTCATGGCTCGTGTTCTTGAGTTTAGAATATTTATAATCACCATGTAGAGCTACATATAGCAACTCGTTACGGCTTTCATTATTAGCATTGATTCTCTGTGGATTGTCTAAAGTTACACAAATAGGCGTGATATTAGCTTGATGCGCAGCTCTTTCAGTAAGTCCGTCAAAGTTGGTTGTCCATACAGATTTGAGTACTCCATATTTATTTAATAGGCACAATAGTTTGTAGCCTACATATGGAGTCTTGTTAAAACTAATTTGTTCAAAATATTTTCTTCGATCACCCTCGATAGGGAAAGCCCGTTCTGCATAATATTCGTATTCTGATTCATTCGTTGGAATTATCTTTTGGTTGTTAATCCAAGATTGGATTTTCAGTTTACATCCCTCTGAATGTATATTGATAAAGGATTCTTCTTGCGGATTATTTGTTATATAGATTTCTTTTTTCCAATCCCAAATACAATCAGAAGCAGATTGCACCCCTGATGATATTGATGCGCCAGCGCCCAATAAAAAGGCAAAAGGTGTATCAATGTTATACTTGAAGGAACGCAAAAACGCGTCAAAATCAAGAACTAAATCACTATTAATCATCATAGTTGCTATTTTTTTTGTTATCGTCTTAATTTGAAGTTTGAGTCAAAATGTGTCTTTCTAAAACGATTCATTAAAAAATCAATTTGGAATATATTTGTAAACTCATATATACCTTCATTTCCGTTAACCGGAATAAGATATTGTTGGGCCTGCTCATTTAAGTATATATCTCTTGATAAAGAGCATTTAATTGGGTCTATTTCTAAAAAGAAAAAATGACCCTTAAACCAAAATGGAAAGAATCCATACTTGTCAATATCATCGATGATGGTGTCCGACATTGGCAAATCTGCATAGTTATCTTCTGGAGCTAATATAACTTGATTATAGAGGTAATACACCTTTAAATCTTCAACCAAATTTGAGTATCTAGCAAAGGCCCTTACATAATTGAATTTAGCATCATGTGCGTTAGCCGTTATAGAATGATACTTTTGAAGAAACACTTCGTAAAGCGAGCGCTTAAACTGCTTTGTAAAGGTGTTAATGCTTAACAATTGTCTTAACTTGATTGTATTTTTTCGATAATCATACCTGAAAAAAGCAGAGTGGTAATGCTTGTATGATTGTGGAGTCAATGTCTTACTGAAGAATTGGATTGTGTGAAACACCTCCTTGAATACTAAATTCGTTGAAGGCGCATTTCTTGTGGATGTTCCAAAATATGAATTACATTCATCACATACATCAAATCCAATACAATCGCCACCAATATTGTGAGGTACTATATGGGGTTTTGTGTAGAACTTTGCGCTAGGAAAAGTGCGTCCACACCAGATACACTTCCCTGTTTTTATGTATTCTCTTTTAGTCATTGACTCCTTTAATTATTAATTATCAAATCCGAACTTATCCCAGGCTTCGAGCACGAGGCGTTTGGTACGGTACTCACCAAGTTCGCGTATTTCACGGTCTTTGAGTACACGGAAGGTCTCGTTGATGCAGCCGGGGCCACATATATCCTCTGGGTCGAGGATATATCGAAGGTCTTCGGTGGTAAGGCCATAGAGATGGGCGAAAATGGCATCAAGCTCTGCCTGCCAAACGGAACGCATTGCTTCGTCCCAAATGATAGGTTCTTCGGGTAAGTTATATGTTTCCGGACATTCTTCACGGAGCTCTTCCATCCAGCCGTCGAGGTCGTGATTGAACCAGCAAAGACGGGCTACACGTTCTACGATGTCTTGCTCGTAACCAGATTTTTCTATTTGTTCGGGAGATAAAAACGGTAATTGTTTCATCATAAAGAAACCCATGCTAGAACCACCAACTTTTTGCCTTGCGATAAAATCAAAAGTTAAAGAAGACATCATAGCCAATAACGCGCAGCTGGGGATAAGGCCCCGCGAAGTGAATACGAGCGGGGCCTTATGCCCAGCACCAGAGGTGCTGGGCATAAGGCTTGCTACGCAAGTCCGCTCATTTGTTGCATTAGTAACATCACGAAATCCTATGTAGAAACTATGAGTCCATTCCCAAAGAATATTATCCTCAGAGTCTGTTTTTATCAATTTACTTTTGACATCTTTTTCTTTTACCCAATACCAAGGGCGCAAAGCTGAGTATGGGTCATGTAATGTCTCTGACTTTGTCGATGGTATCGAACTTGGACGTGTTACGTCTTCCATGGGAAACTCACCGTAATGATGGTTGTAGAACCATATCATTTTGCCTTCATATAGTGGTACAAATCTATCACCATTGACATCGAAACAATTTCCAGTTTGTATCCCTTCCATATCATACAACTGCTGTCTCGTCTTGAATTGAGAGGAAGCTGTTGCCATGTTGAAAAGAGTGGCAAAGCGTATGTCCCATGGGTTTTCTCCAGTTTCCTCGTTTATGAGAATAGGAGCATTGCTATACAGCTTTTTCGTCAAAATAGCATCCTTACTTGTTCTGAATATAGGACAAGTTTTTGTATTCGGGTTTAGTTTTGCAAAGTCAGCAGTTTCCAATTTATATATTCTGTTGGGATCCAACAAATGGTCTAATCGTGTCAGATAGAACCCCCCAGATACTTCACGAGGTTTATCTTGCTGCTGCCCTGCTGTTAAAAGACAGAATTTGTAGCGACTATCAATATCGAAAAGTTTTTCTCGATTCTCAAAATCGTACAAAGACTTTAGCCTATTCTCAGTCACGAGCTTCTCAAAGAAGTATTTAGTTGAGTCACCAAAAGCGATTGAGGTAGGAATAACCAATCCCCAAGCTTCTTTAGAGAAGTCTGTACAGACTTCTGCAAATAGAGAAGATAACTCAATCTTGCCTCTATTTGTAAGACTGAATCTACCTGAACTTTTGATGTATTTGGATTGACTTGCCACAGACTCACGTGCAGAAATGTATTCATGATACAAATTAGGATTGGTCTCTTTAAGTTGCTCAATCTTTCTGTTTCTAGCAGCTTGATTTGCAGCATTAACAATAGAGTCATCCTTACCCACGAACCACTTTTCATCCTCCATCTGGAGTTTATCCCAAGGTGGATTGCCACACATTACATCGAAGCCCCCTCCATCGGCAAAAACTTCGGGGAACTCTACACACCAGTGGAAGAAACGATTGGCACGTGCCACATCGTTTATTTCTTCCTTAAAGTCATCAGGTAGCACTGGTAAACCTTCCATTTCTTCAGGTGTATAGTCCAAATACTTGATTTCTTGAAGTGCATTATATACGGTGCGAGTATAAGGTACATTGAAAGGAGTGAAAGTCTCAGTATCTTCATAAATGACAGAATCCAAATCTCCCTCCTTAAATTGCTTATAAAAGCTGTAGGCATAAATGTCGCAGGCACGGCGCAGACATTCTACACGAGGGGACTTCATAAGGTCCTCCCATTTTGATTGCTTTGTGAGTTCTTGTAAAAGAGATTCTTCCGGCAGTGCATTGATTTCCTTAACCTTGCCTGCAAGTCCAACTTGTTCACTATCTATGCTTTGAATAGCAATGTCATTGCTAAACAATGTCATAGAAAGACCTGCAGACTGACCATCACGAACTAACTTAACATCTTTCAAAGCCTGTTTATTTAGCTCTACGATTTTCTTTTTTGTTTCCTTGCTATCAGCCGTGAAAGCCTCTTTGGGCACGCCATCGAGAAGCACGTCAAGGTTGGTCACTCCGACCACAGAGTTACCACAACGTATATGATGATCAAGGAAAGAAAGTGGCTTGCCAGCGCAATAGCCTTCAATCCATAGTACAACTTTACAAAGTTCTACAGCATCAGGATTGTAGTCCACCGCATAGATACACTTTTGAATGACTTCACGAAGTGCTTGGCGGTAATCTTGAGAAGCAGGATTATCTTCTCCCGTACGCAAGGTGCAGATGTACCAAGCCAGGGTACGAGCCATGGCCAACACAATATGGCCGGAACCGCTGGCGGCATCACAGAGTTTTATTGAAAGTAAGTTGTGTATTTTTGCTTCCGTGGTAGGCTGCTTAGCCATACGCTCCTTGATGACGGGCTCCAAAGTGGTACGAATCAAACTCTGAACGAGATCAGGGCGTGTGTAGTAAGAGCTGGAAGACTTACGGTCAAGACCTGCACCAAAGGTGAAATCCCAACTTGAAGCAGAGGCTCCTTGCGTGATAACGGCACGCATTTCCAAGATACCTTCGTATACAGAACCGAACTCTTCAACATCAAGGGAAGAGTAGTTGATTTTCACACGGTTTTGTTTCTCGTCTTTGAACTCATTCAAGCAAGAGAAAGCTGCAAGAAGTTGCTCGTTGGAAATTTGACATTGGCGCAAATAGTGCAGCGTTTCCTTGTCAAACAATACACCACCAAGCGGATTAATGTAAAGCGGTGCGCCAAAGGTTTCATCTTCGAATAGTCTGAATGAGTCCATCAACCCTTCCCAAAGGTCATTGTATCGACCATTGCGTAAATAAGGCAATTCAGACAAACCGCGCAGGCGAGAAACGGCATAGAACTTTTTGTAGATGTCCTGACAACGTACTTTTTGGTCGTAATCGGCATCTTTATCGGGATCACCAATATTGTACACCAAATTCCTATCCTCAATGATAAAGAGGAAGAGTAGACGATAGATAAAATGAATCAACTCCTTGTTGAGCGTTTGCGCATTGGCTTCGCCATTCATTACCGCTTGGCGAAAGATATCATTTCCTTCGCCTTTGCCACAGACTACGGCACGACCTAATACCTCCATTGTCTTTTGCACAGCATCACTCAAACCGGCACGAATACGGTTGCCACTTTCAATAGAACGGTTGAACCATTGTTCCATAATGCAAGCATCATCGCTGCTATGCGTAAAGCGTGAGGTATGCATCAAGCGGAATAGAAGGCAAAATTCCGCATAGTGATCCTCTTCGACCATACGACGAAGGTCGAACTCTATGTAAGTCAACTTGACCAACTGACCTGTATTGCGAATCACACGAAGAACCAGACCATTGGTTACAATGCCGTAAACATGCTCCGTACTATTCAAATAGTCGAGCATCGTAGCATGAGGTGATTTCTGACGACGTTCACCTTTTACCCGTTGGTCAAGGGTACATTTATCAAGCGTATCGAGTGTAACATCACCCGTCTTATCACCTACAATGATAATTGGCATCTGGCCGAGTTCCGGACAGATGTATGGTATGTCAAATCGACGTTCACCAGCCTCAATTTGAGTGGGTTGGAAATCTAATTGATAATCAAGGCTGGAGAAGAATCGCTCCATCAAGCGGCGCACTGATTTCGTGCCATAAGGATCACGAAAGGTGTTGCGCTCTGCGAAGAGTTTCCAGTCGTTACGCAAACTGCTCCATGCATTGTCAATCTTGGCTGTAAGCGAAACATCAAGGTTGAAGTCTTGCTCACGATTGCCTTGCATGGATGAATCGGTCTCGATCTCATGCAGAATATCATCTGACAGGAGATGACCATATATATGTATAGAAGTATAATCCATATTGAATACTTACATTATAGTTGAGGATCTTTAGGGATATAGACGAATGCAGCAATCACATCCATGGGAAGTACCGGACTCACCACTTGGTATTCAGCCTCAGAGAGGTAGGTACGATATTGTGCGAACGAACGGACAAGGTTATTGGCGCGTTCCGTAGCTATGTCATCGGTGTGCTGACGCAGTGTCGTTTCGTCATTTACCCATTCCAAGCGGCGTTTAAAGGTGTTACGCTGAGCTATGAGGTCTACATCGCCAGTGGCTTGTGATTCTAAAAACAGGTTGCGACATTCTTCCTCAGGTAAATAGTCGTGATTTTCTACTTTTCCCTTATATCCCAAGAATATCATTTCTTCGCCTACGAGTTGATGGTCGCTATGCTTTGTTTCGCTGATAACAGAACGTACACGCATTAACAAGACCGTTGTAACTATTTGAACCTTATCCGTCTGAATCACCATGGCACGACAGGCTCCAAGTTCTCCACCATTGATGGTGTCGTTGACTACACCGCGTGAAAGGTCTTCCACAAACGTGTGGTTACGACCGATGTACATATAGCTCTTCGGAGTGGGAGAAGCAAACGATATGCGCACTGTACCTTTCTTATCGGATGCTCGCTGGAAATACGGCTTGAGATTATCTTCAAGCTCTATCAGCTGGAACGAATAGCACAAAAGAACTTTATCCGTTTTTACGTTCACACCAGCATGGCGAAGTTCGCCAATCACAAAATCTCTAGTATCATAAATGTCACCTATAACTTTCTTTGCTTCGTTAAGGCTTTCAATCAAACGAGTCGGATCCATTGCCTTGGTGTTGTGAGCGAAGTAGGTGTGAGACTTCTTCTCAATTTCGACCGCACGTTGGATACGCTTATCATGTTCCTCGGTTGTCTCTTTGAACTCATCCATGTCAAACAAAGTAGGTTGATGAATGAGTTGCTTCTTTGTGTCGAGCACGATAATCTCTTCCATGATGCTTTCCATCAAAGAGGAGTCGTTATCAGCAATCGGTATGTAAATACCCAATGATTTGCGTATCTGATTCTGCTTGCGATAGAGTACCTTCATGATAATCTTATCTACAGGATTGGTTTCTTCATCGAAAAGCGTGAAGATTGCCACTTCTTTTTCGGTTTGACCAAAGCGGTCGATACGTCCGTTACGTTGCTCCATACGATTGGGGTTCCATGGCAAATCGTAGTGGATAATGCAGTTGAAGCCAGTTTGGAGGTTGACACCCTCCGACAGGCAGTCGGTACATATAAGGACGTGACGAGGCGTTTTTGACAACTCGTCAATCTTCATTTTGCGGTCTTCATCGGTCAGACGACTAGTGATAACCTCTACTGCGACATCCTTATATTTCTTATTTCCAGCTAATTGTTTGGCTATATATTCCTTGCAATATTCAGCTGTTTGGATGTATTGACAGAATACGATGGGGTTATAGCTGGAATTAAGTGCAAACTCCACATTTGTAGCCAATGTTTCGACCTTCTTATCTTGTTTTTTTTCCTTGATTCCACGAAGTGCAGAGATGAAAGAACGGAACTTATTCTTTTCACTGTTGGATGATTCTTCATAAGATTCAGGAATCACATCGTCGCCCAATAATCCATCCTTTAGTGCATCGTTGAACTTGTAGGTTTTTTCGCTATCTTCAGGAATGTCATCAGAATCGTTCGAACGTTTGGCTATCTTGTTTTGGAGCATACTAATGCCTGCTTCAGGACTTGACATAACACCACGAATAAGCGCCAATAAGTCCCAATAGATATAGCGCTGTTTTACCTTGTCTAAAGCGCGTGCAACCTTTACGCCCTCACGAACATAGTCGATAATATCCATGAGAAGGGCATGATATTGTGCGCTGAGTTCATATTTTGCGTCAAACGGCACACGAGTTGGGAAGATAACATCGTCGCCCACATAAGGCTTCACATCAGCACGTCGACGCTGGATGAAGTAGTGTGAAAGTTCTTCACGTTGCTTGGCATCCTCCAAAGTGTAATGTTCAAACTCTGGCTTTAACAAGCCAATAACAGACTGAAACTCTTCACTATTTCCGCTATGAGGTGTGGCCGTAAGAAGAACGATGTGACGTTCTGATTTTGCCAAATCAGCAAGCAAAGAGTGGCGTAATTGTTGTCCTTTGTTAGCACCCTTAGGTTTGGCACATGTATGCGCTTCATCCACGATGATGAATTCCGGACAATGCTGCAGGAACATGGGTTTACGGTCAGAAGACTTGATGTAGTCTATAGAGATGATTTGGAAAGGAATATCTCGGAATACATTTTGGTTGGCTCGCATATTCTTTTCCAAACGACTAATCGTACTGGAACGAATAATCTCAGCTTCTAAACCAAACTTATCACGTATTTCATTTTGCCATTGCTCACAAAGGTGTGGCAGACAGATTACTGCAAAACGCTGAATCTCTCTGCGATCGAGCAGCTCTTTAGCTATGAGTAATGATTCCAAAGTCTTACCAATACCAACGTCATCAGATATAAGCAGACGTATTTGCTTATGTTTTAGCGCAAGAATGAGTGGTACCATTTGATAGGGACGAGGTTCAAACGACAGTCGGCCCAAGCATTGAAATGGTCCAGCAATATCACGAAACGAGAGACGGCACGCATTATAGAGAATGCGTGCTGCCTCGGGATAACTATTTGCGCCTACATCGTTGGGGGAAGGCTTACGAAAATTGTATGAGTTGACGGTTTGGTCAAGCTTATCGCCGTATAGTGGCTTATACAATCCTATTGTCTCCGCATCAGTGCCTCCAAGAGGTTTGATGACGAGTAGGTCTTTATCTGATGACTGTTGAACAACCCACGGACGTGAGCGAAATTCAACGAGTGTTCCTGTCTTATATTCCATTACATTTAACTTATCGGGGTGAATATGTCTGAATGTGTAGCCACGAAGTCGGCCAATGGTGTTGCATAATGCCAAGCTATCACCACATAGCCGGCATCTTCAAGCACTTCTCGTTTGTTTTGGTCGTCTGCTTGTACTTCAGGACGGTCATGGGGGCTGCCATCGCAGAATACAACGATTCGGTCACCATACATAAAATCGGGTTGCACATAATACTGTTCAGGGAACATTGGTTGAGCCTTGTCTGGTAGGCGAAGTTTATGTTCGTAGAGATACTTTAGGAACTCGTATTCCGTACTACTATTGTGGTCACGAGTTTCTTCAAGGGTCTCATATTGCTTATCGTAGCTTTGATGCTGACCAGCAGTACGCACTTCAATATCCGCACTCATCATGATACAGAGTGTATTATAAATCTTGCGTACATCAATGAGTTGATGGAACGGCTGATTGTAATAATTAAGCAGATTGGTGTAGTCTGCAGGTATCAACTTAGTACGTTCTTCATCCGAAAGCGGTGTGGATTTACCATAGCAAATCTCATATGCGCGCTTTACGACCGCATGATAAGAGGCAGGTTCAGAAACCAAGCGTCCCAAAATGCCTAATGAACCTTCGGCATTCTCATAGATGAGTACATTGGGTACTTTTTCTTCTCCCATAACTTCTGCACCAATTTCACTACCTTCTATCTGGAACACATCTTCTATCGCCTGCTTAAAGGCATAAAGGAAGGTACGCACAGCTCCTTTATCAGTCAATGAAAGTGCTTCAAGAGGCTGGATGTAGATGGCATTTGCCGTAGTTTCAGTAAACAGCTTCACATACTTGATATTGTTGGGTTCTTCGGGATGTTGTTGCTGTCTTTGCGTATAGATAGCCATACGATCCGTACTTACCCAATCGCCCGTCTTTGTATCGAAAGCAAAACCATTGGCATTGTTGTCGTTCTTAGACTCAAGAATGTATGTCAAACGGCAAGAAGGAATGTATCGAATATTTGCGAGGTGAGTTCCATTGCTTGTTTTTAGTTCACACATACTCATGGCACGTGTGTCGTCTGAAGAGAAGAATGTTTTTAGCTGATAGAACTTTCGGCTTCTTTCCTCTTCTTGACAGGTAATTTTTTCGCTTTCTTGTGCCACCATATCTTGCGATTGGATACAGTAACCAGGAATTAATTTTGACACACCATCAAGGCTTTCGCCTGTAATAATATCCGTGTGGTGAGCGGCATTTTCTTGATTCTTATAGATAACACCCGTTTTGGGATTATAAAAGAACTTGTTTGGAGTTGGATCACCAGTTAGCATCATGCGTGAAATACGGAATTTACCTCCATTATTGTAGATAATATTTTGAGGGCCGAATTCTGTTAAAGCAAGAGACTTTGCACGGCTGAGGTACTCGACCTTATCGCTGTTCTTGTATTGCAAAAGGGCACGTTGCGGCAACTTCGTAAAGTTATAGCCTGGCAAGAAACCTTCACTTGCGAAGTAACGATAGGGGTAGAACTCATTTTCTTCAGCATTCTTTCCCTGATTCTGCCCAAGCAGCATGTCTCGAAGTTCTGTACCTCGCTTTTCTTTTAATAAGGCTTCCTTTTTCTCATTTGAGTTTTCGCCATACACATTGTTGCGAATAATAGCTTGTGCTTCTTCTATTTGTTGCTGAGCTAACTTATAAAGACTACGCCAACGGTTCAACGCTTTATCGAAATCGGGAAGATAGCTAATGAGAATATCATCCATCCAGCTATCTGTGAACCAATAAGGCGTTTCATCAGATATTTTATTGGACAGATAATGGTCGGCTATCACCTGCTTAAAGATACGCTTAATTTCAGTTTTCCTTTCATCAGAAAGCTGTAAATGGTGAACCACCTCGGGCTTTAGCGTAATCTTATTGGCATTACTATAGTCCACAAGGTCTGCTATACCATTAGACAACTGCGGAATAGGGCATATAGAAAGTATAGTCGAATGGAAGTGGGTAGAAAATAATTCCTCGTTAACCAACTCCATACGCGGGGCTTTTACTTCACCACTAACCATCTTCTCTGGATGACGGAGGTAGTAGTTCTCATGCGAATTGCGAGGACGACAATACGTGTATATCAAAGCCGCCTGACCACTACGTCCGGCACGACCTGCACGCTGGGTATAGTTCGCAGGTGTAGGAGGTACGTTACGCATACCAACGATAGACAAATCTTTGATATCAATACCAAGTTCCATCGTAGGCGAACAATAAAGCACAGGAAACTCGCCATTGCGGAACTGCTGCTCACGCTCTTCACGCTCGGTTTTAGGAACTTGACCAGTATGGTCTTTTGCTTCCAAGTTTACGCCAGACAAAGGTATGTTCTTGTATAATTCTTGGAAATACTTATTGGGAGTGTATACTATTTCGTCACCAATGGTTCGAATCTTAGTGAGATCGGTTCGAACATGCTTTTCGTCACCTTTTTCCCACAAGATACTTGAATAAAACAACTGGTATGCGCCATCGTTCTCTTGAATATAGTTACCCAAAGCCGCAAACAACGACTGCATATAGTTGACATAATCTTCTGCTGAATTTATCGTCGCAGTACCACCATTGGCACTAAGGAAATCACGGACAAAGAATGCCAACTTAGAGCGATAGCCTGCTATTTCTTTACCAAAAGCTTTTCGTTTGCTTTGAGGTTTGACAAAACACAGAGCATGAGCGGCAGTGATTTTGTCGTTTTCGTCAATCGTCCATGGACTCTTTAAGTTCTCACGGACTAACTTTTCAGTATCTTTAGATGCCTCTTCTGTTCTTTCGTCGGAATAGATGCACAACTTATGGCGTAGATAATCCAAGAGTTGAACGATAAAGCGTTCTTTATTCTCGTCTGATAGACCTTCTAATTCTGGTATATCATAAAGGCGCTCGCTATCGTTTTCTCCTGTGATCTCGTCATGGAGAAACTCATAGTTGATTTTCAACAAAGCACAATCTTCGAGGTTGGGCATATTCACTTGCCAGTTACCTGCCAAATCATCATAGATAATTGTACCCAAGTACTTTTCCATAACACCTTCAACCTTCTTTGCTCGACCTCCTGTCCAATTAGGGAAACGGAAGTAATCGCTATGAGAGAGATTCAAATGCTTAAATACTAGACGCGCTATTTTGTCGCTTCCAATAGGTTCATCCGAATCCTTCACTGCATTCCAAATAGCTGAACGAATTTTACCGATACGAATAAAATCGTTGAAATGTCCAGCTTGAAGTGCAGCATCTTGGCGTGCATCAACAAAGGTCATGAGTTTACGGTCGGCTGACTCAACACCAGCATCTTTCATTTCTGTAATGTTTTCATAAGAAAGCACAGTTGTGGCTGTACTTCGACCTTCACTACCAATCTTGGATAGTTTTGACCACTCTTTACTTGAACCAGAGTAAATGGCCTTTGCTGTAGGATCGTACTTCAAAGGACTAGGTACATAAATACCTTCAATTGCATCACTGTACATGTCTGCACTATCGGCAATTTGTCCGTATATGGTGAAGTACACCTTCCTCGGAAAATGATTTAAGTATATTTTCTTAAACTTACGATTTCCCTGTTTGTCTATCTTATACCAATCTTCTGGTATTTCATCAGAATTAGGATCAAGAAGATAATCATCAATCATTTCATTTTCGTGCGGTACAATAAGGTATCCGTTATTGATAGATTGCTCTTGTTCATCCTCTTCAAGGTCTGTTCGCTCATCAAAGTTGCGAGGAGAAAGGCTGTTACCAGTTATCCTAACAGAATATAGCTCGTGTCCACTAAGACGGCTAAACATTATTGGATAGTATTGTACCTTATGGTTTTCATCCGACAACTCTTCACAATAGAGCTTTTCTTCTACTGTGATATATCTGTTTTTGGGATATCCCAATGTTGCATACACGTTTCCAGTCTGAGGAATAAACTGGTGAATTTTATAAGGCAAAAGATTAGTGCCTTGAGTTACATTTACCTCATTACAGTAATTCAAAACGCCAAGAATATGTTGGTAGCACTCCTCAAGTGAAACTCCTTTATCTATAAAGTTGAATAGCTTTTCTGCGATTTCTTCAATTGAGCAGGGCGTTCCTCTGAAATATTTATGCTCTTTTTCGTCGTAGTGTAAAGCGATATTCTGCTCAATCCAATTTGCCGTAGGATAATTACGAATCATATCAGCGTTCAATTCAGAAGGGATGGGCGCAGTTATAGCTGTTATCAAATCTGATTTAGAATAATTGGAATTCGCTAAGCCAATCTTCAAAGTTTCATCAATCACCTGACTTGCATCATAGCTACTACCAAAGATACATGAAGCTACATCAGCTACCTTTTGACGCTGTTCTTTGTAAGTTAACTTATCATCTGCTACCATAGTTGCAGAAGTACCAAAGCATAGCACATGTTCTTTGGCTTGCGCTTTAATTCGACGAATTAGAAAAGATACATCACTACCTTGCATTCCTCGGTAGGTGTGCAATTCATCGAATACCAAATAATGAAGGTTCTCAAGGAAACAATCTCTTAGGCGCTTTTCTTCACCAGCACGTGTCATCAAAAGTTCCAACATCATGTAGTTGGTCAATATGATGTTAGGAGGCGTTTGCTGCATACGCTCACGGGCAGCGGAATCTTCTTGCCCGGTATATTTGCCAAAGGTAAATGGGCACGCATTGCCTGTGGCTTCTTCATATTGTAATCTATAGCGATCCAATTCTTCTGATTGAGAGTTAATCAATGCGTTCATTGGATATACTATGATGGCTATGGTTTTGTTTACACAGTCTTCTGGATGTAGCAACACATAATTAAATATGGTAGCCATGAAAGTTCTTGATTTTCCAGAACCTGTTCCAGAAGTCACTATAAACTCCTTGTTTTGACAACCTAATTCTATAGCTTCTTGTTGGTGCTTGTAGAATGGGGTTTTGAAAAATCTCTCTAAACCTTTGTGAATAGGGAGACCTTTCTCAATTAACTGAGTTACCCCGATACCTTGGGCAAAATTCGGGTTGAATTGAATCAAAGCTTTTGGCCAAAGCTTCTCATCTTGAATAGCCATACTAACTTCATTCTTTATTCGTTCGTCTTTAATAGATACGAAACTTCCGATGTAGTTCTTATAGCTGCTCTTAAGTTTATCGTAAATGCTGATTATATTCATTTCATTGTTTCTTTTAAATTGCTTTTGAGCGGTTTCAAAAGTTAGTTATTATTCTTTCTCCGATGCTGTATAGTCTATAGACCTTTTAGGAGTTGGAACTATTAATTCTCTTATATCAACACCTAGAGTCAAGGCAATCTTGTTAAGAGTGGAAAGGTCTGGCTGTGAGGTATTAGTGCACCACTTTGAAACAGTCGCAGGATCTTTTCCTAATTCTGCGGCTAGCCATTTATTGGTTTTTTTGCTTTCAGCCAAAACAACTTTTATTCTATTTAAATCTTTCATTTCGATTTATGATATTGCGTTATTCGCAAATTTAATAATTTTATTCGGAATATGTATGAAAAGAAACATCTTTATTCTTTATAAGTAAAGCCATCGAAAGTTTTGTACCAGTTAGCTCACAAGTATTAGTCGACACTTCCGACTGCTCGTATTTCATGCGATGCCGGAGGTAACGACCTTTTTGAATATATAGTCATCTGGTTTGCTCCGTGTCTATGACACCAAGCAAAGCTCAGCTGGCAGGTTATTGCTGCTTATGAAAGAGTCCATATCCCATAGCCATAGAGGAAATCAGCAGGGCTACACTGCACTTCACTCTGCTGATTCTCACTATAGCAATGAGGTTGGAATATCGGTCTGCAAACGATGAATTGCACGATTGTTCTACCGAGCGCAGGCTTCGCTTGCGTTAGTATAACAATCGAATTTCTTAGTAAACTAATACACAAGTGTTGGTCGCCACTTCCGACTATTCGTATTTCATGCGATGCCGGAGGTGACGACCCTTTTGAAGATATGACCATCCGGCTTGTTCCGTGTCTACGACACCAAGCAAAGCTCAGATGACAGGCTATTGCTGCTTGTGGAAGAGTCCATATTTCATAGCCATAGAGGAAACCAGCAGGGCTACACTGTGTTTCACTCTGCTGATTCTCACTATGGCTATGAGGTTTGGAATATCGGTCTTCAAACGGCTATTGGTTCTACGAATGTCTATGGAATTTATTTTCTGGAAAGTCATTGGAGCATCACGGCCAGATCCGTTTTTATCGTGCAAAGGTACTGCGGACCGGAGAAACAACAAGTACCGCTGAAGCTCTCGGTCGGAGGACTTGCCGGCAGCCTTCCGCAAATTTCCTCGTTCCTCAAAAATTTGGGTA
>RCNI01000839.1_pt1 | contig 17935 bp, 15 predicted proteins | sample 2041151 | NCBI WGS metagenome assembly RCNI01 (sample SAMN09708214, study PRJNA481090) | feces metagenome | isolation source: feces | place: Antarctica: Albino Rookery | reverse complement strand
TTTTTTGAAGATGAGGAAGATAATCAGGAAAAGGTGATACTTACAGAAGAGGAATTAAAAAAAGAAGAAAAGAAAGAAAAGCGAATGATGACCATGGTGGTTTGTGTTTCAGTTGTGCTTGCAATTGCAATTTTCATGGTGCTTCCATACTTTCTGAGTGGTCTTCTTAAAAAAGTGATATCTTCAAGAGCATTGCTTACTGTTTTGGAAGGAGTTATAAGGCTGGGAATCTTTTTGCTTTATATTCTTATAATTTCCAGAATGGAAGATATACAAAGAACATTTATGTATCATGGTGCGGAGCATAAGTGCATTAATTGTATTGAGAATGGCCTGGATCTTACAGTAGAAAATGTGCGCAAAAGTTCAAGACAACATAAAAGATGTGGTACGAGCTTTTTATTCTTTGTAATGATTGTAAGTATTATTTTTTGCTTTTTTATTACAACACAGTCTCACGTTATGCGAGTGGTATTGCGTATTGCAATGTTTCCATTGATTGCAGGGGTTTCTTATGAAATTATCAGGCTTGCAGGAAACAGTGACAATGTTTTTATAAATCTTTTGAGTAAACCAGGATTGCTGGTACAAAAACTTACGACCAAAGAACCGGATGACAGCATGATTGAAGTTGCTATTTCAGCTGTAGAGGCAGTGTTTGATTGGAAAGCATACCAAAAAGAAAATTTTGGAGATGATAAAGTAGGAGAAAGTGCATTATGACCATAGAAGAAGCACTAAAAAATGGAACAAAAATCCTAAAACAGGCAGGTATCGAAGAAGCTGGTCTAGATGCGTGGTATCTTCTTGAGTATGTAACAAATGTAAGTAGAGCTATGTATTTTGCGCTTCCTTCCAGAAGTGTTTCACAAGAAGAACAAAAAAAATATGATTTTTACATAGAGCAAAGAAGTATGCACATACCGCTGCAACATCTTACCGGGGAACAGCAGTTTATGGGACTTGATTTTAAGGTGACTCCAGATGTACTGATTCCGAGACAGGATACAGAAATATTGGTAGAAGAAGCGCTTTCTCTTATTAATAATCCACTGAAAATTTTGGATGTTTGTACTGGTTCAGGATGTATATTACTTAGTATTTTGCGCTATGCAAGAGAAGAAAAGAAAATTCAACTGGATGGAATGGGAATTGATATATCAGATAAAGCCCTTGATATTGCAAAAAAGAATGCGGAAAATTTGGGAATCGAAGCAACTTTTGTTCAAAGTGATTTGTTTCAAAATGTTTCCGGAAAGTGGAATATGATTGTATCCAATCCACCATACATCCGCACAGAAGTAATCCATACTCTTCAAGAAGAAGTGAAACTCCATGATCCATGGATTGCATTAGATGGGAAAGAAGATGGATTGTATTTTTACAGAAAGATAATTAAAGAGGCAGGAGAATACCTGGAAGAGGGCGGTAACTTGTTGTTTGAAATTGGTCATGACCAGGGGCAAGATGTAAAGGCTTTATTTGAAGAGGCCGGATATAGTGAAGTCAAAGTAAAAAAGGACCTTGCAGGTCTTGACCGTGTTGTAATTGGCGTGTATGATAGGAAAGTAAGTGCCAAAGATTGAACGAAACTGAAAGGATAGATAAACAATGTTTGACAGATTAGAAGATCTTATAATCCGTTATGAAGAAGTTATGGGCGAGCTTCAGGAGCCAGATGTGGCAAATGACGCTGCGCGTTTTAGAAGTCTTATGAAAGAACAAAGTGATCTTGCACCACTTGTAGATACATTTAAAGAATATAAAAAGTGCAAGCAGAATATTGAAGATAGTCTCATGCTGTTAGATGAAGAATCTGATGAAGAGATGCGTGAACTTGCAAAAGAAGAATTGAACGAGTCAAAGGCACGCGTAGAAGAGCTGGAACAGGAATTAAAAATCCTTCTTCTTCCAAAGGACCCAAATGATGATAAAAACGTTATCGTAGAGATTCGAGCAGGAGCAGGTGGTGATGAAGCAGCTCTTTTTGCTATGGAAGTCTATCGTATGTATGTGCATTATGCAGAAGATCGTCATTGGAAGATTGAGATGATCTCATTAAATGAAAATGGAATCGGTGGATTTAAAGAGTGTGTCTTTATGATCACAGGACAGGGGGCCTATTCAAGATTAAAATACGAAAGTGGAGTACATCGTGTACAGCGTGTTCCAGAGACAGAAAGTGGTGGAAGAATCCATACATCTACCATTACAGTTGCGATTATGCCAGAAGCAGAAGACGTTGATGTTGTGATCGATGACAAAGATGTGCGTATTGATGTTATGCGTGCATCAGGAAATGGTGGACAGTGTGTCAATACAACAGATTCAGCAGTTCGATTAACACATTATCCTACAGGAATTGTAATCTATAGTCAGACAGAAAAATCACAGCATCAGAATAAAGATAAAGCATTCCGCTTACTTCGTTCTAAATTATATGATCTGGAAATGGAGAAAAAACAGGCTTCAGAGGCAGAAGCAAGAAGAAGTCAGATTGGTACAGGAGACAGATCTGAAAAAATCAGAACATACAATTTCCCACAGGGACGAGTGACAGATCATAGAATCAAACTTACACTTCATAAATTAGATACTGTAATGAACGGTGACCTTGATGAGATCATCGACAGCCTGATCGCAGCAGACCAGACAGCGAAACTTGCAAAAATGAACGAGGATTAGGAATTGGGGCTCTATATCAGTGGTTTAGCTGATATAGAGCACTTTTTAAATTAGCTGACAGATAAGAGGGAATATTATGGAAATAACTGTGTTAGTTGAAAATACAACAGATACAGAGCTTCAGTGCGAACATGGTCTGAGCTTTTGGATTTCCTACAAGGGAAAAAACTACCTTTTAGATGCAGGTAGCACAGATCTTTTTATGCAGAATGCATATATACTTCAAATACCTTTAGAGAGGGCAGACGCCTGCGTTTTATCTCATGGCCATTATGATCATAGTGGTGGATTTACATCATATCTTGAAAAAAACAAATCGGTGCCTGTTTATGCGTGTCAGGGATTTGATGAAGAATATTTTTCTCAATCTGGCGGTATGCACTATATCGGGATCCCCAAAGAGCTTTCACAAGGATACAAAGAACGTTTTATAGTTATTGATGGACCTCAAAAACTAGATGATACTGTTTGGCTGATTCCACATAAGACAAAGGGTCTGGAAAAAGTCGCAGAAGAAGCGGGACTGTATAAAAAGAAAAATGAAAAATTTGAACCAGATGATTTTATGCATGAGTTAAGTCTTGTTTTTGACACAGAAAAAGGAATTATTATATTTAACAGTTGTTCTCATTCTGGATTTGGGGTCATCATAAGAGAGGTAAAACAGTATTTTCCTGATAAAAAAACATACGCTTTTTTTGGTGGATTACATATGAAAGGGAAAAAAGACGGAAAAGAAATCTGCCGTTTTACAGAAGAGAAAATAGATCAACTTTTAGAAGATATTATAAAATCAGGGGTTAATTTTCTTTATACGGGACATTGTACAGGGAAAGAAGGATATAGAATATTAAAACAAAGAGAAGAAAATATCATTCAACCTCTTGTTACAGGGAAAACAATTCTTATATAATAAAAAATATATGGAGAATAAGAATAGAATGAAAGAAAAATTCAAAAAGTTAGTATCGTACTACAGGCCATATAAATTACTGTTTTTTAGTGATATGTTGTTTGCTGTACTTGGAGCTGCAGTGACACTTGTGATACCTCTTTTGATAAGGTATGTTACAAATAAGGTCGTGTATTTTGAAATAGTACAGGCAAAACAAACCATTCTTTTGATAGCAATTTTGCTTATTTTTCTGGTTTGTCTTGAAACGTACTGTAATTTTTATATTGCATATTATGGACATCAGATGGGAGCAAGAATGGAATCTAACATGCGTAGTGAAATATTTACGCATTATCAAAAACTTTCTTTTTCCTATTTTAATGATCAAAAAGTAGGACAAATGATGTCCAGGATTACCAGTGATTTGTTTGAAATCAGTGAACTTTTGCATCATGGACCAGAAGATTTGGTTATTTCGCTTATAAGGATCATAGGATCATTTGTAATCCTTCTTAATATAAATTCCATGCTTGCGTTGATGACATTTGCATTTATTCCGGTTATGATTCTTTTTGCATTTGCATATAACAGAAAAATGAAACGTGCATTTAAGAAAAACAGAGAAAAAATCGCAGCAATCAACGAGCAGATAGAGGACAGTCTGTCTGGAATAAGAGTGGTCAAATCATTTGCAAATGAAAAAGAAGAAATTGCAAAATTTGAAACGGGAAATAAAAATTATGTAAAAGCGAAAAAAACAAGTTATCGATACATGGGAATTTATTTTTCAGGACTAGGTGCACTTAGTACATTGATCACAGTGGTAGTTCTTATTACTGGAGTAAATATGCTTTTGTCCGGAAGTATAAAAGTAACAGATCTGATTACTTTTATACTTTATGTAGGAAATTTTACGGATCCGGTTAAGAAACTTGTTGCATTTACAGAACAATTCCAGAATGGAATCACTGGATTTGAAAGATTTCAGGAAATACTTTCAGTAGAACCTGAAGCAGCAGATGGAAAAAGTACAATTGAGCTTGAGAATGTTCAAGGAAATATAGAGTTTAAAGACGTGACATTTCAGTATGAAAAAGATCAGGAGCCTATATTTAAACACTTGAATCTGAAAGTGGATGCAGGGGACTATGTAGCGATGGTTGGTCCTTCCGGTGTTGGTAAAACAACTTTATGTAATATGATTCCAAGATTTTACGAAACAACAGAAGGAAATATTTATCTGGATGGTATAGATATCCGGACAATCCGGTTGAAGAATTTAAGAAATCATATCGGAATTGTGCAGCAGGATGTTTATCTTTTTGCAGGTACAATTATGGACAATATTCGTTATGGAAAACCAGATGCTACAGATGAAGAGGTAATAGAAGCGGCTAAAAAAGCAAATGCCCATGACTTTATTTTAGGATTTCCTGATGGATATTATACATACATTGGTCAAAGAGGAGTAAAATTGTCAGGAGGCCAAAAACAAAGAATTTCTATTGCAAGAGTATTTTTGAAAAATCCTGAAGTACTTATTTTTGATGAAGCAACTTCTGCATTAGATAATGAAAGTGAAATGATCGTACAGCAGTCAATGGAGGAACTGGCGAAAAATCGCACTACATTTGTGATTGCGCATAGATTGTCTACGATTCGGAATGCAAAAAGAATCCTTGTGTTGACGGAAAAAGGAATCGAGGAAGAAGGAACCCACGAACAGCTTATAGAGAAAAACAGAATTTATGCCGGACTTTATAATATGCAGTTTAGAAAAAATGATCAGGAGAGTGTAATATGAAAGATGTTTTGATTAGTTGGTTTATTGAAAACCTTGGTGGAAAAGTAGGAAAAGAGTTTATTGTGTTTTTGATTTCAATGGTTCCGATCCTGGAACTTAGAGGAGGTCTTTTGGCGGCAGGACCTGCACTTCTTGATGTTGCAAAATGGCAGGCTATTCCAATTAGTATTATTGGAAATCTGATTCCAATTCCGTTTATTCTACTTTTGATCACTAAGATTTTTGACTGGATGAAAGGTACAAAGAAATTAAAACCAATGGTAGAGAAACTGGAAGCAAAAGCAATGAGTAAAAGCGGTAAGATTGAGAAATATGAATTCTGGGGTCTTGTATTATTTGTAGGAATTCCGCTTCCTGGAACAGGAGCATGGACAGGATCACTTATTGCGGCTTTACTTGGAATACGTTTCCGTAAAGCGTTCCCGGCAATCATAATTGGTGTATGCCTTGCAGCTTTTATTATGACCATATTGTCTTATACAATTATCGGCGGAATATTTGCATAAAAAACAAGAGTAAATTGTGTATGAAAACAGAACTAAGAAGAATCTAAGTTTAATACTTCCTAGTTCTGTTTTTATTTTCAGTGAAAAGTTCAGAAAGTCAAATAAAAAAGCTTTTTTAGTTGACAGCTGTGCATAAACAGTATATACTGTGTATACCATATATAAACAGCATATACTTAAGGGGAAGTTATGAATATTATTATTAGTAATGCAAACAATCAACCAATTTATGAACAGATTTATGTTCAGATTAGATCATTGATTATTTCAGGGAAATTAAAGGGAGGTGACCTCCTTCCTTCGATTCGTAATCTTGCAAAAGATTTACGAATTAGCGTTATAACGACAAAACGAGCCTATGATGAACTTGAAAAAGATGGTTACATATATTCTGTTGCTGGAAAAGGGTCTTATGTAGCAGAAAAAAATACGGAAATATTAAGAGAAGCACATTTAAAAGAAATTGAAGAGCATATGAAATCAATTATGCAGCTTGCTTCGGGCTGCAACCTAAAAACAGGGGATATTATTGAAATGTTTAAAATTATTTCAGAGGAGGAATAAGATGAATGCGATTGAATTAAATCAAGTTACAAAATCTTATACTGGATTTACACTTGATAATATCAGTTTTTCACTGCCAATGGGAACAATCATGGGACTTGTTGGAGAAAATGGTGCAGGAAAAAGCACAACAATTAAATTGATTATGGATGCAATCACACCTGATAGTGGTTCAGTATCGGTATTTGGTATCTCTAATCAATCAAAAGAGTTTGTTAAGTTAAAGCAGGACATTGGAATCGTATTGGATGAAGCCTATTTTCCAGAGGTATTAAGTGCTAAAGATTTAGATAAAATTCTAAAATCTACCTATGAAAATTGGGATCAGGAGATTTATCGCAGATATATTCATAAGTTCAATTTGCCGATAGAGAAGAAGATTCAAGAATATTCTCGTGGCATGAAAATGAAGCTTGCAATTGCTGCAGCACTTGCTCATCATCCCAAGTTGTTAATTTTGGATGAAGCGACAAGTGGTCTTGATCCAATAGTACGCGATGAGATTTTAGATATATTCAATGATTTTACTCGAGATGAGAAACATTCTGTTTTATTGTCTTCACACATTATCAGTGATCTTGAAAAAATTTGCGACTATATTACGTTTCTTCATAAAGGAAGAGTAATGCTTTGTGATGAAAAAGATTTGTTGCTCGAAAAATATGCTGTGGTAAAACTTTCTAAAGATGATTTTAGTGCGTTGCCTGAAAGTGCAGTTGTTCGAAAGAAAAAAACAAGCTATGGATATGATGTTCTTGTTAACAGAAATCAGATAAATGGAGTTTTTACGCAGGAGATGACTACACTTGAGGATATCATTTTATTTATGGCGAAGGAGGAGAATTAAATGAAAGGCTTAATTATAAAAGATTGTCTTGTTATTACAAGGCAATTAAAATTATTTTTATTGATTATCCCTATAATGGCCATTATTGGTGGAACTTCTACGGCTTCTATCGCAATACTTTTGGGGGCTGTGCTTCCGATGACTGCCATTGCATATGATGAACAGTCTAAGTGGGACGAACTTGCCGTAATGATGCCTTATTCAAAAAGGAGTCTGGTGTTAAGTAAATATTTGCTTGGATATCTTTGTATGGCAGGGTCAACTGTTATATATGCTATTACCAAACTGATTTTTTCAACTGTCTGGAATGGAAATGCTGGTGAAAATCTGTTTTTGATCTATTACGCAATTCTGAATGGCCTATTTCTTATTGCGATTAATACGCCAATTTTGTTTAGATTTGGTACTCAGAAAGGTAGATTTGTATTTATTGTTTTTCTTGGTCTTGTTGCAGCAAGTGGAACTGTCATCAAAGAATTTCAGGCAGAAATTCCAAGAAATTTGATAGAAAATCTTCCAGTATTTCTATTAGTGATTGCAATAATTATGAATCTGGTGTCTGTTAATATTTCATTAAGAATGAAACATAAGTGATGAAACTAAGAGGGGTGATTTTCGAGCTATCAAATAGATTATCTTGGACAGAATTGAATCTGAGGAAAAATGCAGATGAAATAGAATAAAAATGGCACAGCTCAATTTTGAAAGCTGTGCCGTAAATGTATCACTATATATTCCTGGAAAGTATACCGGGAATTTTATTTTGGTTCATCCTTTTCGGTTGAAAGAAGAAAACATACATATTTATCTAAAGCATCTTGTGACTCTTTAGAAAGGTTTCGGTAGGAGTTAAGGAGAGAAATCTCTTTTTCATTTTCTATTCCATTTGTAACAGAAATAGAAGAATATTCATTTCCACGAATCAAGTAATCAAGGGTTACATTAAAAAAATCAGCAATTAAAACAAGACGTTCAAAATCAGGCTGTTTTCCTTTCGTTTCATAACCGGCAACAGCAGATCTAGTGATGCCAAGATATAATGCAAGCTCTTCCTGTGTAACATGATTTTCTTCGCGAAGTGTTTTTAATATAGATGAAAAGTTCATAATGTACCTCCTGCATGTTTTGTATTGTAACAGTTTGTTACGAAGAAGTTATAATATGTGTCGAATGTCCACATAAAAAACTGATATGTGTCAAAACGAAACGAAATGTTACAAAACGACACGATTTGGATGCCATTGACATGAAAGTTTAAAGTCCGTATAATATGAAATAAAGGAATTTGATTACATTAAAAAAAGCAATAAACAGGGAAAACTCCCTGTTTATTGTGCCTATGGAAATAGATAGAAACTAAGACAGGAAAGAGGAAAGGAGCTTTTATGGGAACATTACGAGAAAAGACAAAAGAAATAAAAATAGGAAATGTATGGATAGGTGGAAAGCATCCTATTGCAATTCAATCTATGACAAATACAAAGACCGAAGATATAGAGGCTACTGTGGCACAGATACATAAACTTGAATCAGCTGGGTGTGAGATTATTCGATGTGCAGTACCTACAATGGAGGCAGCTGAAGCATTAAAAGAGATTAAAAAACAGATTCACATCCCACTTGTAGCAGATATTCATTTTGATTATCGTCTGGCCATTGCGGCAATTGAAAATGGAGCAGATAAGATCAGGATCAATCCCGGAAACATTGGAAGCGAGGATCGTCTTCGTGCCGTAGTAGAAAAAGCAAAAGAATACAATATTCCTATCAGAGTCGGAGTAAATAGTGGTTCCTTAGAAAAAAACCTTGTTGAAAAATATGGTGGAGTTACTGCAGAAGGAATTGTAGAAAGTGCTCTTGATAAAGTACGTATGATCGAGGAGATGGGTTATGATAATCTTGTTGTAAGTATTAAATCTTCTGATGTGATGATGTGCGTAAAAGCACACGAAATGATAGCAAAAGTATGTCAGTATCCACTTCATGTAGGGATCACTGAGGCTGGAACTCTTTTCTCTGGAAATGTAAAATCGTCTGTGGGTCTTGGTATTATTTTAAATTCTGGAATTGGAAATACGATCAGAGTGTCATTGACAGGTGATCCTTTGGAGGAAATTAAGACAGCAAAACTGATCCTAAAGACGCTTGGGTTTAGAAAAGGCGGTATAGAAGTAGTATCTTGTCCAACTTGTGGACGTACAAAGATCGATTTGATCAGTCTTGCCAATAAGGTGGAAAATATGGTGGAAGGCATTCCACTGGATATCAAAGTTGCAGTAATGGGATGCGTTGTAAATGGACCGGGAGAAGCGAAAGAAGCAGATATCGGTATAGCAGGTGGTATTGGAGAAGGACTTCTTATCAAAAAAGGAGAAATTGTTAAAAAAGTAAAAGAAGAGGAACTTCTTGAAACATTACGTCAGGAGTTGTTGAATTGGAAAGAGTAGATGGTACAAAAAGTTTTTTCGTTGCATTTCCAACACTTAAGGTGGATGAAGATCTGCAGATGTTATTTGAAACTGTAGAAGTTTTAAAAATTACTACAAATTCAAAACGTGAGGTTTTACGTGTTCATATTTTAAGTAGACATCTCATTCAGAAAAAGCATATTTGGAAGATGGAACAATTGATCAGAAAACAGCTTTTTGCAAAAGCAGATATCGAAATTATTCTTATTGAAAATTATAGTTTATCAGAACAATATACTGCGAAAACACTTATGAAAGAATACAAGGACAGTGTTTACGATGAATTGGCAAAAGACAGTGTTCTTGCTGCGAATATGTTTGAAAAATCTATAATCAGCTATCCAAAAGAGAACACGGTTTTCATTCAGGTTCCAGACAGTATCGTATCAAAGGGAAAGCAAGAAAAGATTTTGTCATTGATGCATGAAATTTATGATGAACGTTTTCGAATTCCGGCAGATATAAAGGTTTCATGTGTACCATCTTCAAAAGAGGAAGAAGAGTCTTTTGATGATCAATTAATTCAAAGCCAGATCAATGCAATATTTGACAGGCATCATAGTCTGGTTGCTGAAAAGAAGGAAAAAGCGGACGAGAAAGCGGATGGCAATCAAAAGAATAAAGATGAATCTGCGAAAGACCGAGGAAATTCTGGTAAGAAAGAATTTAAAAAGAAAGATTTCAGAAAGGATTACGTCAGACCTCTTAAGCAGGGAGATGATCCAAATCTTATCTACGGAAGATCTTTTGATGATCCACCGATCACTTTGGATCAGGTTGTTACGGAGATGGGAGAAATTACGATTCGTGGAAAAATTATCAGCTTTGAAGCAAGGGAAATACGAAACGAAAAATCGATTCTTATGTTTGCGGTTACTGATTTTACAGATACTATTATGGTCAAGATGTTTACGAGAAATGAACAGCTTGCAGAGCTTCTTGCGGAACTAAAAAAAGGTGCTTTTGTTAAAATTAAAGGGGTTACAACGATCGATAAATATGATGGAGAATTAACGATTGGTTCTGTGACAGGGATTAAGAAAACGATTGATTTTACGGTTTCAAGAAAAGATTTAAGTCCGAAAAAAAGAGTAGAACTTCATTGTCATACCAAGATGAGTGACATGGATGGCGTGTCAGAGGTTACAGATATTGTTAAACGGGCACATGATTGGGGACATCCGGCAATTGCAATCACAGATCATGGAGTGACACAGGCATTTCCGGATGCTAATCATTTCATAGAACGACTTCCAAAGGATGATCCATTTAAAGTGATTTATGGAGTAGAAGGGTATGTTGTAGATGATCTGACAGACATTGCCGTGAATGGCGGTGATGAAAGTCTTGATGAAACATATATCGTATTTGATTTAGAGACAACTGGATTTAGCTCACTTAATGATCGAATTATAGAAATTGGAGCTGTTAAAGTAGAAAATGGAAAAATAGTAGATAAGTTTAGTTCCTTCGTTAATCCAAAACGACCAATTCCATTTCAAATTACAAAACTTACTAGTATTACAGATGAGATGGTAATGGAATCTCCAGAAATAGAGACAGTACTTCCAAGATTTCTTGAATTTGTAGGAGATGGAATACTTGTTGCTCATAATGCCAGTTTTGATGTTGGATTTATTGAGCAAAACTGTGAAAGAATGGGAATCGAGAAAAAATTTGTTTCTGTTGATACGGTAGCAATTGCGAGAATATTACTTCCAACTTTATCGAAATATAAATTAAATGTCGTTGCAAAAGCGTTGGGAATTTCTCTTGAAAACCATCATCGAGCAGTGGATGATGCAGCAGCTACTGCTGAAATTTTTGAAAAATTTATAGAAATGCTCAAAGAAGCAGGAATTCATACTTTGAAGGAATTGAATGAATTTGGAGAAACAAATCCGAATGCGATAATGAAAATGCCGACGTACCATATTATCATTTTAGTGAAAAACGATACTGGAAGATTTAATTTATATAAATTGGTATCCGCATCAAATCTTGTGTATTATTCCAGAAGACCAAGAATTCCCAAAAGTCTTTTAAATAAACATCGAGATGGACTTATCATAGGAAGTGCCTGCGAAGCAGGAGAACTATATAAGGCGGTATTGGAAAATAAGCCATCAAAGGAAATTGCAAGGCTTGCTGAATTTTATGATTATTATGAAATTCAACCAATCGGAAATAATAAATTCATGATTGAAAGCGAAAAAATACCACAGGTTCAAAGTGAGGAAGATCTTCAGACACTCAACAAAAAGATCGTTAAATTAGGAGAGAAGTTTAAAAAACCAGTAGTAGGAACTTGCGATGTTCATTTTCTTGATCCAGAAGATGAAGTGTACAGACGTATTATCATGGCTGGAAAAGGGTTTAAAGATGCCGATGAACAAGCGCCATTGTATTTAAGGACCACAGAAGAAATGCTGGAGGAGTTTGAATATCTTGGATCTGCAAAAGCAAGAGAAATCGTAATAGATAATCCGAATAAAATTTGTGATATGATCGAAAAAATTGCTCCGGTCAATCCAAATAAGTGTCCTCCGGTCATACAAAATTCTGAGCAGGATCTAAGAGATATCTGCTATAAAAAAGCACATGAAGTTTATGGGGAAAATCTTCCAGAACCAGTATCCGCTCGTCTTGAAAAAGAGTTGAATTCCATTATTTCCAATGGATATTCTGTTATGTATATTATTGCGCAGAAGCTTGTGTGGAAATCAAATGAAGATGGATATCTTGTAGGATCCAGAGGTTCGGTAGGATCTTCTTTTGTTGCCACAATGTCAGGAATCACAGAGGTAAATCCTTTAAGTCCACATTATTATTGCTCAAAATGTCATTACAATGAATTTGATTCGGAGGAAGTTAAAGCATATGCCGGTGGGTGCGGATATGATATGCCAGATAAGATGTGTCCGGTATGTGGGGAAAAGCTTATAAAAGCAGGATTTGATATTCCTTTTGAAACATTCCTTGGATTTAAAGGAGATAAAGAACCTGATATTGACCTTAACTTTTCTGGAGATTATCAGGCAAAGGCTCATAAATACACAGAAGTGATATTTGGAGAGGGGCATACATTTAAGGCTGGGACGATTGGCACGTTAGCTGATAAAACAGCGTATGGATATGTGAAAAATTATTATGAAGAACGTGGACAGAGAAAAAGACGATGTGAAATAGAGCGTATATCAGAAGGGTGTACAGGAATCCGTCGAAGTACAGGTCAGCATCCTGGAGGAATCGTTGTACTTCCGCATGGACATGATATAAATGAATTTACTCCGATCCAGCATCCGGCAAACGATATGACATCAGATATCATTACTACACATTTTGATTATCACTCTATTGACCATAACCTGTTAAAACTGGATATACTAGGTCATGACGATCCTACAATGATCCGAACGTTAGAGGAATATATTACTTCGGATGCATTGGAAAATGAGTATAATGAAGAAAATCCATTTGATGCGACAAAAATTCCACTAGATGATGAAAATGTACTTTCTTTGTTTCATGACACATCAGCTTTAGGAATCAAACCGGAAGATATAAGTGGATGCAAATTAGGATGCCTTGGAATACCGGAGTTTGGAACAGATTTTGTTATACAGATGGTACAGGATGCAAAACCAACGTCTTTATCTGATCTTATTCGAATTTCAGGGTTGTCACATGGAACTGATGTATGGGTAGGAAATGCCCAGGAATTGGTAAAATCAGGAAAAGCGACTATTTCAACATGTATATGTACACGAGACGATATTATGATTTACCTTATCAATAAAGGGGTAGACAGTGCATTGTCTTTTACGATCATGGAAAGTGTACGAAAGGGAAAGGGACTGAAACCAGAGTGGGAAGAAGCTATGAAAGAGAAAGGAGTCCCTGACTGGTATATCTGGTCATGTAAACTCATCAAATACATGTTCCCAAAAGCCCATGCCGCAGCATATGTTATGATGGCGTACAGAATTGCCTATTGTAAGATTAATTATCCACTGGCCTATTATGGTGCATATTTTGGGATTCGAGCAAATGCTTTTTCATATGAAATTATGTGTCAGGGAAAAGATAAACTGAACTATTACATGAAGGATTACAAAAAGAGAAGTGCGTCATTAAGTAACAAAGAACAGGATGTTCTAAAAGACATGAAAATTGTACAAGAAATGTATGCAAGAGGGTTCGAATTCCTTCCACTGGATATTTACAAAGCAAAAGCAAAAAAATTTCAGATCATAGATGGGAAATTAATGCCACCGCTGTCAAGCATCGAAGGAATGGGTGAAAAAGCAGCGGAAGCAGTTGAAGAAGCGGCAAAAGATGGTCCATATCTGTCATTGGATGATTTTAGACAGCGTACAAAAGTCAGCAAAACAGTAGTAGATTTTATGAAAGATCTAGGGCTTTTTGGAGATCTCCCAGAAAGTAACCAATTGTCACTTTTTGATTTTTAAAGCATGGACATTTGAGTTTAGAGGTGCTATAATTCTTAAAATTAAATCATTGTAAGAAACCTGCATATACAGGAGTCAGGAGGAAAAGATATGTACGATTTTGAGGAAATCAAAAAAGATGATATTGAGGTGGCAGAAGCTATACAGGCGGAATTGGAAAGACAGAATTCCCATATAGAGTTGATCGCATCAGAAAACTGGGTAAGCAAAGCAGTGATGGCAGCGATGGGAAGCGTGCTGACCAATAAATATGCAGAAGGATATCCGGGAAAAAGATATTATGGCGGTTGTCAGTGTGTAGATGTGGTAGAGGAACTTGCAATACAAAGAGCTAAGAAGTTGTTTGGATGTGAATACGCAAATGTACAGCCTCATTCCGGAGCACAGGCGAATATGGCTGTTTTATTTGCAATGGTTCAGCCGGGAGATAAAATCATGGGAATGAATTTAGATCATGGTGGACATTTGACACATGGTTCTCCTGTTAATATGTCAGGTAAATATTTTGATGTTGTCTCATATGGTGTAAATGAAAAAGGTTTGATCGATTATGATGAAGTGTTAAGAATCGCAAAAGAAAACCACCCAAAACTTATTATAGCTGGAGCAAGTGCTTACGCAAGAACAATCGATTTTAAACGTTTCAGAGAGATTGCAGATGAAGTTGGGGCATATCTTATGGTAGATATGGCGCATATTGCAGGGCTTGTTGCAGCTGGTCTTCACCCAAGCCCGATTCCATATGCGCATGTGACGACTACAACAACACATAAGACGCTTCGCGGGCCAAGGGGTGGCATGATTCTTTCTAGTAAAGAAATGAATGAAAAGTTTAACTTCAATAAGGCAATTTTCCCTGGAACACAGGGTGGACCTTTGATGCATGTAATTGCTGCAAAAGCGGTATGCTTTAAAGAAGCACTGAAACCAGAATTTAAAATTTATCAGGAACAGATTATAAGAAATGCACAGGCTCTTTGTATAGGGTTGCAGACAAGAGGTATAAAGATTGTTTCTGATGGTACAGATAATCATCTTATGCTTGTTGATCTTACGCAATATGATATTAGTGGGAAAGAGCTGGAAAAAAGACTGGATAATGCAAATATTACATGTAATAAAAACACGATTCCAAATGATCCTCGTTCTCCATTTGTTACAAGTGGGGTAAGACTTGGAACGCCGGCCGTTACAACTCGTGGAATGGTAGAAGAAGATATGGATAAGATTGCAGAAATCATAGCGCTTGTAATAAAAGATGAAGCGAATGTAGAAAAAGCACGAGATATGGTAAAAGAATTGACAGAAAAATATCCACTGATTTAATAAGAAAAAAGAAAGCTGTTGTATCTGGAAAACCAGTTACAACAGCTACTTTTTTAATCTCATTTCATGATATAGCTTTTAAATATTTAAAACGTTCGTTCGAGTTATATATATAAAAGTACGTTCAAAATGGTGATTAAAGTTTTACTACGTTTACTGCCTGAGGTCCTTTAGCGCCTTCTGTTACTTCAAATTCAACAGCCTGGCCTTCTTCTAAAGATTTGTATCCATCCATTACTAATCCAGAGTAATGTACGAAGATGTCATTTCCTTCTGCATCAGAGATGAATCCATAACCTTTTGCATTGTCAAACCATTTTACTGTACCTGTCATTGTGTTACCCTCCATATTGAAAAAAATAAATTTAACGTGAAGCGCATTTATCATACACGACACCTTGTTAGGTTAGCATATTTACTAAAGAAAGTCAATGTATTTCAGCTGGTTTTCGTAATAACATACAAAGAAAGTTGAAATATGTCAGAAAATAAAAATGAGTTCAGAATGAAAAGAAAGATTGTAATTTAGAACATTTTTGTTTATTATAGAAATATGCAGAATAGATTCTGCCATAGAAATAAATGACAGACAGGAGGAAGGACATGAGTAAAATTTACAGCAGTATTACGCAGCTGATTGGTAAAACTCCAATTCTGGAAATAAAAAATATTGAAAAAGAGCAATCTCTTTTTGCCAGAGTTCTTGTGAAGCTTGAGTATTTTAATCCAGCCGGAAGTGTAAAGGATCGTGTTGCACTTAAGATGATAGAAAACGCAGAAAAAGATGGAAAGATAGGGCCTGGAGCTACGATCATAGAGCCAACCAGTGGAAACACCGGTATTGGACTTGCGGCAGCAGCGGCGGCAAAAGGATACAAATCCATATTTGTTATGCCAGAGACGATGAGCATAGAACGACGAAAATTACTTTTAGCATATGGTGCAGAAATTGTTTTGACAGAAGGAAAACAAGGAATGAAAGGTGCTATTTCAAAAGCGGATGAGTTAGAAAAGGAAATTGAAAATTCAGTTGTATTAGGTCAGTTTGTTAATATGGCTAATCCTCAGGCTCATTATGAAACTACGGGCCCAGAGATATGGGAAGATACAGATGGCGAAGTTGATATTTTTATTTCAGGAGTTGGTACCGGAGGGACTATTACAGGAACAGGAAGGTATTTAAAAGAAAAGAATGATAAAGTACAAATCGTTGCTGTTGAACCAGAAAAATCAGCTGTACTCTCAGGAAAAAAAGCAGGGCCTCATGGATTGCAGGGAATTGGAGCCGGATTTATACCAGATGTGCTTAATACAGATATTTTTGATCAGATTGTAAAGGTAAAAGAGGAAGATGCTTATGCTGCATCACAACTTCTTGCACACAAAGAAGGAGTGCTTACCGGTATAAGTTCCGGGGCAGCGCTTCACACGGCAATTGAATTAGCAAAATTACGAGAAAATGAAGGGAAAACAATCGTGGTTGTTCTTCCGGATACAGGAGAAAGATATCTTTCTACACCATTATTTGACTTTTAAAGAAAACTTTTGTAAAGATGTTTTCTAATATAAAGTATACAAAAGATAGAAAGGGTGGTGTGAAATGGAAAAGGAAGCGATGATATGGTTTGTGCTATTTATTATATTTCTAGCGATTGAGTTTGCAACAGTTGGTCTTACAACAATCTGGCTAGCAGCGGGAGCACTTCTTGCAATGTTGTTTAGTGTGATCGGTCTGAATCTTGTGTGGCAGATAGCAGCCTTTTTTGTCGTTTCGTTTGCGCTTCTCGTCTTTACAAGACCATTTGCAGTTAAATATATCAATGCGAAGCATGAACGGACAAATTATGAAAGTATGCTTGGACAAATTGTGAAGATTACAGAAAAAGTAGATAATCTAGCGCAGACAGGGGGAGCGGTTGTAAATGGAGTTGAGTGGACAGCAAGAGCCCAAAAAGATGAAGATATAATAGAAAAGGGCATGCTTGCAAAAGTCACAAAAGTTTCGGGTGTGAAATTGATTGTAGAATCATATAACAAGGAGGAAGAAAAATTATGATGCTGTTTTTTATTGTTATTTTAGTTTTGGCACTGGTTATAATTGTACGCAATATCAAAATTGTTCCACAGGCACATGCATACGTAGTAGAACGTCTTGGAGGCTATAAAGAGACATGGAGTGTTGGACTTCACTTTAAAATGCCTATACTTGATAAAGTGGCAAAACGTGTTTCTTTAAAAGAACAAGTTGTTGATTTTGAACCACAGGCTGTTATCACAAAAGATAACGTAACAATGCAGATAGATACAGTTGTATTTTTTCAGATTACAGATCCAAAGCAGTATGCGTATGGAGTAGAAAGTCCAATCG
>RCNI01000838.1_pt1 | contig 17943 bp, 11 predicted proteins | sample 2041151 | NCBI WGS metagenome assembly RCNI01 (sample SAMN09708214, study PRJNA481090) | feces metagenome | isolation source: feces | place: Antarctica: Albino Rookery | reverse complement strand
ATATGATCCATCCAGTATTCATCAACAACACGCAGCATAACCACGCGTTCCAGTTCACGCATCATGTTTGTACCATCAGGCAGATTGCCAAAGGCCTTTTCACGTTCTTCATATACTGCATCAGCCTTTGCGCAAGCCAGTTCTTCCAGCTTATCCGCAGTCAGAGCAGCAAAATTACCATCAGGAGCGGTAATCTCACCTCTGTGCAGGAACAAGCCTTCGAAAGGTTTGAGTACTTCATCCAGCTGCTCCTGATTTTCCACAGCATTTCCGCCCATGCCTTCAGCGATAGTGGAAGAAATGAAGTCATAAATCATGCCATCAATGCTGGTGTGAATGTCTTCTCCGTCCAGAACTTTGCGACGCTGATCATAAATGATATTTCTCTGGGTGTTCATAACATCGTCGAATTCCAGAACGCTCTTACGAGACTGGAAGTGACGGCTTTCAACAGTCTTCTGTGCCTGAGCCAGTGCATTGGTCAGCATCTTGTTTTCCAGAGGCATATCATCTTCCACTTTAAGGGTATCCATCATGTTCTTTACTCGTTCAGAACCGAACAAGCGCATAACATCGTCGGTCATTGCAATAAAGAAGCGGCTTTCACCGGGATCACCCTGACGACCGGAACGACCACGCAGCTGGTTATCAATACGGCGGGATTCATGGCGTTCTGTACCAACAATGTACAAACCACCAACTGCACGCACACGATCTGCCTCAGCATCAATTTCCGGCTTGATGCGATCCAGACTCTCGTGGTACATCTTACGAGCTTCCAGAATACGCTGATTGTCGGTTTCTGCATAGCCAACTGCTTCAGCAATAACTTCTTCTTCGTAACCGTGTTTTCTCAGTGCCTGCTTTGCCAGATATTCAGCGTTACCGCCCAGCATAATATCGGTACCACGACCAGCCATGTTGGTTGCAATGGTAACTGCACCGAACTTACCGGCCTGAGCAATAATTTCTGCTTCCTTTTCGTGGTTCTTTGCATTCAGCACATTGTGCGGAATACCTGCTTTCTTCAGCAAGCCGGAAACCAGTTCACTCTTTTCAATAGAAACAGTACCAACCAGAACAGGCTGACCTTTTTCGTGGCATTCCTTAATCTGTGCAACAATGGCATGGTACTTGCCCACATCATTTTTAAAGATGACATCTTCCCTGTCCACACGCTGTACGGGGCGGTTAGTAGGAATCTCAATAATATCCAGCTTGTAAATGGTAGCAAATTCCTCTTCCTCGGTCATAGCAGTACCGGTCATGCCGGACAGCTTGCCATACAGACGGAAGTAGTTCTGGAAAGTAATGGTTGCCAGAGTCTTGTTTTCACGCTGAACATTAACATGTTCCTTAGCTTCGATTGCCTGATGCAGACCTTCGCTGTAGCGTCTACCGGGCATAATACGGCCGGTAAACTCATCAACAATCAGTACTTCGCCATCTTTAACCACATAGTCAATATCACGCTTCATAATGCCATGTGCACGCAGAGCCTGGTTGATGTGGTGGTACAGGGTGGAGTTTTCAATATCAGAAAGGTTTTCAATGCCGAAAGCAGCTTCTGCTTTCTTTACACCGCGTTCAGTCAGTGTTGCCGTGCGAGCCTTTTCATCAACAATATAATCTGCGTCCAGATTTTCGTCATCTTCCGATTTTCTATCCACAGAGGTATATACCTGACACTTCAGCATAGAAACAAAGTTTTCTGCCAAACGATACATTTCCGTAGACTCATCGCCCTGACCGGAAATAATCAGAGGAGTACGAGCTTCGTCGATCAGAATGGAGTCAACTTCGTCCACGATAGCAAAAGCGTGACCACGCTGTACAACATTGCTCTTGTAAATTGCCATGTTATCACGCAGGTAGTCGAAACCCATTTCATTATTGGTACCATAAGTAATGTCTGCTGCATAAGCGGCCTTACGTTCTTCCGGTGTAACATCATGGATAATCAGGCCGACAGACATGCCCAAGAAGCGGTAAACCTTACCCATCCATTCGCTGTCTCGTTTAGCCAGATAGTCATTAACGGTAACAATATGTACACCTTCACCGGTCAGTGCATTCAGGTAAGCAGGCAGAACTGCAACCAGAGTCTTACCTTCACCGGTACGCATTTCTGCAATACGGCCCTGATGCAGAACGATACCACCGATAACCTGTACACGATAGGGCTTCATGCCCAGTACACGCCAGCAAGCTTCTCTTGCCGTAGCAAATGCTTCCGGAAGCAAATCGTCCAAAGTCTCGCCATTAGCCAGACGAGTTTTAAATTCATCTGTCTTATTGCGCAGCTGCTCATCTGTCAGCTTTGCATATTGTTCTTCAAGAGCCATTACCTTATCAGCAATAGGGTCAATGCGCTTTAATTCTCTGTCTGAATGTGTTCCAAACAGTTTCTGAAAAAATCCCATGGTATAATAAACCGCCTTTCGCAGTATTTAATGAGTATATTCATAAGAATTCGAGCGTATTATACCATGGAATGATGAACAAAAAAAGTCAATTTCATGAATTCCTCAAACTTTTTGAAAGTTTTTTCAATAAATTTCTTTTTAAGTGTTGACAATAAGCTGCATGTATGATACTATTTCCTAGTCGAAAGTCATTCGCCCATACGCGGGTGTAGTTCAATGGTAGAACACCAGCCTTCCAAGCTGGTCACGTGGGTTCGATTCCCATCACCCGCTCCATTGAGCAACAATCGCGCGAGAGAGTTGATATGCGCCAATAGCTCAGTTGGATAGAGCAACTGCCTTCTAAGCAGTAGGTCGGGAGTTCGAATCTCTCTTGGCGTACCATTTTAATATGGTGGGTATAGCTCAGTTGGCAGAGCACCGGATTGTGGTTCCGGGTGTCGTGGGTTCGAGCCCCATTACCCACCCCATAAAAAATTAAGGGATCTAGTCAGATCCCTTTTTCACCACCTTTCCATAGGGGTGTAGCCAAGCGGTAAGGCAAGGGACTTTGACTCCCTCATTCGTTGGTTCGAGTCCAACCATCCCTGCCAAATTTTAAAATGTATGCCCCAGTAGCTCAGTCGGCAGAGCACCTGCCTTTTAAGCAGGGTGTCCGGAGTTCGAATCTCCGCTGGAGCACCAAAACACACCGAAGCATTTGTTTCGGTGTGTTTTTTGTTTTGTCATAAAAGCCCATGCTGTCTGGATGACAGCATGGGCTTTTTCTTTACCACAAAGAATGGTTATTCTGTTGTTTTTGCTTCTTTTCGTTTTTTCCAACACCCAGCAAGCAGCGATATACCAATACCGACTAGAATATAACGCAAACTCATCAGTGTTTCCCCATAGCGGGAAAATGAGTACGCCATAGCAATCATATAGATATATCCCCAGTACGAAACAGCTAAAAATGCAATTTCTTCCCGATACTTCTTATACCGTATCGCCAACACCACCGCAATGCAGCACAAAATCAAATCAATCATTCGTACAGCTGCAATCGCATTTCGTGGTATGCCAAACAGATCTACCCAGCTAAAGGGAACAACAACCATTGCCGCCGGCTTAATCACAAAATACGAAGCAAGCATAGACAGCGGATTGGTTGCAAACCAGGTTTTCATGCGGTAAGCTGCCTTAACGCCGTCTTTCGCCAGTACAAGTCGCTGTTCATTTACCGGGTCAATAATATTCCCCTCTTCATCAAGGTACTCCGCATAACGCTCACGCCAAACCTGCTCCACATTGGTTTCGTAGTCTAACTCTTCGTCAGTCGGATAGCCAATTCCCTGATAGGTACCCAGTAACATAGGGTTATCCGCACCATAAGTCAGTGGGATAAAGGAATCAAAGTGAATGTAGTTGCGCACCGTCCACGGTACAATAAACAGCATCGCTGCAATGACAAGAACTGCCCCACGCTTCAGGAGCATCTTTTTGTTCTTCTTTTTTAATAGTAAATACAGTGCCGTAAATATTGGCATAACCGCAATGGTTGGTCGCAGCTCAAGTGCCAAAATAAAGCTAATCACATAACCCCAAAAGTATTTTTTCTGGTCATACTTCCCCATTGCCAGTGTACAAAATACAGTACAAGTAAATAACAAGAAATAAGGAGTCTCCGTCATGATGAGATTGTCCATCCACGCAATGTTCGGTGACAGAAATGCCGCAGCAGCAAGAAGTCCACAATATTTAGGTGCTAGTAGAATCACACTGCGGTACACAACATAGGCCGTGCAAACGCCCATGCAAATCCACAACAGTTTTACACTGAACCAGTAAAGTTCTTCATACCCAAACAGTCCCGTCATAACCGACAGTAGCGCTGGCAGTCCGGGCATAATCATCGCAGACGGCTGATCCGAGTAGATTCCCACCACGCCCGTCTGGAACAAACGAATACCGCTGCCGATGTAGCCAATGTCGTCACTATTGATGGTATAGTCTAGCCCAAGAATATGCAGCGCAAAAAGTCGTTCCACAAATAGCGCAAAAAGTAATATTATAATGTATCGATGTTCTTTGAGCATCGCCAAAATACGGTTCTGATTCATAGCGTTTTCCTTCATCTCAATATTTTTTAACTCTACATTACAACTATTGCGTTGTCAAGGTTCTCAGGTCTTATCTGTGTATGCTTTCTTTCCACCTTTGTTGTCTGCGTTGAGCATATCCCCAACCTTCCCAAATCATCGGAATCTATACATTATAATATAATAAGATATAATCCCCAACGCAGCATATACTTTGCGGTGGGGATTCATACATTAAATAAAAGAATGTCCTGTGCAGTTATACACAGGACATTCTTTTATTGGTTATGCTCGTTCAGCCAGTTGAGCACATCGTGATAAACATCTTCACGATTGGTTTCGTTCAAGAGTTCATGACGAGCACCGGGATAGAGCTTCAGCTGTACATCCTTCATACCGGCATCCATGAAGGATTTGTATGCACGCATAACGCCCTTGCCGTTTTCGCCCACAGGGTCAGCCCCGCCGGAAATAAAGAACACAGGTAGTTCTTTGGGCATGCGTTCAATGTTCTTTGCAGATGTAACGAAATTCAGTCCACGGAGCAATTCAGATACCAAGCCCGCACTAGGAATAAATCCGCACAGAGGGTCAGCCAAATATGCATCAACCACATTGGTATCTCTGGAAAGCCAGTCGGACTCTGTACGAGGAGACTCGAAACCATCGTTATAGCTACCGAACATGAGTTTATTCAGCAGCTCACTGCGGTAAGCCGCACCATGACGACGGATTTCCAAATTGGTCAAGCCTCTGCCACCGGTAATCATATGCTGACGCTGATGGCCGGTACCACACAAAATCACGCCGTCCAGCTTTTCACCGTGCTTAATAATAAATGTACGGCTCAGAAAGCTACCCATACTATGTCCAAACAGGAAATGCGGAACATTGGGATATTCTTTCTCCGCAATTTCGTGCAAAGTCAGCATATCGCTAACCATCACATTCCAGCCGGAAGATTCACCTACATAGCCCAGTTCATCTGCATTTTCAACGCTTCTGCCATGGCCAATGTGGTCACTGGCAAATACCGCATACCCTTGCTGTGCAAGAAACTGCATAAAGGGGTCATAACGTTCTACATATTCGGCAATACCATGGGCAATCTGTACTGTTCCGCGAACAGGACCATCGGGATGCCATGAACGGCCATAAATTTTGCTTACACCGTTATTGGAGCCAAATGTGTATTCCTTCAGTTGTTGCATAGCCGCAACCTCCTCTTTAGTTTAGAATATTCGGTTTATAGTATGATTGTAGTCGATTGGAATGTTTTCGTCAAATGAATTTGAGCAATCGCCACTATACAATTTAAATGTAATGCACAAATTGTAATAGACAAATTCAATTCATATACGATTGCATATAGTGTATGTTTATGCATTTTAAGGAAATTAGCCGTATAAATCAGCTTATTTTTCTACATTGTTCGTTATTTGGGTAACTATGCAGAAATATTTTCAATAATCTGCTGATAATCCATTATAATCTAAAGTTATGATTTGAAAAATTGTATTTTTTTGTTGAAATTTATTTCAAAGTAGAGTATACTCTTTAACTATACACTGGTGGCGTTAGCACGACAAAGTGATAAAGTGACGAGCTTCTATCACAAGTCATAGAAATGGTCGCAGAGAAACCCTGCTGCAGGGAAAAAACGATGCAGCCAATGGCGTAACTGTATGGTTTTTTCTCTGCAACTTTTCTCGTGTTCCCGCACCTGTGCGAAAATTCTATAAGGCGGTATAAACATGAACTCGAAAGAATTAGTTTACATTCTGAAAAGAATTCTACTGGCGATTTTAACCGTTTGGGTTGTTATCACCATCACCTTCTTCGTATCTCGTGCAGTTCCTGGTGGTCCCTTCTTGGGTGAAAAGGCTTTGTCTCCGGCTGCGCAAGCTACACTGGAAGCAAAGTACGGCTTAGATAAGCCTGTCATAGAGCAGTATATCACTTATCTGAAGGATATTATCACCGGCTTTGATTTTGGTCCTTCTCTGAAGCAGCGTGGTCAGACCGTTACCGAAATTATCGGTCGTGGCTTGGCAGTTTCTGCAAAGTTGGGTGTAAGTGCAGCTCTTCTGGCAGCTGTTCTGGGTATCCCCATGGGCGCTGTTGCAGCTCTGCGTCGTAACACTGTACTGGACAGAATCATCATGGTATTCTCCACTGCTTTCGTTTCCATGCCTAGCTTCATTATGGGCTCCCTGCTGCTTCTGGTATTTGCTTTGCAACTTGACTTGTTACCGGCAAATGGCGAAACAGTTGCAGGTCTCATTCTACCAATTATAACATTGTCCCTGTCCCCCATGGCACAGATTACTCGTCTGACTCGTTCCTCCATGCTGGACGTTCTGGGTCAGGACTACATCCGTACCGCAAAGGCAAAGGGTGTATCTGGTAACAAGATTATTTTCAAGCACGCACTGAAGAACGCACTGATTCCCGTTATTACCTACTTTGGACCTATGCTGGCTTACATTGTAACCGGTTCTCTGGTCGTTGAAAAGATTTTCTCGGTTAACGGTATCGGCCGTGCATTTGTTGGTTCCATCACCGACCGTGACTATCCTTTGATTATGGGTACCACGATTATTCTGGCAACCATGATTGTTATTATGAACCTCGTGAGCGACATTCTGTACAAGGTGGTCGATCCTCGCATCAATCTGGAATAAGGGAGAAACTGAACACATGAATCTCGAAAAACTATCTCTGCATCCTGATTTGGATGCATTTGCTCCTGCAAGTGAAGAAGAAAAGGAATACATGGTGCAGATGCGCCCCTCTTCCACATTTTTTAAGGACGGCGTTAAGCGTCTGCTGAAGAACAAAGTTGCAACAGTCAGCTTGGTCATCATTGTTATTATCACTCTGGCCTCCATTTTCATCCCCATGTTCTGGCCCTACGCATACGACACTCAGCTGGGCATTACTCCCGGTAAGCCCGTAGACGCAAGCTACGCAAACTTGGGTATTATGGAATACGGCAGAACCGAGCAGGCTCGTATGGCTGCAGGTGAAAAGATTTTCCCCCACCTGTTCGGCACTGACTCCGCTGGTCGTGACTACTTTATCCGTGTAGTATACGGTGCTCGTATTTCTCTGGCTGTCGGTTTCTTTGCATCTCTGATTGTTTTGGTTATCGGCATGACCGTTGGTTCCGTCGCTGGCTACTGCGGTGGTAAAGTTGATATGGTCATCATGCGCATAGTTGATATTATTTATTCTCTGCCTGACATGCTGATGGTTATTCTGCTTTCTGCAGTATTGAAGGAAGCTCTGGCAAGCATCATTGCAGGCACCGTATTTGAAAAGCTTGGCGCGAATATGATTAGCTTGTTTATTGTTTTCGGTCTGCTGTACTGGGTATCCATGGCTCGTCAGATTCGTGGCCAGATTCTGTCTCTGCGTGAACAGGAATATGTTCTTGCTGCACAGGCAACCGGTGCATCTGGCAGATGGATTATTCTCAAGCACCTGATTCCTAACTGCATCAGCGTGGTCATTATCTCCACTGCTCTGCAGATTCCCTCCGCAATCTTTACCGAAAGCTACCTGTCCTTCCTGGGTCTGGGCGTTAATGCTCCCATGCCCTCTCTGGGTTCTCTGGCTTCCGACGCACTTAACGGTATGAACTCTTATCCCAGTCGTCTGGTTATCCCCGCAATTGTTATCTCTCTGATTGTTCTGTCTTTGAACCTGTTCGGTGATGGCCTGCGCGACGCATTCGACCCCAAACTCAACGGCTAAGAAAGGAACGTATGATAAATGGCACTTTTAGAAGTAAATAACCTGCGTACCTCCTTCTTCACTGATGCCGGTGAAGTTAAGGCAGTAAACGGCGTATCTTTTTCCCTGGACCGCGGTAAGGTTCTGGGCATTGTAGGCGAATCTGGTTCTGGTAAGTCCGTAACCGCATATTCTATTATGCAGATTCTGGCTGGAACCGGTAAAATAGTAGACGGTTCCATTAAGCTCGACGGACAGGAACTGGTCAATGCCGGCGAAAAGGTCATGAAGGAAGTTCGTGGCAACAAGGTTTCCATTATCTTCCAGGACCCTATGACTTCTCTGAACCCCACCCAAACCATCGGCAACCAGCTGATGGAAGCAATTCTGCTGCACACCGGCCGCAACAAAGAGCAGGCATATGACCGTGCAGTTGAAATGCTGAGTCTGGTTAACATCAACGAACCCGAAAAGCGCATGAAGCAGTATCCTTTCGAACTGTCTGGCGGTATGCGTCAGCGTGTTATGATTGCTATGGCACTGGCATGCGAACCCGATATTCTGATTGCAGACGAACCCACCACCGCACTGGACGTTACCATTCAGGCACAGATTCTGGACCTGATGAAGCAGTTGCAGGAAGAACTGGGCATGGCAATTATCATGATTACCCATGACTTGGGCGTAGTTGCTCAAATGTGCGACGAAGTTATTGTTATGTATGCAGGCTCCATTTGTGAGCAGGGTACTGCAGATGAAATTTTCTACAACCCCTGCCATGAATACACAAAGGGTCTGATGCGTTCTATTCCCACTACCGAATCCAGCGGTAGACTGCATCCCATTTCCGGTACCCCCATCGACCTGCTGAATATGCCTGCTGGCTGCCCCTTCGCACCTCGCTGTGATGCTGCACTGAAGATTTGCATCCACGAGCGCTGCGAACGCATGCAGATCAATGGTTCTCACCAGGCTGCATGCTGGATGAATGTCAAAAAAGGTATTGAAAACGGTACCATCCAGTACCCCACTAAGCAGAAGGACGGTGACACTAAGTGAGCGAACAGAACAACACTCCTCTGATTGAGGTAAAGAACCTGAAGGAATACTTCGACATTAGCGTCGGTGCCTTCAAAACCAAGCCTCTAAAGGCTGTTGACGGCGTATCTTTCTCCATTAAACGTGGCGAAACTCTTGGTCTGGTAGGCGAATCCGGCTGTGGTAAAACCACCGTAGGTCGTACCCTGCTGCACCTGTATAAGCCCACCGATGGTGAAATCTGGTACGACGGCAAGCAGATTAAAACCAAGGAAGACATCAAGGAATTCCGTAAGAAGGCCACCATGGTATTCCAGGACCCCTACTCTTCCCTGAACCCCCGTATGACCGTTTCCGACATTATCGGCGAACCTCTTGATGTACACAAGCTGTACAAGACCAAAGAAGAACGCGAAGCTCGTATTCTGGAGCTGATGGGTTATGTTGGACTGAACAGTGAGCACGCAAGCCGTTATGCGCATGAGTTCTCCGGCGGTCAGCGTCAGAGAATCGGCATTGCTCGTGCTCTGGCCGTAAACCCCGACTTTATTGTTTGTGATGAACCTGTTTCCGCACTGGACGTATCCATTCAGGCACAGGTAATCAATATGTTTGAAGAACTTCAGGAAAAACTGGGTCTGACTTACCTGTTTATTGCACATGACCTGCTGGTTGTCCGTCACATCAGTGACCGCATCGCAGTTATGTACTTGGGCAAGATGGTTGAACTTGCAGATGCAGACGAAATCTATAATAGTCCTCTGCACCCCTATTCCAAGTCTCTGCTGTCTGCTGTGCCAATCCCCGATCCTAAGATTGCTCGTACAAACCAGCGTATTGTACTGGAAGGCGATATCCCCAGCCCCTTGAATGCACCCTCTGGATGCCCCTTCCGTACTCGTTGCCACTATGCAACTGAAAAGTGTGCAGAAAGCATGCCTGAATTCCGTGAAGTTAAGCCCGGTCACTTCGTTGCCTGCCACCGTGTAGACGAAATCAACTAACCCGATTAAAGCAAATCCATCGGAGTTTTGGTTTCCTCTGATGAATTTGTTTTGATAAATTTGTTTGAAAGGAACGAACAACAATGAAAAAGACTCTGGCTATGATCTTGGCTCTGGTTATGATGCTGAGCCTGGTCGCTTGCGGTGGTTCTGGTAAGACCACTGTCAAGAACCCCAACTCTCTGGCTGTTTGCCTGTCTTCCGAACCCGACTCTATCGACCCCGCACTGAACTCTGCTCTGGACGGTGGTACACTGTGCCTGCACCTGTTCTCCGGTCTGGCAAGATGGACTCAGATGGAAGATGGTCAGATGGGTATCGTTGCTGCTGCAGCAACCGAACTGCCCGAAGCTGTAACTAACGCTGACGGTACTGTTACCTACACCTACACCCTGCGTGACATGACTTGGTCTGATGGCAAGCCTGTTACCGCTGGTGACTTCGAATTCGCTTGGAAGCGTGCTGCTTCCACTGAACTGGGTGCAGACTACGGTTACATGTTCGATGTAATCAAGGGTTATCCCGATAACCTGGCTGTTAAGGCAACTGACGACAAGACCCTGACAGTTACTTTGAACAACATGCTGCCCTACTGGAACGAGCTGCTGGCTTTCCCCGCATTCCTGCCCGTTCGTGAAGATGTCGTTGCAAACGAAGCATGGGCAACCTCCCCTGAGACTTATGTTTCCAACGGTATGTACACCTTGACCGGTTGGGAACATGACTCCGTAATCACTCTGACTAAGAACGAAAATCACCCCGACGCAGACCAGGTTACTATGCCCGAAATCAAGTTCTACCTGTCTGACGACGCAAACAACATGCTCACCAACTTCAAGAAGGGTGACTGGCTGCTGATTGACGACGTTCCTACCAACGAAATGAGCGCTCTGCAGTCCAAGTACGCAGACGAATATGTTGTTTCTGACCTGATCGGTACTTACTACCTGTCTTGGAATATCAACCACTCTCTGCTGCCCGCAAGCAGCACTCTGACTGGTGCTGAAGCTGCAGCAGCAAATGCTGAAATCCGCAATGCACTGTCCCTGCTGCTGGACCGTGGCTACATCACCGAAAACATCGGTCAGGCTGGTCAGCTTCCTGCACCTTCCTTTGTATCTGCCGGTGTAACTAACCCCGACGGCACTCAGTTCTACAAGACCGCTGGTCATAACGAAGAATTCGACGGCTACTACGATGTAAGCCCTGAAGCAATTGAAGGCAACTATGCAAAGGCTATCGAAATTCTGAAGAAGTACTACACCTTTGATGAATCTACCGGTAAGTTCACCGATATGCCCACTATTACCTACCTGTACAACACCAACGAAGGTCACAAGGCAGTTGCTGAATATGTTCAGACTGCATTCGCTGCAATTGGCTGCAACGTTAACCTGGAAAACCAGGAATGGAACACCTTCCTGAACACCAGAAAGCAGGGCAACTACGATCTGGCTCGTAACGGCTGGGTATCTGACTACAGAGATCCTATCTGCTACCTGGATATGTGGACTACCGCTTCCGGTAACAACGACGTACAGTTCGGTAAGGGCGATCACACCAAGCTGGCTATGTACGACCTGGATCTGACTCCTTACGGCTACAACATCAAGGTTGAAAACGGCACTTGGGCAAAGACTTACGACGTTCTGATTCAGACCATCAAGTCTTGCTCCGATCCTGAAGCTCGTTATGCTATGATGCACATTGCAGAAGACATGCTGATGGAATCCGGCTGCATCACTCCTATCTACTTCCAGACTGATATTTACATGATTAACCAGGCTGTTCACGGTTTCTATGCAAACCCCCTGGGCTTCAAGTTCTTCATGAATACCACTATCGATGCTTAAGTTTATGTGAAACCGACCTTAGCATCGCTAGGGTATAATCTTAAAGTAACGAACCCCCGGAACTTCGGTTCCGGGGGTATTTTTATCGGTAAAAGGCAGCACACCTGATTCAATCGGTGTGCTGCCTTTTCGTTTTCAGCGTTAATTCTATTTACTTAGATATATCTTTGCTCTGACCGCAGCTCAGGCTGCGAGCCAGCCGTATACCATAAAGGGTTATTATACCGTAACTGCCGGTTTTATTCTCCTTCCACCATACGGTATCCTACGCCCACTTCAGTAAACAGATACTGAGGTTCAGCGGGATTCTCCTCAATCTTACGGCGGATATTGGCCATGTTCACGCGTAGAATCTGGTTGTCTTTTCCTGCACGAGGGCCCCAGAGTTCTTTCATAATGAAGTCGTAAGTCAGTACCTTACCAGCGTGCTTAGCCAGCAGCGCAACAATGCGAAACTCGCTTAATGTCAGCTTTACATTCACGCCATTTTTCAGTGCCTGATGCTTATTAAAGTCAATCACCAAATCACCCACGGTGTAGGTTCCACGCTGGGCAATCTCATCGTTGCCAGACGCTGTGCGAGTATGGCGAATGGCTGTGCGTACACGTGCCAGCAGTTCGTCTGTGCCAAATGGCTTGGTGAGATAGTCGTCAGCACCCAAATCCAAAGCCGTCACTTTATCCCGTTCATGGCTTCTTGCCGAAACCACAACAACAGGAAGACTCGACCAACTGCGCAGCTGACGCAGAACTTCCAGTCCGTCCATATCAGGCAGACCTAAGTCCAGAATGATAACATCAGGACAGTGGGAAGAAATCATGCTCAATGCCTCTGCACCGGTTCGTGCCTGCATGGTCTCATAGCCGTTACTGGTCAAAATAGCTGAAATAAAATGAGAAATGCTCCGTTCATCTTCCACAACTAAAATTTTTTCGCGAATATTCAAATCAGTTCTCCTATCTGTAAGGGCAGGCGGAACGTAAATTCCGCTCCGTCTTCTGTGTTACAAGCACTCATATCCCCTGTATGGGCACGGACAATCGCCATACAAACGGATAGTCCGATTCCCATATTTCGTTTTCCATCACCAACAGCAGTTTCATTGTGCTTCATTGTACCATCGAATAACCGTGGCAATTCTTCTTCCGGAATACCAACACCGTTGTCACGTACCGAAAATACTGCCCAGTCCCCTTGTCGTTCAACTTTCAGTGCAATAGCCGTTGTCTTTTCTCCATGAATCACTGCGTTTTCCATAAGATTGGCCAGTACCTGTTCAATCAAAATTGCATCCATCGGTACAAACAGGATTTCATCGGGTACTTGTACGGATACGGACAAATCCGGATAGCGTTTTCGGAATTTCCGTGCAGCCTCGCCCACGATTTCTTCTGCAGCCTCAGCTTGTGTTTGCAGCGTTGCGCTGTCATTTCCAATACGTGTAATGGACAGCAGATTTTCGACCACCTGAATGAGCCACTGTGCATCACTGCGCACATCTTCCAGCAGCATCATGCGGTCCGCATCGGAGAGCCCCGGATTTTCCAGTATAGTGGACGTTGCTCCTACAATGCTCGTCAGCGGCGTCCGTATATCGTGAGAGACGGAGCGCAATAAGTTTGCACGCATCTTTTCTTTTTCGTTCTCCATGCGCAACCGTTCCTGCTCAGCACGAAGCTGTTCTCGCTGTTTTGTCTGGGATGTGAGCGCACTGGTAATCACCGAAACCGCCAGCAGTGCTAAAAAGCTCAGTGGATAGCCGGATAGAGAAAAGTTAAACTCCAAAAACGGATAGGTAAACACATAGTTAACGCAAATAACACCTAAAATCGAGGCGATAAATCCGAACAAGTACCCCGTAGTAAAACGGGAAATCAGCAGCACCGCCAAAACAAATACAGGGGAAGCAAATCCAACCGAACTTTCTTCATCCTGCAGCAGGATACATACGCAAACTGCACAGAGAAAAATCAGCGTAGATATCACAAAATCTTTTAGTATAAAAGGGAAAAACTGTTTCAGCGAAACTTTTTGTTTTTCCACGAGTTCACCTCCATATAGTAATCAATTTCAGTATAACAGAGTCTGTGTTAAATGTCTGTTAAAATGAACAAGTCGTCGCAGAATGTGCAGCGCTCCATTTGCTATTTCCAAATCGTTTAGAAACATGCGAATAGACACATCAGCTGTCAATTTTCTTCATGGTACTATCATATTGAGACACATCACGACCAGACCGGTCAACAGGCACACCGGGATACCGATAACCATACCCACACCGCTCATTTTAATATGAAAAGCGTAATCGTGGTAGGCATCTACCATATCCTCCGTCCCCGGAATAATTACCTTTTTGCTGTGGCAAAACCAAAGACAGTCCAGCACCAAAGCATCATACCAGACCACCACCAGCCACAAGCCGTAGCTAAGCAGAGCCCCCTTCCAGAACGTCTCCGCTCCGTTGACAAACACCAACACCAGTGCCAAAAGAACAGCGGATACTAGGCTTACACTTACCTTTCGGATGATGACTGCAGCAGGTATCTTTTTCTGATCCATGGAGATAAGTCCCAGTTCTCTGACTCGCTCTTGAATCGCAGGCGGATAGTCGGAAACCCATGCCAACGGGTTCTTCGCAACAAATGGTGCTACCATCAGTGTAAAAATCAGACACGCAATAACTGCTTCAATTAAAAAGGCCATTACATTTCCTCCTGTTTCATCTGTTCGATAACACTTTTTACAAACAAAGTGCTTTATGCGTATCATAGCATTTTTCCTAGGGAAAAGACAGCCTAGTTTCGAACCACAATAGTACCGTGTTCCGATAAATCATCGTGCCTTCAAAAGATAAAATCGGCAGTATCCAGAAGAGCGGATACTGCCGATTGCTATTATACGAACACGCTCTCCATGAGCGGTGTCCGTTTTATTCGATATATTACTTGTTGCTGAACAGCTCCACCAGCTTCAGCAGAATCTGAACCGCTTGATCCAGTTCTTCTACAACCAGATGTTCATAGGGGCCGTGGAATCCATAACCACCTGCACCCAGATTGGGGCAAGGCAGACCACGGAAGCTCAGCTGAGCGCCGTCAGTGCCACCACGAACGGGACTGTAAACAGGCTCCAAGCCCACGCTGCGGATAGCGGTCTCAGCCTTTTCCAGCATTTCGGGATACTGCTTAACGATTTCCGCCATGTTACGGTATTCCTGCTTGATGGTGAGTACAACCGTACCTTCGCCATACTTTTCGTTCATCTTTGCGGCGATATTTTCCATAACCGCCTGACGAGCAGCAAACTTTTCCTTGTCGTGGTCACGGATAATATACATCATTTCTGCTGCAGCCACATCGCCCTGCATATGGCACAGATGATAGAAGCCTTCGTAGCCTTCGGTGTCACGAGGGGTTTCGTTCTTGGGCAGCATACCGTCAAATTCCATAGCCAGCAGAGAAGCATTGATCATGGTGTCCTTACCGGAACCGGGGTGAACCGAGAAGCCGGTAAAGCTAATCTTAGCTTCGCAAGCATTGAATGTTTCATACTCAATTCCCTCAGGGCCGGCACCGTCTACGGTGTAACCATAGTCTGCACCAAAGAAATCCAAATCCAGCAGAGCTGCGCCATGACCAATTTCTTCATCGGGAGAGAAGCATACGCAAACCTTACCATGAGGCTTGGAAGAAGCCAGCAGTTCTTCGCACATGGTCATTACCGTTGCAATACCTGCCTTGTCGTCTGCACCCAAAACCGTGGTACCGTCAGTGGTGATGATGGTCTTACCTTTGCAGTCTGCCAAATGGGGGAATGTTGCAGGGCTGAGCACCTTGCCGCTTTTGCCAAGTGTAATTTCTCCACCGTCGTACTGCTCGATAATCTGCGGCTTAACTTCGCCATCACCCAAATCGCTAACCACATCCAGATGTGCATTAAAGCCAACAGCCTTGCAGTCCTCATATCCTGCAGTTGCAGGCAGGAAACCATATACATAGGCATTGTCACTTACTGTAACATTGCTCATTCCCAGTGCGGTCATTTCCTCCGCAATATACTTTGCCAAAACCATCTGCGTAGGAGTAGACGGAGTTACCTCAGCGGCGTCATTACTGCCGGTATAAATGCTAATATACTTCAGAAAACGTTCTACTGCTTTCATCGTCTTTCAGTCCTTTCGTATCAATCAGTCTGCTGACATTATAACAAGAGCGTCATCAACTGGCAAGCATATCCATATGCGGAACACATATTCTCTCCTATGAAATTTTCATAATCTTTGCGACATTTTGTCGCTTTCTGCCGTCTATATATTGTGAAGCAATTTTACTTTACCCGTATCGCAAAATAACTGTTTTCTCGCAAAAAAACATGTTACAATATATATGATTCTGTAAATATGGAGAAAAATTACCAATACAGCCATTCATATATACTGCAGTAGTCTTAATAATCTCAAAAAAGTAGAGGTCACCGGAATGAAAAAAAAGATACTTGCAATTGCATTAACACTTACATTGGCAATGTCCGTCAGTGCGTGTAGTTCAGATGCAGACAGTGTAAATGTACAGCGTGCAGACCAACTTTCCGCCGCTGGTCAAGCCGCTGAACGCTTTGCCGGCATGGTAGTCAGTGAAAATGTGGTAGAAATCAAACGTGATAGTGAAAAGAGCATCTTGGAGCTCTATGTTTCGGAAGGTCAAAAGGTTTCTGCCGGCCAAAAGCTGTTCAGCTATGACTCCGCTGCGCTGGAAATCGACCTGGAAAAGCAGCAGTTGGAAGTCACCAAGATGACAGAGGAACAGTCCTCCTACAACAGCCAACTGAACACCCTGCAAAATCAGCTGAACCAAACTTCGGACACATCTGCAAGAACCCGTATAATGATTGAGATTAACACCCTCAAGACAAAGCTCATGGAAATCAAGTACCAAATGGCCGCTAAGGAGAAAGAGGTAGAAAACCTCAAAAAGATGTTAGCGAACATCGACATCACTTCCCCTGTTGAAGGTACAGTCCGCAAAATTGATGAAAAAGGCGAAACACCTACATACATCACCATTCAGCAGAGTAATGCCTATAAAGTTAAGGGCATGCTCAATGAAATGAGCATGAACAGTAATCTTGCTGTGGATTCAAAAGTAAAAATTGTCTCCCGCATAGACAGTAACGTCACATGGACCGGTACTGTAACGAACATTGACTGGAATAATACTTCCCAAGAAAGTGAAAACTCCTTTAACAGCAATGCGATGGACTCCATGACCACTTCCTCCGCCTATCCGTTCTATGTAGAGCTGGATAACCCCGACGGACTGCTCTTGGGACAGCATGTGTACATAGAAGTTCTGTCCAATGCCGGCGTAGCCGGACTTTGGATTCCCGAAACTTATTTGAGTGATATTCGTACCAATGACAATGGCGAAACTACCGCAAAAATTTGGGTAGCAAATCGCAGCGGTAAGTTGGAACAGCGCAGCATCACTCTGGGCATAAAAGATGACTTTACCGGCTGTTTGGAAGTAATTACCGGTCTGATGGACGATGACTATGTTGCCGACCCCAATGCACCCGGCTGCAAAAAAGGAGCAAAGGTACTCTATCGCAACGGTTCTGACTTTACCCCTGATCTTCCCGAACCTTCGGAAGACAATTCTTCCGTCACCCAGCCTGATGACTTCATCACAGATGACTTTGTGCCCGATGATGCTTCTCCCGAAATGGAACCCAGCATGAATAGTCATGACAACCTCAACGATACTGACCTGTCGAACACTCAGCTTCCTGCCGAAGAAATGCCCAATG
>RCNI01000837.1_pt1 | contig 17951 bp, 16 predicted proteins | sample 2041151 | NCBI WGS metagenome assembly RCNI01 (sample SAMN09708214, study PRJNA481090) | feces metagenome | isolation source: feces | place: Antarctica: Albino Rookery | reverse complement strand
ATTGAACCATGTCCCATTGGTCCTCTGTGAGCTCCGTGTCTTTTAATTACACCAGCAAATCCATGACCTTTAGATATACCTTGTACATCTATTTTATCATTTGCTTCAAAAGCTGAAACTGAAATTTCATTTCCGATTTCATATTCAGAAACATTTTCAACTTTGATTTCTTTTAAGTTTTTCATAACTGGTACACCAGCTTTTGCAAATATTCCTTTGTGAGGTTTATTAGCATTTTTTTCTTTGATTTCTCCGAAAGCTACAACAATTGCGTCATATCCTTCTTTGTCAGCTACTTTCTTTTGTACAACCACGTTTGGTTTAGCTTCAATAGCTGTTACTGGAATTGCAACTCCGTTTTCATCGAAAATTTGAGTCATTCCGATTTTTTTTCCGTAAATTTCTTTTACCATTTTGTTTTTCCTCCCTTATAAATAATTTTTAAACTTTCAAAGTTTTCACTTATGAAACTATATTTAATCTAGGGTATGCCATTGCCTTAAAAAAGGTTAGCGTATTAAATATATTAAAGTTTAACTTCTACTTCAACACCAGCTGGCATGTCAATTGATGTTACTGCATCAATAGCTGCTTGTGATGGTGCAACTACATCTATAACTCTTTTATGTGTTCTCATTTCAAATTGTTCTCTTGAATCTTTATGTTTGTGTGGAGAACGTAAAATAGTTATAACTTCCTTTCTTGTTGGAAGTGGAATAGGACCAGATACTTCAGCTCCTGATTTTCTAGCAACATCTACTATTTTAGCAGCTGCTTGATCAATTACTAAATGTTCGTATGCTTTAAGTCTTATTCTCATTTTCACGATTTGATTTTTTGCCATTCAAAACACTCCTTTTCTTTGTATTTTCGGCTCGCAAGTCTTACACTACCCCGTGTGTTTCGAACAATCTGCATTTAAAAACCTAATTTTAGCTATATATTAATACTTTTATTAAAGCTATAATTAGGCAAATACAAACTTTTAATACTTGCCGCCCGATTTAAAATCAGACATGCTCCACGATAATTCCCTACTTCAAGAGTAGCCACCTACCGCTTCCTCGCAAATCAACACTTTTATTATACAACATTTTTGACAAAAAAGCAATAGTTTTATGTAAAAAAAATAAAAAATATAAACTAAAATTTTATACATATATATATTATAAAGTTGTTAAATAAAAATTATTAAATTATAATATAAAATACATATTATAAATAGTAAATATTTAATATTTATTTTTACATATTTAGTATATCTACATATTTTCCTTTAGCTTCAATATGTATTACTATTTTATCTAATAAAATAGTTTACTTTTTTATTGTTTTTAAAACATTTTTTTAAAAAGCTATTGATTTTATGTTTATTATATGCTACAATAAGTTAAGTCGGTGTATAATTTGCTAACAAGGGAGGTGCAATGAATGCCAAACATTAAATCAGCTATAAAAAGAACTAAAGTAAATGAAACTAAAGCTGCACAAAACAAAAAAGTTAAAAAAGCTTACAAAGAAGCTGTTAAAGCTTTCGAAACAGCAGTTAAAGAAAATAGCAACGATGTTGATACTCTTTACACAGCAGCAGTTAGCTCTGTAGATAAAGCATGGTCAAAAGGAGTTCTTGCTAAAAATACTGCAGCAAGAAAAAAAGCAAACTTAGCTAAAAAATTAGCTAAATAGTTATAAGGTTAATAAATAACGCGTTATTAACATATATTAAAACCTGAATGTTTACATTCAGGTTTTTATTTATATATTTTAAAATGCTGGTAAGCCTTCTCTTGCCATTCCTTTAGTTTGCACTCCGCCTATTCCTTTTATTCCTTCTCTAGTATTTGTTATTATAGTATTTAATTTTACATATTTATCTACCGGTGTAATAGCTATATTCTCAGCTACTATTATAGGATCCATTACATCTATAAGAACTCTTTTCGGACTACTTGCAAAATTTGCACCTGCCGTTATTATAGCTTCATAATACGATTGACAAGCGCCTGCATATATTGCAAGACTATCCATATTATGCTCATATCTTCTAGCTTCTTTTACAGCTTCTGCATAATATTTTGAATTTTTATAATTATTTATATCATATATATCATGTGTTCTCTTTTTTATTGCATCATGTCCTGTTAAAACTAAAATATCTGGATTTATTTTTTGCAACAAGGCATATACACATTTAGGTTGTTCTTCTTCTTTTATATAATATACATAGTTAATTATACCAAGTCTTGAATACATTATTCTACATTTATCCGCGTATTCTTTATCTCCATCTAAATGAAGTATAATTCCTGGTTTTATATAACTTCTAGGTACATCTTGTTTCATGTATTTATTTATTTCTTCTTTCATTATTTGATTATATTGATTATAATTAAACATATTATTTCTATTTTTTAATACTTGCATGCATCTATTTTCTACTTTTATTTTTACTCTATCTACATTTTCTTTATCTATTTTTTGTAAATCATATAAAGGTGCATCTGCAAGTATTCTTACTGTTAATCCGGCAAGACTTGCATTTTCGCCATTTATTTCTGTTATTTTAAATATAACATCTAAATTATATGATTTTCTTGCTACAGTATCTCCTACTTTAAAAAAAGCCACAATATCACCTCTATATATGATATTGCAGCTTTAATATTATTGTTCTAATTTTTTTAATCTTTCTTCTAATTTAGCAATTAAATCTGTATATTTCTCTTTCTTTTCTTTTTCAGCTTCTATTAATTTAGCTGGTGCTTTAGAAACGAATTTTTCGTTTTTAAGCATATTTTCTGCTCTTGCAAGCTCTGATTTTGCAGTTTTAATTTCTTTATTTAATTTTTCAATTTCTTCTTCTTTGTTAATAGCTTGGCTAAAATCTATAAAAATTTCAAAATTAGACATATGTATTCCTGTATATTCAGTTTGATCTATCTCATTAACATATTCTATATTTTCAATATTAGCAAGTTTCTTTAAGAAATGATCTGCTGTTTTAATTAAATTTGTTTTATCTAAAACTATAGCATCTGTTTTTTTGCTATTTGGAATATTAGATTCTGCACGGATATTTCTAATTTGTCTAATTGCTTCTGTTAATTCTTCTACTAATGTATATTCTGTATTATATACATATTTTGCTTCTGGCCAAGAAGATATAACAATAGATTCATCTTCTGTTATTAAATTAGTGTATATTTCTTCAGTTATAAATGGCATAAATGGATGTAATAATTTTAATGCATATTTTAAAACTTCGTTTAATGTCCATACAGCTTGTTTATATGTAGAATTTTCTTCATCATATAATCTTACTTTTATCATTTCAATATATGTATCACAAATATCAGACCAAATAAAGTCATATATTTTTTGTACTGCTATACCTATATCAAATCCATCTATATTAGTTGTAACTTCTTTAACTAAGTTAGATGCTTTTGTTAATATCCATTTATCTTCTAAAGATAACATATTTAAATCTACATTTTTATAATCTTCAACAGATAATTTAGAAATATAATTATTTGCAAATCTTGCAGCATTCCATAATTTATTAGCAAAATTTCTGCTAGCTTCTACTTTTTCTTTAATATATCTAATATCATTACCTGCAGATATATTTTGTACTAAAGAAAATCTTAATGCATCAGTTCCATATTCATCTATTACTTCTAGTGGATCCACACCATTTCCTAATGATTTAGACATTTTTCTACCTTGTGAATCTCTTACTAATCCATGTATAAATACATTTTCAAATGGAGATTTTCCAGTAAATTCTAAGCTTGAGAATATCATTTTAGATACCCAGAAAGTTATTATATCATAACCTGTTACAAGCATTGAAGTTGGATAGAAATAGTTATATTCTTCAGTGTTTTTTGACCAACCTAAAGTACTAAATGGCCATAAAGCTGAACTAAACCATGTATCTAAAACATCTTCATCTTGATGCATTTTTTTAGAACATTTTGGACAAGTTACTTCTTTTTCTCTTGTTACAACCATTTCATTACAGTCATCACAATAGAACGCTGGAATTCTATGTCCCCACCAAAGTTGTCTAGAAATACACCAATCACGAATATTTTCCATCCAATGGAAATATGTTTTATCAAATCTTTCTGGGATAAATTTAACTTCCTTATTTCTAACAACATCTATAGCAGGTTTTGCTAAGTCTTCCATTTTAACAAACCATTGTTTAGATGCATAAGGTTCTATTGTAGAATTACATCTATAACATTTACCTACATTATGTACATGTTTTTCTGTCTTAACAAGTAAGCCTAATTCTTCTAATTTTTTAAGTACTAATTTTCTTGCTTCATATCTATCTAGATTTGCACAAAAGCCCGCAAGTTCATTCATAGTAGCATCTTCGTTCATTACACTTATTACTGGTAAATTGTGTCTTAATCCTACTTCAAAATCATTAGGATCATGTGCTGGAGTTATTTTAACAACACCTGTTCCAAAATCTCTTTCCACATATTCATCTGCAACTACAGGTATTTTTTTATTTACTAATGGTAATATTACATTTTTACCTATTATATCTTGATATCTTTCGTCTTCTGGATGAACTGCTACTGCTGTATCTCCAAACATAGTTTCAGGTCTAGTTGTAGCAATAACAATATATTTATCTTCATTTTCTACTTGATATTTAATATGCCATAGGTTTCCTTCTTCTTCTGCATATTCAACTTCTGTATCTGATATAGAAGTTTTACAACTTGGACACCAGTTTACTATTCTAACACCTTTGTAAATTAGACCTTTTTCGTATAATTTAACAAATACATCTGTTACAGTTTCAGATAATTCGCTATCTAATGTGAATCGTTGTCTAGACCAATCACATGAAGAACCTAATTTTTTAATTTGGCTAACTATTCTATTTTCATATTTTTCTTTCCAGTCCCAAGCTTCTTTTAAGAATTCTTCTCTTGTTATTTGATCTTTAGTTTTTCCTGTTTCTTCAAATATTTTAGAAACTACTTTTACTTCTGTAGCAATACTTGCATGGTCTGTTCCTGGAACCCATAAAGTTGGAACACCTTTCATTCTGTTGTATCTAACAAAAATATCTTGTATTGTTTGATCTAATGCATGCCCCATGTGTAATTGTCCAGTTATATTTGGTGGTGGCATCATAATACAAAATGGTTTTTTATTTTTATCTATCACTGGTTTAAAATAACCTTTTTCACACCAATTTGCATATAGTTTATCTTCAACTTCCTTAGGATTATATTTATTTGACATTTCTTTCATATTATTTATTCTCCTTTATTATCTTGTAATTATATAAAGCATTATAAGTCCAATTATTACCAAAATATAACCTACAATCTTTAAATTTAATACTACTTTATTTTCATTTTTAACATTTTTTAATTTATGTTTTACAATGTTTCTACTACCATATATAGCAACAGTTCCGACGAGTACTATCACCATACTTGCTAATAAAATAAATTTTCCCATTTATTATTCACCTACTAAATTTCATTACATAAAATTTTATCATTATACACCGAAAATGTCAAGTAATATGAAGAATATAAGAAAATAAATAAAAAAAAGAACTACTTTCGTAGTTATTTTTTTCCTTTATCAGCTATATCAAACTCCGGGTTATTTAATAATTTTAATTGTGTTTGTAACATAGCTTCAAATCTAATTTTATATAATTGAATTTGTTTCTTAAGTTCTTCATATTCAGTTTTCTTTTCTTTTATTAAAGCATCAACTTCACTTATTTTAGTTTCTGCAACTTCATTTGCTCTTCTTAATATTTCTTCAGCTTCAAAGTAAGCGGAAGTTTTCATAGATTCACAAATTTCTTCAAAACTTTCTTCTTCAGATTTTCTTCCTAATTCTTTTGCTACTTTTGTTTCTTTAATTGGAGCTTCTTCTTTGATTTTTGCTCTCATTTCAATTTCTTTAGCTCTATATTCTCTTTCTAATTTTTCTCTTATTTCTTCTTCTAGTTTTTCTCTTATTTCTTCTTCATATTTTGCATTTTCAACTTCATTTGGAACATTAGTATTTACATTTTGATTAGCTTTTTGAATATCTTCTTTTAATTGTAAATTTTCTTTATATAATGTTTCGTAGTCTATGCTTAACATTTCCATAAACTCTTCTACACTATTAATATCATATCCGCCAAATTTAGCTTTTTTAAACGCATAATTGTCTATATCAATTGGTGTTAACATTCTATTTCCTCCTAAGATTTAAGCCATGATAATGCACTTAATTTTGTTTTATAATTATCCTTTTCTAAATTATTTTGTATTTCAATATTATGTGGTGTAATTAAATATATTAATTTTGAAACTTTTTGCATATTACCATCTACAGCATATGATGCACCACCTAGAAAATCTAAAATTCTTCTAGCTTCTTCTGGGTCAACAGCTTCTAAATTAACTATTATTGATTTTTTTCCAGTAAGATAATCTGTTATTTCTGTTACATCTTCATAACATGTTGGTTGAGTTATAACCATCTTAGAATTTGTAGAAACAGCACTAGACATTGGTATAACTTTACCTCTATTTCTTCTAGACATTGATGTTACATAATCATCCATATCAAGAGATTTTTTAGTAGGCTTTACACTACTAAAAAGAGAAGCTTTATCATATGATTCACTTTCACTATCATAATTAGTTTCTTCTGTTTCATAATCATCGTTAACTTCATAGTCATTATCTATTTCATAATCTTCTTCTTCATCATATCCTTTATTAATTCCAAATATCCCCATAAATTTGTCTACTATTGCAGCACTCATGGCAAACCTCCTAAATTTATATTATACTTATGCTATAATTATTTCATTAAATTATCAATAAGTCAATACTTTTTTACATAAATTTATTTATTTTTATTTATTATTACTTCATCATACGTTTTTACATTACCATTATATTCTATTTTTAATTCTTCAAGTTCGTTTTTTGTATAGTTTTCAATAATAGCATTTTTACTATTTTGTTTTACTATTTTAACTGGTATTTCAATATATTCACCATATTCTATTACTTTTATATAATTTATATTATTCTTTTTAACTAGTGCAGTTATTGGAACTTTCATACCTGAATATTCCCACCACACAAATTCACAATTAAATTTTCTTCTATCTAGTAATTTTTCTATTCCATTATTAATTTCCAGTACAATTTCACTAGTATTTTCATTAGCATCTATTTTTACAACTTTACCAATTACTTCATCATTATTTTGGTCTAATAATCTAATTACATATCTTCTTCCTATATCTATGTTACTTGGAATTTCCTTTTTATCCGCTGTAAAATATAAATGTGCAGTAAAATTATCTATTATTTTTATTCCGAAATTTTCTACTTCTGAATTTTTCTTAACATGTTCTTTAATATAATTATAATCTTTAATATTTGATGGATTTAATACTTCTTCCAATCCATCTAACTTATATGATACTATACCACTTTTAGAAGCTTTTATATTACTTCCTAAATTATTCATATCATTTATTAAATTTTCTCTTTCTTTTAATAAATTAACAATATTAGCTCCTTCTGGACTTAAACTTGCTTGAATATTTACTTTTTCTAATAATAAATCTTCTACTTCTTTTCTTTTTTCTTCTAATTTTAAATATGAATTTATATTTTTAGTATAATTTAATATATTTTCAATTTTTAAATCTATATTTTTTATATCTCCTGAATATACTTGTGGAAGCTTACTTATAGAATTATATATTTCTTTATCTAAATTTTCTAATTTTTCTTCGTTATTCTTGTGTTCTTCATCTTTATAATAAGCTATTGTTTGATCTTTTGCTACTCTTGATCCTTCTGAAATTAATGCAGATATAGTTTTATCTAATGAAGTAGGTATAATAGTTTCTTCTCTTATAACATATGTATCCATAACAGTTGTACTTTCTATTTTTCCTTGTGTTATCATATATTTAGATTTATTTTTAACTAAACTTTCTATTAATACTCCTAAAGATATTACACTAAATGTCACTAGTATACCTACAAACATTATTTTAAATACTTTAGAAAATTTTTCTTTTTTTATTGCTTTATAATTTTTATTTTCTTTTCTTAACTTAGAAATTTCTTTTCTAGCTTTTTTTATTTCTTTACTTTGTTTCATATTTCACCTTTTATATATTGTCTATAATATATTGTATTTTTTCTTCTGTTATTAATTTGTAATTAATATATTTCAAATTTTTAATTCTTTTAAACCAAGTAATTTGTCTTTTAGCATATCTTCTTGTTTCTTGTTTTAGTTTTTCTATACATTCATCTAAAGTAGATTCACCTTTTATATATGGAAAGAATTCTTTATATCCTATTGCAGCAATTGCTGTATTATCTTTAGGAAGATTTTTATTATATAACCATTTTACTTCTTTTAGTACATCTTGATTAACCATAATATCTATTCTTTTTCCTATTCGTTCATATAATAATTCTCTATCCCAATCTAATGCAAAAGTTTTATAATCATATTTTATATCTGCTAAAGTTGTTTTACTATCTTGCATAGTCTTAGTTTCACCTGTTGTATAATATATTTCCAATGCTCTAATTACTCTTTTTACATTATTTTTTTCTATTTTTAATGCAGCTTCTTTATCTATTTCTAATAACAAGTTATAAAAATAATCTGCTGCATCTTCTTTTAGTTCTTCTGCTTTTTTATATAATTCTTCTCTAACTTTTTTATCTTTTTCTGTTTCTTCTGTAAATTTCATATTATCTACAAGTGAAGATATATAAAGTCCGGTTCCACCTGCTATTATCGGTGTTTTACCTTTAGCTAAAATTTCTTCTATATATTCATATGCAAGTTTTTGAAAATCTGCAACACTAAATTTATCTTCTACATCACAAATATCTATCATATAATGTTTTATTCCTTGCATTTCTTCTTTTGTAACTTTTGCAGTTCCTATATCTAGATTTTTATATATTTGCATTGAATCTGCTGAAATAATTTCACCGTTTATTTTTTTTGCAAGTTCTATAGCTAATGTAGTTTTACCACTAGCTGTTGCTCCACCTATGATTATAACCTTTGGTTTTTGCATATAAATACCTACTTTCTTAAAAATCTTCTTTCTATCTCATATTTTGAAATTTCATAAGCTGTTGGTCTTCCATGTGGGCATGTAAACGGCTTATCTAATTTCATCATATCATCTATTAATTTTATATATTCTTCTTCTTTTAAAGAATTATTTCCTTTTACAGCTGCTTTACAAGCTACTGTTGCTAAGAATCTATTTTCTTTTTCTATTCTATTAGATGTATCTGCACCCATTAATTCATCTAACATATCTAAAAACATAGATTTATTATCTATATCAAAACTTAAATTAGGTACCCCTTCTATTTTAACTGCACTATCTCCAAACTCACTAACTATGAATCCTAAATCTTCAAATACAGATTTATTATTAAGAAAAATACTCATTTCTTTGTTAGATAATTCAACTAATATAGGTACTAGTAACATTTGTGTTGATTTTTCTTTACTATAATAAATGTCTTTTATCTTTTCATATAATAGTCTTTCATGTGCAGCATGTTGATCTACTATATAAATTTTTTCTCCTATTTCAACTATTGGATAAGTATTAAAAATAGCTCCTCTATATTTGTATATTATATCTTCTTTTACTTCTTCTTTTTCTTCTTTTTCTTCTTTTTCTTCTTTTTCAAGATTCTCATCTACTGTAGTTGAAAAATCTTCTTTTATTTTATTAAAAAAAGATATATTTTCATATACTGGTATTTCTTCTTCGCTTTTTTTAATCTTACTTAATAGTATTTCTTTTGCAACATAATCTGTAGAATTTTCTTCTAAAACTGTTGGTGTTTCTTCTTGATATGGTATATGGTTTTCCACAATTTCCACATTGTTATATGTGGAATTATCTAAAACTATATTTTCTTTTTTAGCTTCTTCTACTTTTGTATATGTAAAAGGACTATTTTCTAAATTGTAATTATATATTGCATTCTTTACTGCACTACTTACAACTTTAAATATTAACGATTCATTTTCAAATTTAACCTCTAATTTTGCTGGATGTACATTTACATCTACAAAAGCAGGATTTACTTTTATATTTAAAACACAAAATGGATATTTTCCTATTGCCATATTTTGTGTATATCCATTTTCTACAGCTTGTGACAACACTTTATCTTTTATATATCTTTTATTTACATAGAAAAACTCATGTGAACGTGTTGCTCTAGAAATTTCTTGTGTTCCAATTACACCTTTTACTTCTACTCCATCTATTTCTGTATTTACATTAATAATATTACTTGCATATGTTTTTCCAAAAACACTATATATACATGTTTTTATATCTCCATTACCTGTAGTATTTATAATCATTTTACCATTATTAATTAATCTAAAAGCTATATCTGGATTTACAAGTGCAATTCTTTTAACCGCATCTTCTATATATCCGGCTTCTGTATAATCTTTTTTTAGGAATTTATATCTAGCTGGTACATTAAAAAATACATTTCTTACCTTTATTGTTGTTCCTACTGGTGAAGCCGCTTCTGAAAATTCTAAAGTTTTTCCACCTTCTACTACAATTCTAGTACCAATATCTTCTTCTTTATGTTTTGTTACTACTTCTACATTTGCAATTGCAGATACAGATGCTAAAGCTTCTCCTCTAAATCCCATAGATTTTACTGTTATAATATCTTCTTCTTTACGAATTTTACTTGTTGCATGTCTTTCAAAAGCAAGCTCCACATCATCTTGTCTAATTCCAGAACCGTTATCTGTTATTCTTATATATGAAATACCGCCATTTTTAATTTCTACAATTATATTAGTTGCACCTGCATCTATAGAATTTTCAACTAATTCTTTAACTATAGATGCTGGTCTATCTACAACTTCACCTGCAGCAATTTTATTAATTGTTAAATCATCTAATAATACAATTTGTCCCATTTTATCTCCTTACATTTTTTCTTTTATTTTATATAAAACATCTAATGCTTCTTTTGGAGAGATTTCTTCTAAATCTATTTTATTTATATATTTCATAATTTCTGAAGCTTTATAATCAAACATATCAAGTTGTCCTTCTACTTGTTTAGTTTTAACTTTTTCTTCTTTATGTCCTATATTTATTAATTCTAATTTTTTTAATATTTCTTTAGATTTTTTAATAAGTTTATATGGTAATCCAGCAAGTTTAGCTACATATATTCCATAGCTTTCATCTGCTCCACCTCTTATTATTTTTCTTAAGAATATTACATCTTCTCCTTTTTCTTTTACTTCGATGCTATAATTTTTTACACCTTGTATTTTATTTTCAAGTTCAGTAAGTTCATGATAATGCGTAGCAAATAATGTTTTAGCTCTAAGTGTTTTAGGATCAGTTATATATTCAACTGTTGCCCAAGCAATAGAAAGTCCATCGTATGTAGATGTTCCTCTACCTATTTCATCTAAAATAATTAAACTATTATTTGTTGCATTTTCTAATATATTAGCTAACTCTTGCATCTCAACCATAAAAGTTGATTGTCCCATTGCTAAGTCATCAGATGCACCAACTCTAGTAAATATTCTATCACAAATAGAAATATTTGCGTAATCACATGGTACAAAAGAACCAATTTGAGCCATTAAAACTATTAATGCAGTTTGTCTCATATATGTAGATTTACCCGCCATGTTTGGACCAGTTATAATAGAAAATAAATCATCATTATTATCTAAATAAGTATCATTTGGTACAAACATTTCATTTTTTAACGTAACTTCAACAACTGGATGTCTTCCTTGTTTTATATCTATAACACCTGTTTTATTTATTTCAGGCATTATATAGTTGTTTTGCTCTGCAACTAAAGCAAAACTTATCATTACATCTAAAAGTGCTAAGTTTTTAGCTACTCTTTGTACTCTTGTAACTTCTTTAGCTACTAATTTTCTAATTTTTATAAATTCTTCATATTCAAGTTCAACTAATTTTTCTTCACTGCCTAATATTTTTTCTTCAATTGATTTTAATTCTTCTGTAACATATCTTTCAGCATTTGCTAAAGTTTGTTTTCTTATATATCTATCTGTTGGAACTTTAGAATAATATGATTTTGTTACTTCTATATAATAACCAAAGATTCTATTATATCCTACCTTTAATATGTTTATTCCTGTACGTTCCCTTTCCTTAGCTTCTAATTCTAATATCCAAGACTTACCTTCTGTAGAAGCTCTTTTTAATTCATCTATTTCGCTATTATATCCTTCTTTTATTATATTACCTTCTTTTATAGTAATAGGTGCATCTTCATTTATTGAAGTTTCTATTAATGTATATAAATCTTGTAATGTATCAAAAGTTTCATAAATATCCTTTAAAATAGAACCATCTACAAGTAAAGTTTTTAATATTTCTTTTATTCTTGGAAGTTCTTTAATAGAATTTTTTAACATTAATAAATCTCTTGCATTAATATTAGAACATACTACTTTAGAAATTATTCTTTCAATATCATATACCCTTTTTAATGAATCTATTAAATCATCTCTAGAAAATACATTGTTTTTTAATATATTTACAGTTTCTAATCTTTTAGTTATTTCTTCTTTTGTTATTAAAGGAGATTCAATAATTTTTCTTATTAATCTTCCTCCCATAGAAGTTGTAGTTTTATCTAAAACCCATAATAAACTACCTTTTTTCGTTTTTTCTCTATTTCCTTCTAGTAACTCTAAGTTTTTTCTTGTTGTTGTATCTAAAGTCATATATCTTTTTATATCATAATCTTGCACTACATTTATTTGAGATAAGTTGTTTTTTTGCATATCATGAATATAATTAAATAATAAATTTACAGCATGTTTTTTTGTTGTATCTTTAGGCATTTCCACTTGTGTTTCAAAAGATATATTTTGAAATTCATTATAATTTGTTATATAAGCATTAGTTTTAGTTTCAATGTTTTTCATTATATCTACACAACTTAATATAGATTGACTCACTACTATTTCACTAGGATTTATCTTAAAAATTTCATCATAAATTAAATTAATATTTTCTTCTAATAATATAGCAGTAACTAAAGCTTCACCTGTAGATATATCTGTATATGCAATAGATATTTTTTTATTATCTGCAAATATACTAGCTATATAATTATTTTTCTTTTCTTCTAATAATTCATTATCTATTATAGTACCTGGTGTAACTATTTTAATTACTTCTCTTTTTACTATTCCTTTAGCAAGCTTAGGATCTTCTACTTGCTCACATATAGCTACTTTATATCCTTTTTCAACTAATTTAGCTAAATAATTTTGAGCACTATGAAATGGAACACCGCACATTGGTGCTCTTTCTTCTAATCCACAATCTTTCCCTGTTAAAGTTAATTCAAGTTCTCTAGAACAAGTTATTGCATCATCAAAGAACATTTCGTAAAAATCCCCTAGTCTAAAAAATAATATACAATCCTTATTTTGTTCCTTTATTTCTAAATATTGTTGCATCATTGGTGTTAACGCCATTACTAATTCCTCACTCTCTTTTTTCTACTTTATTATACATAAAAAAGAAAAAAAAATCAAGGTAAATATATATTTACCTTAATTTTATACTATCATTATTAATATTATTATTTATTTTAAATTTTAATTCTTTATCATAATTTTTTTTAATAAATTTTAAATTTTCTTTTTTAACACCAATCAAATTATTTATTGTTTTTTCATTTGCTTCTACAGTAATTATTTTTTCATCTATATCCTTTATTTTATCTACAAATTTATCTCTAATAATTCTAGATGTTACCATTTGTCCAAAAGCTGGATGTATTGGGCCAGCTACATAACTAGATTCATCTTGCAATTCTTCTGTTACATGTAATCCTACTCTTATTACATTAACATTATTTTCTGTATATAACTTAAATAATTCTTTAGTATTAGTAACTGCATTATCTAAACTAAGTGGCATATATTCTTTACTTTGATACATGTCATTTAATTTTGTATTATTTATCACTAAAACAGGATATAATCTAACTATTTTAGGGCCCATTTTAATACTTTTTTTAGCAGTTTCAATTTCTTTTTTTAAGTTGCTATTTGGAAGTCCAATCATTATTTGATGTCCTAACACAAATCCAAATTCATTTATTAATTTAGAAGCTCTTTCCACATCTTCAACAGTGTGTCCGCGTTTAGCAATTTTTAGAACTTCTTTATCTAAAGATTGTACTCCTAATTCTATAGTTTTTACATTGTACTTTTTTAACATAGTTAATATCTCTTCATCTATGTAATCTGGTCTTGTAGAACATCTAATTGAATCTATTTTCTTTTCTTTTATATATGGTTGAACAGCTTCTAGATATTCTATTTGTTTTTCTATCTCAATTCCTGTAAAGCTACCGCCAAAAAATGCAACTTCTATATTTTTTTCTTCTTCTTTATTATAATATTGTAAATACTCATCTATTCTATTTTTTATATCAGATGTTTCAACAGGTTTTAAACTGCCGCTTATTTTTCTTTGATTGCAAAATATACATTCATTTTTGCAACCTAAATGTGGTATAAAAATAGGAATTATATAATTTTTCACTATTTATCACCTAATGCATTCTTAGCAGCATCTTGTTGAGCTTCTTTTTTGTTTTTACCTTCTCCAGTACTTACAACTTTATCTTCTACATATAATTCAATAACATAATGTTTATCATGATCTGGACCATATTCATCTTTTACTTTATATTCAATTTTAATATTTCCGTTTCTTTGTAACTTTTCTTGTAATTTAGTTTTATAATCTATCAGATTTCCTCTACCAGCTACTACATCATCAAAAGTTGTTTTTAACATTCTTTCACAATATTCTTTCGCTGTTTCAAAATCACTATCTAAATATATAGCTCCAAGTATTGCTTCAAACATATCTGCTATAATTGCATCCTTATCTCTACCATTAGTTACAATTTCACATTTACCTATGTTCATATATTTTGCTATATTTATTTTTCTCATAACTTCACTTAAAGATTTTTCACAAACAATACTAGCTCTTTTCTTACTCATTGTACCTTCATTAAAGAATGGTATAACTTTATATAATTTAATACTAATTATATGCTCTAATACAGCATCTCCTAAGAACTCTAATCTTTCATTATAATCATTTACGTTTGGATTTTCTTGCTCATATGCAAATGATTTATGTGTTAATGCTGTTCTTAATAAATCTTTATTTTTAAATTTATATCCTATTTTTTCTTCAAATTCTGAGTATTTATCCATATTACACCTAAACCTTTCTAGTATATTATATCAAAAAAAAATAAAAGTATCAAGTTAGCTTGATACTTTAAATTTTCATATACTCATCTTTATATACCCAAAAAATTAGCTGTTTTGTTTAATATATTCAACAACATCTTCTACTGTAACTATTTTTTCAGCTTCTTCTTCAGGAATTTCCATATCAAATTCTTCTTCTAAAGCCATAATTAATTCTACAACATCTAGAGAATCTGCACCTAAATCATCAATAAAAGCTGTTTTTAATTCAATAGATTCTGTATCGTCTATTCCTAATTGTTCTGCAACAACTTCTCTTACTCTTTCAAAAATATTATCCATTTAATTCACCTCCTAAAAATGAACTATCTATATTGCTATTATCTATTATCATTTATAATTTGTCAATAGTTTTCAAAAAAAATATGATTATTCTTTAAATTTTTCTATTTCTTCTTTAATACATTCGATAATATTACTATTAACAATAGTATCTGCTTGTTTTAATCCATTTACAAAAGCTTTTACATCTGATGCTCCATGTAATTTTACAACCGGTTTCTTAACACCTAAAAGTACGCCTCCACCTGTTTCTCTGAAATCATATCTTTTTAATGTTTTCTTTATTAAAGGTTTTGTCATTGCTCCTAATAACATATTTAGTAAATTAGATTTAAATGCTTTTTTAAGTTCATCTTTCATTAATGAAACTGCACCTTCTAATGATTTTAAGCAAATATTTCCTTCTAAGCCATCACATACAATAACGTCTACTTTTCCTCTAACTACATCTCTTGCTTCAATGTTTCCAACAAATTCTGGAATTTCTTCTTTTAATAATTTATATGCTTCTTTTAACTCTGGTGTTCCTTTTTCTTCTTCTGTTCCTATATTCAATAAAGCAACTTTCACATTATCTTTACCCATTACATGTTTTAAATATGCTTTTCCTAATAATGCATATTGTAATATAGAAATATCTTTAGCATTTGGATTTGCACCAGAATCTAAAAATAAAGTAGTTTTTCCACCTTCTGCTGGCATTAATGTACATAAAGCTGGTCTATGTATTCCTTTTATTCTACCTAATTTTAATAACGCTCCTGCCATAACAGCGCCTGTGCTACCTGCAGAAACTAAAATAGTATCTTCATTTTCTTTCATATAATTATACGCAATAACTAAGCTAGAATCTTTTCTATTTTTTATAGCTTTAGCTGGTTCCTCATTATTAGTAATAAATGATTCGGCGTGTAATATAGAAATTTTAGAATCTAAATCTTCTATACTATTTTTTTCATATGTTTTTTTTACATATTCATTAATTTCATTTGTGTTTCCTACTAATATAATTTCACTTTTAATTTCTTTTGATGCAATTAACGCTGCTTCTATAGCATTTTTTATTCCTTCATCACATCCATATACATCTAATAATATTTTCATTTTTATTCTCCTATAAAGTCTTTAATATAAATTTACCTTGAAAAACTTCTTCTTTTTTCTCATTATAAATTTTAATCCATACAACATAATTGGTAACTCTCGACTTTTTAACTTCTGCTTTTGCTTCTATAACTTCTCCTGCAATAACTTTTTTCTTGTATTTAATATTAGCAACTCCAACTAAAGCAACATTTGCAGGTATTACAGCTATTGCTAAAGATTCTGTTAGTGCATATATATAATGTCCTCTTACAATATTATTTGCAGAAAAAGACATAGCATCCGTTGTTTTTAATACTGCTGTACCTTCTTTTCCTGGAATAAGTTCAATTAGATCACCAACTACTTCATCTTCAGATAAAGATGTTAAAAGTTTAGAGCTTTTTTTAGCTACATCTTTTACACGTTCTTTTAGTTCTTTTATCTTTAAATCTTGTCTATCTAATCTTATTGTATTTATACTTACATTAAAATACTTTGCTAAATATTCATCTGTTACATATATATTTTTCTTTAAAAATTTTACTATTTCCTGACGTCTTTTATTTCTTTTATCTGGAGATTTAGGCATTTTTCCACCTCAATTCTATTACACATTATATATTAGTTTAATATTAAAATCAACATTTAAATGTTTTTTACTAATTATATTTCAATTTTCTTTTTATAATCTAGATAATAATTTACAAAACATACTGAAATTAGTATTTGATATATAAAATATACATTAGTATATTTTACATTAAACACTGAAATTAAAAGTAATAATGCATATAATAATATTTTAGCAATTGGTTTATTTTTTATTTTGTCTATAAGTATCACTAATATAGATATAGTAAATATTATTTCTTTTATTACTAATTTCATAAATTCTTTTAAAATTAATTTATCCATTCCTACTTTTTTTAACTCTTGGCCATTAATTATACCATTCATATTACTTTTTAAATTGAAAAAACTAACGCATTCTAATACCATGACAACTAATATTACTGCTATCACTATATATTTATTTATATTTCTTGTTTCAAATTTAAATGTACTATGCTTTTCACCTACTAAATTAAAATTAAATATAGAAAATAGTAAAAATACTACTGAAATAAAATAAAAAATAAATACTTCTATAT
>RCNI01001048.1_pt1 | contig 17956 bp, 20 predicted proteins | sample 2041151 | NCBI WGS metagenome assembly RCNI01 (sample SAMN09708214, study PRJNA481090) | feces metagenome | isolation source: feces | place: Antarctica: Albino Rookery | reverse complement strand
GTGATAACGGCCTGGCAGATGCGCTTGCAGCACTGCCGGCACATTACCGGGAAATCCTGCTGCTGAGATTTGACAACGGATATTCTGCAAAAGAGCTGTCCTCCATGTTGGGGATCAGTGAATCCGGAATCAGGAAACTGATCGGCAGAGCAAAGAAAGCACTGAAAAAGGAAATGGAGGGCGATAGATAGAATGAGAAAACAAATATCTGATCACGAAATCAGAAAAGCCGCAGCCGTCGTTCGTCAGTCCATGTTGGAAGGACTCGATCAGGAAGCAATTGTGGAACACAATTTTTCAGATGTCTTCCAAGCGGAGATTCAACATTTGAAAGCCCAAGACCATAAGCAACGAAGTGGTATTGCTATTCTGAAGCGCTGCGCCGCAGCAATTATTCTTGTCGTATTAAGTATTTCTTCCATTCTGATGACCAGTACAGATGCCCGGGCCGCTATCATGGGCTGGTTCAAGGAATCCCTGGAGGGTCAAAACATATTTCATTTTCAGGGGAGTCTCACAGAGGAGCAGTTCCCGGAGGTAAAGCTCCAGTGGATGCCTGAGGGCTTAACCTGTACCATAAATGAATCCTCAGGAAACCTTTTTTCCATGCTCTATGAAGATCCGGAGGATCCCAGGAGCGGCTTTACGCTGGGCGGAGGCTACATGAACGACAGCACCACCAGCATTATGGGCTATAACGATGGCCCCCACCAGATTCTTTCTGTAAAAGTTGGAGAACATTCAGGTGAACTCTATTTGTCCGAGGATCCCTCCAATCCCAGCGGTCTGATCTGGTTTGATGAAGAAAACAACGTATTTTTTGTCATTACCTCCTTTTATACTCCTGAGGTCATACTCCGAATTGCAGAAGGCGTTTTCCTTGCTGAATCATAACCACCACTTCAGTGGTGGTTATGATTGGGCGCTTTAGTCCAAAAGGGCCTGCAGCAGAATTCCCATTCTGCTGCAGGCCCTTATCTGTCATTTATCTGACATAGGGAATGATCAAAAGGACTGAGAACACCTTGTTATCTTTCTGACTGCATTCTGGGCAGCGCTTTGGCTGATAACAGGTCACACAGCTTTTTGTCCCGAAGCGCAAGATTCCGATCCCTGTGTTTCCAGATCTCCCGGCTTCCGCAGTTCGTAATGGTTAAACTGCCCCTATCTGACAGGAAAAAGCCGGATCTTCCGTTGTAATTATCTTTGACAGGAACGCTGCCGCAATTATGAGGTTTGCTTTGCAGGCCGGTTTCCGTCGCATCAAACCATGCAGCAGTGTATAACGGAGCTTTCATAACGTCTTACGCCGAGATATCTTTTGCCGATATACTTTCAGAAACAGCGATCAGGCAAAAGTCTTCAATTACATCTACTACCAGCCCGCCGTAATGCTTTTTACAGGATGTATACCAGAATATCTGTCCTTTCTGGAATACAGTTCCCTTTTCACTGCTGCGGGAGATCAATTCTTCCTTTGCCGGAGAATGCCGGAACCTGAACAGAAATGCATCCAGGGCCTCCCTGCGCTCCCGGCACATTTGATCGTTGGCCCCGGAATCAAGCAGAAACTGGTGATCTTCCCCCAGTGCGACACGGTCATGTATCTCTGAGAGCAATTGGGGACAGGCCGTATTGCACCGCCACATGCAATCTGCGAGGGCATATAAAGCCTGCAAGTAACAGGGATCTTCCCTGTAATCTACTTTTAACGCTTCCAAAATATCCGCAGGCATTCTGCCGGCTTGATATTGCCGGATAAATTCCTCCCGAACTTCCTGAAACGTATCATTTTCACAAATATTCATTCCCCATACGCCCATAGATGATCCCCTCATTAAAATGAAATATTAAAAATATTATATAGCTACCAAAAAGCATTTGCAACCTGAACGGGTGATCCCGTCTGCTTTTATCCTCTTGAACACGGAGAAAAACGGCTTCCGCTCTTGCGAAAGTCTTCATCATTCCGTTATAATAGACTTGACTGTATAGGAAGATGACAGCTGATCGGCTGCTGATACTTGCCAGCGGCCAGTCAGTCTGCTGATGATCCAAATGAGAGATGTTGGGGCCGGTATCATGACTCCTGCCGCATCTTTCAATTTCATGAAAACAAGGCATCGTAAATTCGGAAGGATGTGTATAAATTGGCTGTTTTCTATCGACAAATATTGCCCATCAGCTTGTGTTACGTTCTGGTATTTTTCTATCTCCGAGGATTTATTTCAGGCGCAATAGACTATCAGCTGAATTTGAGTGCACGTAAAAAGAGAAGGGAAAACCAGACTTTTAAAGAATGGGTCCTTTACACAAGATATCGCAATGAAATTCCAAAATTCTTGCTGATCTGGTATTTTATGATTCTTTGGCTGCATCCCATTGCGTTGCTGTTCTGCTTTCTGCTTCCGTTCACCAGGATAACCGTCCCCTATGGAATGACTCTAACTAAAGGTGTTTTGATTTTCGACGCTATATGGGTAGTTACATTGAGGCTTTTATACTGGAGCTCTAAGCCGGGAAATAATTATGGGCGTTGGATCGAGAAAAAACGGGGAATGAAGAAGAAATAACTGTTTACCCGTATACAGAGATGCATATCCGGCAAAGGATAAAACCTTTAAAAAAGAATATTTTATCTCAGCGATTATCAACTGTATGCAATAAGTACATGGTACGATTTTAAAACCTTTTCTCAAGATGTGTGATGCAATTTTACAAGGAGATGATCTATAATGGGCGCATGGGGAACCTCTCTGTACGCAAACGATGCCGCCTGCGATATCAGAGGCGATTTTCAGTTCCAGCTCCGCAGCGGCAAAACCCTGGAAGACGCCATGGCTGTGATTCTGGAATCTTACAAAAGCACCATTGAAGATTCGGAAGACGGTCCTCTCTTCTGGTTTGCTTTGGCAGACACACAGTGGAATTACGGTCGTCTGCTGCCGGAAGTGAAGGAAAAAGCCCTCTATTATCTGAACCATCGGGAAGAGGAAATGCTCAGATGGGAAGAATCCGATGCCCGGAAAGCGGCTCAGTGGAGTAAAACCCTGGATCAGCTGCAAAGTAAGCTGCTGTCCCCACAGCCGGCCCCTAAAAAGATCTATCAATACCGTGCCTATCGCTGCCCCTGGGCGCTGGGGGATGTATTCGTGTATCGGTTAACAAGTGAGCACAGTAAGGAAACAGGATGCTATGGTAAATATCTGGCCTTCCAAAAGGTAAGCGAAATGCGTTGGTATCCAGTTCATACGATTCCCGTTGTGGAATTCTATTTCTGGATGGGAGATTCGGTTCCTGACCTGGAAACCTTCCGGAATATTCCGAAGCTTCCGATCACCTGTCTTTCTGCAACAAAATACGGCGCAGAGATTCAATATTGGGCCGCCCTGATCTGTGAATCCAAGCGCGTGGTTCCCTGGGACAGCCTCCAATGCATCGGCAGCCTTCCCCTGCCCCAGACTGAAGAAGAATATCCGGTCATGGCCTTGCTGGATTGGGAAAATGTAAAAGGAAACCATAAAATAGAAGCCCATATGCTTGACAGGTATTTTGAATGGATGCCCAATTATGACAGCTTGGCACAAGCGCAAATGAAATGAACAGGGTGTTTCTCCTTTCCTGACTTCTGTAATTATCCCCCTGCGGCAGCCGGAGAGATTTGCCCAGGAAATAAAAGCTGCCTGCCATCCATGAAACTGGATGGCAGACAGCCTGATTATAAACTACCATATACAATGCTAGTTCATGGCAGAAGAATGAAGAATACGATGTACGGATTCCCACATTTTCTGCATCCGGGCATTTTCCAAATACCTGGAATCCATGATAAACTGCCAGGTATCCTTTTTCCCAGTCTTTTTGTGAAGCATTGCAATCGCCTCGGAATCCGGAAAATAGGAAAAGTCCCGGAGTGTATGATCTTTGGGCATCCACTGGCTGACATCGTCGACGACATCGTAAATGATATGGCTTTCTCCCTTGCGCCTAAGAAGAGCCTGCATAGAATCAGACGAAACCGTCACTTGCAGCTGGCCTTCCCTGTCAGTCGGTACAAACCTCAAATCCGATTCCCGAATCACACTCGAGAAATCCGGCCGAAGTTTTGCTCCGGAACAGAAGATCAAGTACTGTTCTGCCTGTTCATCCAAGGGTGCACGGGTCTCCCGATGGCATCTGCCGTCATTCTCAATGATAAAAAGGCCGTTATTCTTGACTTCTCTTACAAACTCTGTGAAATTAAGCTGCACATGGGGAATTTCAAATCCGTCGGCATCCACATAAAACGGGAAGAAAACGGAATGATTTTTCCAGGCCTGATACAGGTCTGGCCCAAGATAATAGGATTTATCAAAAGTACGCATAAACTCTTTCTGTATGTATCTGACGATCTTTCTATACAGGGCCTGCACTTCAGGCACGCTGCTTTCACAGGAAATGCCTCCGGGAACCAGGAAATCAGAATTGACCGATAGCCAGATACAGTCCGGCTCCCGGTCGATCCAGTTATATCCTTCGCTGCCTTTATGAACGACTGGGCGATCTCCACGGCAAAATACGCAGAGAGAAAGGCGCTCTTTCCCTAAGACCTGATCGTTCAGAGAAAACTCCACACCGCTATAATGATACAGATCCCCATGTAAGCTTTGAATGTATTGGACAAAAGGTGCCAAATCGTTTCTGGAAATAAAGAAGCCCAATCCGCTCATAATATCACCTCAATGACAGGCTGCAAATATCGTTTTTATTCCGGCAGCCAATAACTTATGCAGCCCCCGTCTTCCATTTGCGACAGGATTTCTGCTTTCCATCTTTTATAAAATTAAGTCTATTATAACGGAATCAGTAAGACTTTCGCAAGAGCGCAGAAGACTTTTCTCTGTATGGAAAGTGCAGAGATACTTTTTAAAGATTACCAATATACGCATCAGTTCAGGAGATATAAAATGAAAATAGTATATGATTTTGTTGCAGGAAACATCTCATTTGAGACTTTTTGGGCTGAGTTCCTTAAGAATCCTCAAATTGGCCAGTGGTTAGACCATGCGGGTGATTTTCGTTCAGAACTACCTGCCGATTTCCCGAATGACCAACAGCTAAAAGTCTACTACCGATATATCCGGAATGACCACGGTGGGCGAGTTACGGAAACATTTCCATTGGATTATTATCGCACACATAATCCTTTCTATACATTAGAGACAAAAAGCAGTATCTATGGCAGAATTGCTACCGTGTTATTGACAATAGATACCAATGTACCGCGTACAAAAATATATAAACAGGATGAAAATTACTATGATAAGGCAGTGAGTCGCTCCATAGGCGGGATTGAAGTTGATAGCTTTATCAACAGGGTACTGGAGCAGTTTCCCCGCAGTATGAAGGCTGCTGACCGGATTAAAGCCGGGAGAGCTGCCATTCAGGAAGCCTTCCACATCCACGATCGGAAATTTCCCTGCTGGCCCCAAGCACCGGAATGGCCTATGGGGAAAAATTCGCCCATGGAGTATCTGGGCCGCCATAAGGATGGGGAACTTGTGCAGCTCCATTTTCGTGATGTGGACACCGGCGAAGAAAAAGTTGTAGAGCAGTTTTACTGATCATCTGGCATTTTGCCCGAGGTCCCTGCAATTACAGCAGAGTGTGATCATCGCCCTTTTTGATTCTGCTGCGAAGCAGACAAACACATTCTGAATATTCTGGAAATCAGTTATTTAACGAAAGGGAAATTGTGATGAAATATACTGCCTGGGATTATCTCCTTCCCACATTGGGCCTTGTTGTATTTGTTTTTGTTGCACATCTGCTTCTTTGTCTTATTACGTTTATTTCACAGAAGAAAAAATGGGAATGTGCGAAAAAATGGTTTACGTTCCTTATTTGACAGGTTTGCTGGTTTTTACTTCTCTGATCTATGCTATGCCGGTTTCTTTCGCTCATACATTTGCAACTGTAGATCCCAATGAAAAGAGGGAAACCGTTGGCTATGTTCAGGACATCCATAAAGACAAATTGCTCCCCATTTACTTTGACCGCCAGACAAAATCCTTTTGCAGGGCATCGATCCTGACCATTGAGGACGAAGAATACTACATCTTAAACGATTACGGTGTTTCTGTTGGTGATTATCTTGCGATCGTCTATACCAATCAAGGCCACTGCATCACCGAATGGGCCAAGGTTTCCACAGACTATGTTCCAAGGACCTTTGAGCCCGTACCTTTTGAACCCTTCAAAATCAACACGCCATCCAGCGGGCCATGGTTATCGAAATCCAATATTTTTGTGATTTACGGCGGGTGCATCCTCTTTCTGCTGGTGTTCCAGAAGAAAATCACCAAAAAGAGACAGGACTATTTCAGGGACAACGAGGTCATCACCCCCAGCGTTGTCGCTGCAAGACCTATCAGCATTTACACCTGTCCCATGGAAACGGTCCTGTTTCTGTTTCTTGCTCTCAGTATTCTGACCCGATACAGGCAGCTGGCTCTCTTCCTGGGGGCTGCGTTACTGATCTTCTTGTTTATCCGGTGGCAGATCCAGCAGACCTGTGTTCTCTATGAGGAGGATGCATTTACTTATGTCATCGCATCCGGGAAGCAGACCTTCCAGCGCAGTGAGGTCCTCTCCGCGGAATTCAAGCCCTGCAGACGCCAGGGCTTCAGCCAGCTTGTGATTTCTTTTACCCAGGGTGGAAAAATCCGTCTGGAGCAGGAGCATTACACGGGACTTGCTAGTGGCTCAATGAGGAAACAATTACTTTACGTTAAATAATGAGGTGATTCCATGACAGATCTGCATCTGGATGAAGTACTGCATATTGATTCCAACGGCATATTCCGGCAAGGGTTCTATTTTGGCTGCATCGATTATCCTTACAATGTCTACGATGCTATTGTGATCAGAAGCCCAGGTTCATGCACGGCCTGGCATGCAAATTATCCTGTATCAGAGCGCAGCTTGCAGGAGCATATTGATTTTATCAATCAGTACCAGCTGAAGAAGGCTATCGTGATTGGGGACAGCCTTGACTTTCTGGAGGAATGTCCGTCACTGACTCGTTTTCATATCGTTCCGGCTGACACTGCAATGGATCACTTTGATTTCTCGCCCCTGTATTGCAGGCCGAAGATAGAGTTTTTTCACTGTGATACCGAGTATGGCGGATTAAAACCGGACAAGAAAGCAACTGTGGACCTTTCAAAGCTGCCTCAGCTGGAAGAACTCTGGATCGAATGGGATAAAGGAACTAAAAATTTTGAAGGAACCACAACCTTAAAAAAGCTGACCATTGAACGGCGGCTGGATTTCCGGGATATTCATATGTTCGGCAGAAACACCGATCTGCAGGATCTGGAAGTGGTGTATGCGGTCTGAAGGACCTGAACGGCATCGAAGCCTTTCAGAAACTGAAATACCTCCATTTATGGTATTGCAGGAATATCTCTGACATTTCCGCTCTTGCGTCTCTCCAGGATTCTCTGCAGCTGCTGTTAATTGAGAAATGTCCAAAAATTAAAGATTTCAGCGTTCTGGCTTCCCTGAAATCACTGCGTATGCTGGCTCTGAAGGGATCCAATAAGCTGCCGGATCTGGAATTCCTGAATGAATTGCCAAACCTCCAGCATTTTGTCTTTGATATGGATGTGGAAAGCGGAGATTTAACCCCGTGTCTCAAGATCCCATCTGCGTATTCCAAATGCAATCGGAAGCATTTTAATCTGAAAGATGAACAGCTTCCTCATTCCGGGACGTTCTCCCTGAATCGAATCAGATATCAACAGTAAAATCTGTGTTGAAAGCTTTTCATTCACAATAGCAGCAGGCCTCAGAGACATCTGGTCTTCGGGGCCTGTTTTCATAAGGATATGTTTTGGTGATCTGTTATTTATCTGCCTGGATGTAGAGAAAAACGGTTTCCGCTCTTGCGAAGAACTGCTTTCTTCCGTTATAATACGATTGAAATGAAATTATCAGATGGAGGGTTCCTTCATGGAAAAATTACAAAAGAAATGCCGTCGTCTGCTGACCCTGTGGCTCATACTGGTTCCCGTGTACAGTCTGGGCCTGAGCTTCTGCAATGCCTTTCTCGCCCTGAAAGCAGGGACGATCCGTAACGGTACCGCCCCCATATCCCCCGGGCTCAGAATGTTTAACTTCTGGGGTATGCTGCTGATCATTTTGCCCCTTACATGGAAACTCTACAAAAGTGCAGTCGCTGCCCAGATGCATAAAACTAAGATATTCTCTGTTTTCATGCTTACAGTCATTGCAGTGTGTCTGGTGATGTTTATTCTCTTTTACATTGCCAGTCTGCTTGTTCCCGGTCTTTTTTAAGCTGATTGTGTCAGCAGGCTTCTTTTCCGGAAGACCTGACCTTATAGGGCCTATGGCAGAAACGTTTAACGGAGGTTTCTATACACAGAGAATACTATTATTGCATTGACTATTATAATCCAAACGTTCCAGAATTAATTTCACGACTCGAACAAACCCATATCAAATACGAGACCTATGATGTTGGTGTGATTTTCTCCGACGGTCTTCCAGCTCCTGCCTGCATCACTTTTACTCTGAAATCCTATACAGAGCTGAATCAATACATCGACTCCACATTCCCGGTAAAAGCACGGGAACGGATCGTCTATACAAAGAAGGAGATCGAATCCGCCCAATTTTTGCTTGTAACCCCTAAACGCTGGTCTGTAGACCCGGCAAAAGATCTCGAAGAGTTTGTACCTCAGGATTTTTGTCTGGATCATCTGGGCCGTCAGGTCATTCATACCCAAAAGCAGACCCGTCCAATCGCAGTATCACGGGTTCCTTCCATGAAAGGAAACTGCCCGTTCTGGTACACAACTCTTGGTATTAATACTTTATTTACCAGTCAGCGTGTAAAAGATCTGGCAGAAGCAAAGCATCTGAAAGGAATACAGTTTACATCAGCAACCTATTGTGATGGCACTCCCCGTAAAGAGGGACTCTATCAGATGTTTTCAGAGGATACCATACATCTGGCTGATATCATCACCGGCAAGCTCCCGGATGCTCCGGAACCGGTGGTCTGCCCCTACTGTGGGTTTACTCAGCTGGCCGCAACGGACTCCCTGCAGCTGCATTTGCGGCAAAGAAGCAATGGGTACCCTGATGATTTTTACGCAACAGATGATCTGTTTGGTTACTACTGGGCAATGCCTGTACATATCATTTCGCAGAATTTCTATCAGGTACTGAAAGCGGAACGGCTTGTGTCTTCTGTCTGCTTCGAACCGGTTACGATTGAACCGTATTCCGGAAACCGTTCAGCCTTTTGATTCATTTCAAGCAGAATTTTCCAAGCAAGGAATTTACAGTTTCCCAGGAACTCCCCTGCATTTTCTGGATGCAGGCGTATTTCATTGGCAGGAGGTATTCATATGGGCACATGGGGCACCGGTCTTTATCAGAATGATATCGGCCTGGATGTACGGGATTACTATCAGGATCAGCTTCACAGAGGGAAAACAGGAGCTCAGATCACCGGGGAGCTTCTGAACATCTATTCTGACAGCATTCAGGATCCGGACGACGCACCTCAGTTCTGGCTGGCCCTGGCAGATACCCAGTGGAATCTGGGCAGGCTCCAGGAGGACGTCAGAAGCCATGCACTGCAGTGTCTTTCGGATCCCCATACAGCTCTTCGCTGGCGTGAGGAAAGCCCGAAAGCATACGCAAAGTTTCTGTCTGTTCTGCAGGCTCTCCGGGAAAAACTGAATACGCCCCAGCCGCCGGAAAAGAAGATCTCCCAGTACCGCCTGTATCACTGTCCCTGGGCCGCCGGCGATGTATATGCCTTTCCGCTAAAGAGTCCTCTGGCTGACAGTCTGGGGCTCACAGGAGGCTTTGTGCTGATCGAAAAGGTGTCCCAGAAGATCTGGCATCCGGGACATACCGTTCCGGTTGTCTATCTGAAGCTCTGCAGGAGCCCACAGCTGCCGACTGAGGAAGCAGAATACAGAGCCCTTCCCTATCTCCAGACAGGCTTTGTCAAATACGAGGATCGTTTTCTCCCCATCGACGGACGGCACCCTGCCGAAGATCTGGCGGAGAAAGCCCGGAAAACCTTTATTACCGATGAAGCAGGGCTGCTTCCCGTCTACCGGATCACCCTGGCTTCGACCTCTAAAAGAGTGATTCCCCCGGATCTCAGGTACCTGGGAAAGCTTCAGGAGCCTGAGGCACCTGTCTCTGAGTTCGTGCCCTGGTCAGATCTGTCGCTTCCCGTTTCCTTATGGAAGGATTTTGAGAAGACTGCACTGCGTGACTACCAGCTTTTCACCCTGAAAACAGAGGGAATTTATAAAAATAGACGGTAAAGGAAACAGAAATGAAAATTTTTCTAAGTGCAGAATGTGAATCCCTGGGCGGGGATTTATTTGGACGTATGCAAAATATTGTGCAAAAAGGAATGCTTGTCCTTAAGGAAAAAGACTACGGTGCAGAATTAAATGACATCAGTATTATCACGATCCTGCTGCAGGAATCCTATTTTGAAGACGGCGGCTACCCGGAGCGTCGCTGTTTTTTCAGGAAAAACCATTCTGCAGATATCCGCCTTAGAATGGACCTACACAAATTTCTGGTCAGTTCTCCCGCAGCCCGCTATCAATTATACTGCGATCACATCCTTGCTTCTGTGGAAACATTACGCAGAAAAGTCAGCAAAGAATTTCAGTTTGAACAATTATTGCTGGATATAAAAGGAATTTTATCTGATCCGGAAATCAAGACTCAATGTGAAGCTCTGAGACGGTTTCCCTGATGCCGGATCACAGAGCCGTTTCCCATCTGCTTTGACAGAATACATCTGCTCCGGACCCATTGGTTTTTACCTCTCTGCTTGAAATCAGGTGAATCTATGTATCATTGTTTATCACAATGCGATGCGCAGAAACTAAAGAAAGCTGGCTTTGAAGCCGGTCCCTATGAGCATGCATTGGAATTCGGGCGTGCTTACTATTTCGATGAGGATGTTTACGTCATTGGCGGAAAAGCAGCAGCTCAAATACAATCCCCTCACCGTGCTCAGCTGGCAGAGACCGGTTTTTGGCTCCCCAGTGATTCCCACCTCTGGTACTGGCTCCAGCTCCATCATATCGATACAACCCTTCAATGGGATCATCAGGAGGAAGCATTCCATGTCACCGGTATTGATCATACCAGCGGTGAGAATACTATGGGTGTAATACTGACTTGCTTTATGCCCTGTATAAGCTGGTATATAAAATCTGCAAATCCGCCATGCGGTGCTATACGCCGACCAGTAATCTGCGATTGGAAATCATATCAGAAAGCAGCCCGTCCTCTGTCCCTGTCAATATGGATTAGGCCCTCAGGAAACTGTTTTATCGGCAAAGAAGGAAATCCTATGCGCTATTCTAATAAGTCTTTCTGGCGGAAGATCATGCCGGTGGACTGGTCATACACAACCAAGCTTGCAATACCCGAATGCATAAACGCACTTATCAATGAGGAAGGAACATTTGGAGGGAATCCTCTCAATCTTCATACCTATCGATGCGTCAGATACTCAGAAAACCAATTGCATATTATATTCCATGGGCCACAGTTTGGAAAGGCACGGCATACCGAGTATATGATATTTTTTACCCGGGGAAATGGGGTTACACGCATTGATTTCCATTTTCAGCATGAACTTCTCAGATGTCCTCCCTTTACTTCTGTTCAGGAACTGGATATGTTTATGTCCGAAAAAGTGAATGCCTCCCGAATTATCTGATATCTTCCGTAAGATTTTGTCCTCTCCCCTGTCAGATTGAAAGTTAACATCTACACAGAGCGGCGATAAATTGCGCTTTCATGTTGGGTTTTTCATTTTTTAATGAGAAAATATAATAAGGCCTGCCGCAGAAAAGTATTTCTGCAGCAGGCCTTGTTTTTGATTTACGAGACAGAAAGAACATTTCCGATTCTCTGTGCCCCGGAGATCCGGGACCTGATAAGGGCATAGGATTCCAGGAACTGTTCTATTCGTGAATAGACTGTCAATTTTCAATAGGCTTCCCGGGATTCATTTTTCTGAATTGCTTCCAGATGGCACAAAGTACAATTGCTGCAAACAGGATGATCAGCAGCATAACAAAAACCGCTTTTGTCAATTGCTCTGCGCTTACATCATAAAGGACCTGCTTGCTTCCGTCACTGTGAACGCAAACCAGCTGTGAATAGGAGGATGCGAAAAGATTCAGCACACCCATATGATTCTCTAATCTATATAGGCAGTCCCCTGCCCTGCGCTCTTTGGCAAATACAACATGATGCCAATAAGCATTGTTCTCAGGGGTATTTTGGATTTCCTGAATCTCCTCTAGCTCTCCATGGGGATTTACGATGAAGGCCAGGTCTCCCCGGACAGAGTAAATGACGATATTCTCCCCTTCCCATTGAAGGCCAAAGTCTCCGCTGACTCGATACGTAAACCCATATTGATACATTCCATCGGGGTCATAGACGGCAATGGTTTTCCTTTCCCCATTACCGGTTCCAACTGCAAGCATTCCCTCCCGATTTACATCAAAACATTGAATCGCTGATTTGCGGGGCGGCGCTTCCAGAGGAACGATCTCCACATTGGACCGGATTCTGTCCTCATCCTGCCGGGAAAGCGTCTCCGTGGAAAAACCGGGCTCAGCCGCATTTACAGCAACAGCGCCGCCTAATAACATAACCGCCAGAAAACCAGCGGCTAAGCTTCTCAGATACTTCATTTTCTGCACTCCATGATTTCTGTTTTTGATCGTTATAAAACAGACAGCCGGGTCACTCTCCATGTTCCGGAGATTGCAGCCGGCATCCATCAGGACTTCCGCCTATGGGACGGAAGAACATAAAACCATATCACGAAAACGGTTCCTGATATTGCCGCTGCTGTCATAATGACAAAGCCGATCCAGCCTTCCACCAATCTGATCTTGGAAGATTGAATTTCCGACTGTAAATCATAATAAACCGCATCCTCGGTTCTAAGATCTACGATCCTTCTTTTATTCCGGAGTCTGTCCCTGAGGGAAGGGTTCACACTTTTAATGACTATGGTGTCCACATTTCCGGATAGAAGGTCTTCCAGGATGGCCTCAGAATATAGTCGGTAGGCAGATTGGGGATACCAGAGATAATAAGTCCTGTCACGGTCCACGATCTTAAGCTTCATCCGGTAGCCTCTTAAATTGTGTGAATCCAGGAGACTGACTTTATCTATGTGAACTGTATTTTCATTCAGATTCTCCAGACATTTATCAGGAGAAGAAAGCAATTGAACTCCCAGAATGACAGCCAATATCCAGGATATTCCTAAAAGGGCCAGGCAGCCCCAGGACATCGGATGCTTGCGCTTGAAGATTTTTCGATTCATAATGCATTCTGCTTCAGCAGGATTTCCCCTGTTTCAGCCGGAAATCTGCTGCGCTCCTCTCTTTCTGTCTTTACGGGTGTGAAAAAAGGAAAACCCTTCTCAATAGAACTGCTCCACGGTCCGCTCTTCTCCGGTATCTACGTCACGGAAGCGCAGCTGAACCAGTTCCCCGTCCTTATGGCGGCCCAAGTACTCCATGGGAGAATTCTTTCCCATGGGCCAGTCCGGCTCCTGGGGCCAGCTGGGGAATTTCCGGTCATGGATGTGGAAAGCCTCCATGATGGCAGCTTTTCCTGCTGCAGCACGGTCAGCCTTTTTCATTGTTCTTGGAAACTGATTCAGAATTCTTGAGGCATAGTCTATGACTTCCGGACCCCCGATGGAACGTCCCAGAGCTTTAATAAAATAGTTTTCATCGTCCTTGTATATCTTTGTCCGTTTTGCATCAGGAAAGGCCGTGATGACTGCGGTTTCAATCACGCTGTAAAAACAATACCGATAAAATACATCGTTCAGTCGATTTTTTTCTTTTTCGTAATCCTCAATGATATAGGGCTTTATATGTCCTTTATACTGTTTTTTCACCGTAAGATACAGGCCAGTCAGCATCAGATCCTTCCGGATCTGCGGGGGAGGATCCTGGCTGAAATCCGCTATACCATCCAGCCACTGTCCAATTTCAGGGTTATTGCAATATGCATTCCAGAATTCCTCAAAGGGAATATTTCCCGAAACAAAGTCAAATACAATCTGCATATACTCTCTCCTTTGGGGCGCGAATGCTCAGTAATACTGCTCCACGGTCCGCTCTTCTCCGGTGTCCACATCCCGGAAGCGCAGGTGAACCAGTTCCCCGTCCTTATGGCGGCCCAGGTACTCCATGGGAGAATTCTTTCCCATGGGCCAGTCCGGCTCCTGGGGCCAGCATGGGAATTTCCGGTCATGGATGTGAAAGGCCTCCTGAATGGCGGCTCTTCCGGCCTTGACCCGGTCTGCAGCCTTCATGGTACGGGGAAACTGCTGCATAATCTGTTCTATGTAGGTTTCAACTTCTTTTCCACCCATCGATTGACTGACAGCTTTTTCAAAAAAGTCATAATCCTGCTTGTACATACGGGTACATCTGGCATCGGGATATGCCGTTAAGACGGTAGCTGCAACCGATTCAAACATCGTGTATTTCTCGAATGCGCTGTAGTGATGGGTTTCAGGGTCCGGATGATTGTTGATCTCCATCAGTTTTAAAACGTGTCCGTCATATACATTCCTGATGACACCATAAAGCAGTTGAAGATGGGAATCACGGGGATACTTCTGGGGTTTTTCTTCTTTAAAGTCACCAATACTGTCTAACCACTGACCGATCGACGGATCCTTTTCAAAGGCCCGCCAGAAATCCTCGAACGCAACATCTCCGGCAATAAAATCAAATACAATCTGCATATACTCTCTCCTTTGGAGTGCGAATACTCAGTAATACTGCTCCACGGTCCGCTCTTCTCCGGTATCCACATCCCGGAAGTGCAGCTGAACCAGTTCCCCGTCCTTATGGCGGCCCAGGTACTCCATAGGCGAATTTTTTCCCATGGGCCAGTCCGGCTCCTGGGGCCAGCTGGGGAATTTCCGGTCATGGATGTGGAAGGCTTCCTGGACAGCAGCCCGTGCGGCCTTGACCCGGTCAGCAGCCTTCATGGTGCGGGGAAACTGCTGTACAATGGAATCAATGAAAAGTTCCACCTCCGTACCACCCAAAGATTTTGCAACGGCTTTATCATAGAACTGTTCGTCCTGAAAATAAATTCTTGTCCACTTAACTTCTGGATAGTTTGAAAGAACTGCAGTCGCAACAACGCTGTAGATTCCTGCCTTTTCTATGGTCCTGAAGTATTCCTGTTTAAAGAATCCAGGCTGCTCGATCATTTTCCTCGCATGACCACCACGCAATACCTGGTAGAACCCACAAAAGTCCATGCTTTTACGAACAACAGGAGGTGCCTCCTCTGTATGATTCGTCAGCTGATCCAGCCAGATGCCAATATTGGGATCTGCTTTGTAGCTATGGATAAAATCCTCGAATGAGACCTTTCCCGAAACAAAGTCAAAGACAATCTGCATAGTTATCTCCTCTTTAACCGCATTGTAGAAGTCAACGGGTCCGCTGCAGCCCGGTCAGGGGAACAGATCGGTCAGATCACTTATCGCATCCCCTGTATTTTTGCGAAAGCAAATAACCCCCAGGCACAGGAAAGCAGCCAGGAGAACAGGAAACAGCAAAGCCACCCAGGGCTCCGTAAGCATCCCGAGAAGTCCGCAGGCCATCAGCAGAAGCTCCATCAGGAAAGCAACACTGTAAAACACGATCAGTCCAATTCGTACAGACTTCTGCAGGCGGAAGGATAATTGGAGACAGCATCCGGATTCTGCCTCCAGAATTTTGATCCCGATCTCCGGCTGGAAGGAATTCCGCCCGAAAGGAGATGGATTTCTTACTTTCATACAGATTTCATTTCCGTGTATTCTTTTGATTACAAAGCCGCCGCCTGGGGCGGCTGCAGTATTCATAAGGATGGACAATGCCCCATCCTTCCGGCAGTGACAGGAAAGACTGACGTTTCTCCTGAAAAGCTTCATCCCTATACCTCCCTATTGAATCCATTCTGTAAACTGATTCCCCGGAAGTTGCCGGGGCCTCAAACACCGTCAGGAAGCGGCAGCCGAACCACCCGGTCAGGATATGGGAGCCAGAATTCATTGCCCACGATGTTTCCGCTGTATGCGGTGCTGTCCTGATTATACAAAGCAGCGATTCTGCCGTTTACACAATCTATCACGGCATTGATCCGTGTGGAAAGATCAAATGTGATCAGAAGGCCTTTCTCTTCCTTGTAAAATGCCCATGAAAATCTGGGCAGTTGATTCGGTTCCGGCACCAGAGGGCAGCGCAGACCGGTCTTCAGATCATCTACCCATAAATTCTCTCTCAGGATTTGCTTCCCGTTGCAGTACATAGGCCATTTGCTGCTTGACAGAGGTTCCTTCCATTGGCTGATCCAGCTTGAATCTACGGTGCTGTCATGAAATGCAAAGGCCTGAATTCCCACCAGCTGCTCTGTTGGATTTCCATACCGGTCCAGCTTGCCATCAAAATCCATATGAAACTGGAGAGTGCAGAACCGGTCCTCAGAATCCACAAAAATGTCTTTTAAGACTCTCAGGCCCGGCTGGATCTGAAAGACCGAATGGGTATGATCTGTCAGAGAGATTCTGTCAATAAAAGTGTATAGTACATCATCGGTATATCTCTCAAAATAATCATAGACGAACGTATGATCCTGAGAGAGTGCAAACCGTTTCGTGCATTGATTCCGTCTCCCTTTCTGGGGAACGCTCCACAGAATTTTTCCGTCCGACAGGGAAATACAATGGTAATACCCATCTGCCCCACCGTCTATAAAAGCCGTCCGATCAGGCAGAAAAACCACTTTCGTCGGCCATCTGGCGGATTCCACCTGGCATACGTAAGAGCCATCGGCACGAAACAGCCAGAGCTTCTTTGCAAACAGCAGCACATCTTCTCCGTTTGTCTCTATAAAATTGCATTCTTTGATGGTATCTAAGGTGATTTTACGCATATTATCCTCCCAATCGCCAATGCCATATGTGTTTGATATCGGAAAGCTTTTTGTTCTGGAGTATCTGGTTGAATCATAAAGGAGCTTCAGTTTTCTGCTTATATTATAATAGAACCAACGGCCCTGTTGCAAGGTCGAAATGCTTAACGATTTTCTAAATTTTGACCGTATCCGATAAAAGATACCCCGTGAATAGACAGTATCCCCCTTATGAAGTTCAGTACCTCATAAGGGGGATCGTTTTTTTCAGGCCTGCAAACCGCATTTTTACATGATTCAGTTCAGTAAGACAGGCTGTTTTCAGTGAAGCACCGGAAGCGTCTTTGCTTAATCTCTTTTCTCTTATTCAACTGAGCATATTTTTCATATTCAGATGATCTGAAACATAAAGAAAAGTATTTCAGCTCTTGCGAAAGTCTTCTCAATTCATTTATAATATTGGTGATCTTATATCAGTAAACTTTAGATGTAATTACCGATACTGTGGAAACATGGCTATATGGTAATAAGCCAAAATCTAGGGCTATTTCTCGTCCTCATCAGTTTCCATCTTTCTCACATTCTTCACCAATAAGGCCTTCGTATCCCCATAATAGTAATCAGATGATTATGCTATACTAAAAGGATTGGTTTTATATGCATTCAAAACTCAACGGTTATTTACTCCCCAAAAATCAAAGATATTTGTTTGAGACTGCTCTGCTTCTTTTCATACTTGGTTTCGTTATTATGCTTTTAGTGGGCATTCTAGGTGGAGACGATATGCGTTTTGTATGTTACTATGGCTGTCTTATAGATAGTATCGGGATTATCTACTGGATGATCAACAATTTAAAATACAGACATCTGCGATTTTCAACATACTGCCTCACCGATAAGCAAGTAAGTATGAAGTATGGGGAAAACGAGC
>RCNI01000836.1_pt1 | contig 17961 bp, 22 predicted proteins | sample 2041151 | NCBI WGS metagenome assembly RCNI01 (sample SAMN09708214, study PRJNA481090) | feces metagenome | isolation source: feces | place: Antarctica: Albino Rookery | reverse complement strand
CCGCGCATAATTTGTCCGTCTATAACGGCTAAATTCCACACTCTCAGGCCGATATGTATTTTCCACGAGGTACACGCCCCCGCGGAAAATGATTTCGACTTTTTTGCCGCTGAGGCGGCAAACTCTGCGAGGCTTTTTTGATATGCTGAAAAGGACACGGTAAATATTACCATGTCCTTTTGCGGTTATTCATTTTCCAGAGCCATCAGTTTATCGATTCGGCGCTGATGACGGGGCTCCCCGGAAAACTCTGTTTCCAGCCAGGTGTCCACGATTTCGAGAGCAAGCTTTTCGCCAACCACACCGGCACCCAGAGCCATCATGTTGGTGTCATTATGCTCCCGGGTCAGCCGGGCGGTCATGAGATCGGAAAGCAGTGCACACCGAATGCCCTTAATTTTGTTGGCTGTGATGGAAACGCCGATGCCGGTGGTACACAGGACGATACCACGCTCACATTCGCCGCTGGCAACAGCTCTGGCAGCAGGAGCAATAAAATCAGGATAGTCGCAGGAATCGGTGGTATAGGTACCGAAGTCCTTGCACTGGTGACCCTTAGCCTCCAAGTGCTTAATGATAGCGTTTTTCAGGTCCACCGCACCGTGGTCACAACCAAGTGAAATTTTCATAAGTATCCTCCTATATTTAAATTACATAGCCGCCGTTGACAGGGAGTACCTGTCCGGTGACAAAATTTGCATTTGCCAGATAGACCATGGCCTGCGCCACATCGGCAGGGGTGCCGTTGACACCCACCGGGGTCTCTTCTGCCAGCTCTTCCAGAACGCCGGGTTCCAGATTTGCGCACATATCTGTGAGGATAACACCGGGAGCCACACAGTTGACCCGGATACCGCTGGGACCAAGCTCCTTGGCGAGGGCTTTGGTGAGGGCAATGACAGCCCCTTTTGTGGCGGAGTAAGCTGCTTCACAGGAAGCACCTACCTGCCCCCACATGGAGGCAACAGTGATGATGCAGCCGGACTGCTTTCGGAGAAAGCCTGACATGGCGGCATTGACGGTATGGAAAATGCCTTTCACATTCACATCGAAGATGCGATCCCACTGGTTTTCGTCCATCATGCTCATAAGACCGTAGTGACAGATTCCGGCATTGCACACCAGAATGTCCACATTTCCGATGGAAGAGAAAGCCTGCCGGACAGCCTCGCCGTCTGAAACATCGCAGCAGATAGGGGTGGCGCCTGTTTTGGCGGCAACCGCTTCTGCGGCTTCGTGGTTTTTCTCATATAGAAAGAAAACCCGGTCACCCCGGGCAGAAAATGCCTCTACTGCGGCTGCTCCGATGCCCCGGGAGCCGCCGGTGATTACAACCGTGGACATAAATCGGTCTCCTTTACAAAATCAAAGAGGGCCGCTGCCGTAGCAGCGGCCCTGAGCGCTGTTATCTTCTGCGGTTCTTGGTGCGGTGATCCGAATACTGCTTGATGGAAGAGATCTTGCTGTCGGATTCGCTCATGAACTGCTTGAGCTTTTCTTCAAAAAGCTGGTCAGCCGTCTTGGGTGCGGGGGGAGGTGTGGGGGCACGACGAGCGGGACGATTCTGATTGGAAGCAGAACCGCCTTCTCTGCGGGAGCCACCGAAATTGTTGTTACGGGGCGCAGCGTCCCGGGGCTGTCTGGGCTCCAGACGCTTGATAGACAGATTGACCTTACCATTGTCCAGGCCGATGACCATGACTTTTACATCCTGACCCTCTGTCAGATGCTGGCGAATATCGCTGACATAAGTGTTGGCGACTTCGGAAATATGTACCATACCGGTCTGGTTCTCCGGCAGGGACACGAATGCGCCGAAATTGGTGATAGATTTGACTTTACCCTCTAAGATGGCTCCAACGGTTAACTCCATAGTTTGCTTTGTTTCCTCCATATTTACAAATACCCGGTTAATTTTCCGGGGTTAATACAATGGTGTCAGGGTCAACAAGTCCCAGCTTTTCCTGAGCGATGAGAATGATGCCCTGTACAGTTCCCAGTTCACGGATATAAAGTTCCAGACGATCCTGCTGATCTTCCAGCATGGCGGCCTCTGCCCGCAGTTCGGCTGCTCTGGATCGGGTTTCTGCGGTGCCGATTTTCAGTGCCAGCAGTGCCAGCAGGCACATGGTGACGGCGGCGACTACGACGATGGTGGTCAGCGTATTGCTGCGGCGAAATACCAGACGAAACTGTGTCTTTTTCTTTCTTTGTTCTGCCATGGTGTTTGCCTCCGTAACCTTTCCTGAAATGGGAACAATAATTCCATCCTATTATAGCCGATTTTTTGCCGGTTGCATAGAGGTATTTTAGAAATTTTCCGGACTTTTTCAAAAATACCTTCCCGGGTTTTAAAATACTTCTGCCGATTTTGGCAAAAAATGCCCAAAGACTGAGAAAAACGGGCTGCAGCCAGATCCCCATACTTTTCTCCCATAAGATGGCACCCAGCGGCAGGGTGCAGAAGTAACCCAGCCGCAGATCTCCGTCACACACGGCAAATCCCAGATAGCACCATACCCAGAAGGCTGGCAGGAGAAAGAGGGCGTCTGCCAGATTGCGGTGATGCCGCCCAAGGGGGCGGAGAAATCCGTAGCAAAGTCCCAGCCCCATCCCCAGCAGCAGCCCTGTGATGCAGCGCTGGACTGCGATCATCGGCGGCGTCATCCGAATAGCCGCCGAAGCCAGCTGCCGGTACTGGGCTCCTCATAGCTCAGGGAAGTGACAGTTCCTTCTACGGAAACCTGCCCGCCTTCCGGTGCCAGCTGCTTCAGCTGCAGATTTTCTCCCTGCACCACCAGCGTTCCCTGATCGGTGTGCAGAATTACAGACAGATCATCAAAGCTTGCTACCTCTGTCACCCCGGTGATGGAAAGCCGTTTTCGATCCGTCAGGGTCAGTTTGTGGGGCTGCTGTTCCATACCAATCCCTCCTTGTCCCTAGAGCCTATGCGCCTGCTCCATGGGATATACCGGATTGGGGATTGCGGGAATCGGCGGCAGCGGGTATAATAAAGGCAGAATTCTATACCGGGAGGGGCGTAGGATGGAACTTGCGTACTGCAGACTGAATCAGCAGCTGGGGCATGAAGCGGGAAGAGCCCTGCTTGCACGGCTGTATTTGGAGAAAACAGGAAATGAACTTCCGGAAATTGCTGTGACAAACCGGGGAAAGCCCTATTTCCCCCAGAGCCATTGGCAGTTTTCCATCACCCATACGAAGCGCCATGCCCTTTGCGCCCTGTCGGAAAAGAACATCGGTATCGATGCGGAAGAGCTGGATCGGATCATTTCTCCGGCACTGGCAGAAAAAATTCTCTCCCCCATGGAGCTGGCACAGTATGCTGCTGCCGGAGATCAAAACCGGGCGCTGCTTACTTTCTGGGTTTTGAAAGAAGCCCGGGCGAAGCTGACAGGGGAGGGGCTGCAAGGCTATCCCAATGATACGGAATTTTCTCTGGAAGATCCCAGAGTGCAAGAAATAGACGGCTGTCTGGTAGCCGTAATGGAGGAAGAATAAGTATGCTGTTTGATACCCACGCCCATTTGGACGATGAAGCATTTGCATCAGACCGGGAGCAGCTGATTGAGATGCTGCCCAGGCAGGGGCTGCAGTTCGTGCTGAATCCCGGATGCAGTCTGGAAAGCTCCCGCAATGCGGCAGCGCTGGCGCAGAAGTATTCCTATATTTATGCTGCGGTAGGCTCTCATCCCGATGCGGCTCAGGAAGTGAATGATGCGGTGCTGGAGGAGTACCGCAGGCTTTGCCGGGAAAATCCCAAGGTAAAAGCCATCGGAGAAATCGGTCTTGACTATCACTATGAGGACAATCCCAGAAGTGTGCAGCAGAAGGCGTTTCGTGCCCAGATGGCACTGGCACAGGAACTGGATATGCCGGTAATCATCCATGAGCGGGAAGCCCATGAGGACGGAATGGCAATCATTCGGGAATTTCCCAAGGTAAAGGGCGTGTTTCACTGCTACTCCGGTTCTGCGGAAATGGCACGGCAGCTGGTGGATATGGGCTGGTATATTGGTTTTACCGGGGTGCTGACATTTAAAAATGCCCGCAGAGCGGTGGAAACAGCAGAGAGCATCCCGCTGGACCGGATCGTTCTGGAAACGGACTGCCCCTATATGTCCCCGGAGCCCTTCCGGGGAAAGCGGAACGATCCTTCAAGGCTTTACCGTATGGCAGAAAAGCTGGCAGAAATCCGGGGACTGCCTGTGGAGGAAATCCACAGAATCACCGTGGAAAACGGTCGGCGGCTCTATCGCATGGATGCGCAATGACAGTAAAAAAGTGCAGCCTCCTTTCGGAGACTGCACCATTTTTTTACTTTGCGTATTCCACAGCCTTGGTTTCCCGGATGACATTGACCTTGATCTGGCCGGGGTATTCCAGCTCAGCCTCGATCTTCTTGGCAACATCACGGGCCAGCAGAATCATGTTGTCCTCGGAGACTTCCTCGGGCTTTACCATGATACGTACTTCACGACCTGCCTGAATAGCGTATGCCTTTTCAACGCCGGGGTAAGAACCGGTCAGTTCCTCCAGCTTCTGCAGCCGGCGGACATAGTTCTCAACGTTCTCACGGCGGGCACCGGGACGGGCAGCGGACACAGCATCAGCGGCCTGCACCAGCACGGCAATGATGGTCTTGGGCTCCACGTCACCGTGGTGAGCCTCAATGGCATTGACAATGATGGGATTTTCCTTGTACTTCCGGGCAAGGTCAGCGCCCAGCTGTACGTGGCTGCCTTCCACCTCGTGGTCAATGGACTTGCCGAGGTCATGCAGCAGACCTGCACGCTTTGCCATGGCAACATCCACGCCCAGTTCGCTGGCCATCAGACCGGCGATGTGGGAAACTTCGATGGAGTGATTCAGCACATTCTGACCGTAAGAAGTACGATACTTCTGACGACCCAGAATCTTGATGAGCTCCGGGTTCAGGTTGTGAACACCGGTCTCGTAGCAGGCCCGTTCGCCTTCCTCACGGATGGTACGGTCTACTTCCTTACGAGCCTTTTCCACCATGTCCTCAATGCGGGTGGGGTGAATCCGGCCGTCGGCAATCAGCTTTTCCAGAGCCAGACGGGCAACTTCCCGGCGGACAGGGTCAAAGCTGGAGACGGTGATGGCCTCAGGCGTGTCATCAATGATCAGATCTACGCCGGTGATGGTTTCCAGTGTCCGGATGTTCCGACCTTCACGGCCGATGATCCGACCCTTCATCTCATCGTTGGGCAGGGGAACAACGGAAACAGTGGTCTCCGCAGCATGATCCGCTGCACAGCGCTGAATGGCGATGGCAATGACTTCACGAGCCTTTTCGTCGGCCTCTTCCTTAAACTGGGCTTCGATTTCCTTGATCTTCATAGCTGCATCATGGCGGACATCGCTTTCCACAGTATCCAGAAGATACTGCTTAGCTTCCTCCTGGGTAAGCTCGGAGAGCTTTTCCAGCGTAGCCAGCTGCTGCTGCTTGATCTCCTCAACCTGTGCCTTGTTCTGAGCTACTTCGCTCATCCGGCGAGACAGATCTTCTTCTTTGCGCTCAAACGCATCGGTTTTCTTGTCCAGAGACTCTTCTTTTTGCTGCAGACGACGCTCTTGTTTGTTGAGCTCGCCGCGGCGCTCTTTAACTTCCTTTTCGTACTCAGTACGGGATTTATGAATTTCGTCCTTGGCTTCCAGAAGCATTTCTTTCTTGCGGTTTTCGCCGCTGCGAATAGCCTCGTTGATGAGCCGAGTGGCTTCCTGTTCAGCAGAGCCGATTTCTCTCTCCGCAACCTTCTTGCGGTAGGAGATACCAGCTGCAAAACCTGCGACAATAGCCACAACGACAGCCAGGACTACGAGAACGATCTCTATAGGTCCCATATTGTGCGAGCACACCTCCTTACATAGTAATGGCATACCAAAGAGGCGGGCATGGAACCCCATGTGTAATTGTCGTGTAAAACCCCGGAAAAACCGGTGGAACTTATCAGCAAAAACGCCATGAGGCGCAATAAACCCGAACTCTGAAAGTTGCCTGATAAAAATGAAACGCTGGGGCAAGCCCTGCCGCACAGCGTACACCATACCTAATCTATTTTAACTGGGGAATAAAGGATTGTCAAGAACAATTGCACAAAAATGACGCTCTCTGAAATGGAAATTGTGCAAGGGCAACAAAAGACCGACCCGAAGGTCGGTCTTTTAAAGCGTTTACAGGGAGATTCCCAGGAAGCACTGGGCGGCAAGATACAGCCCCAGAGCGCCGGCAACCGCAGCTGCTTTTCCGCTTCTTCCGGTGGAAAGGCGGGAAAGAAGAGAGGTGAAGAGGAAGGTGGTGACGGTGAAGACGATGCTTCCCATCAGTGCCAGCTTCCAAACCTCAGCGAAGGCTGCAAGTCCTGCTGCCAGAGGCAGCAGCCCGAAGGTGACGGCGGAAAACAGAAACACAGCGGGATAGTTCCGCTTGGCACCGGGCTTCACAAAATAGTCCGCAAGCAGTGCGATCAGACTCACCAGTACCAGATTGGGAATGTCCACAGGGGGCAGAATGATGGCGGGAGCAATGATCGGGGCAATCAGAAAGCCCAGCAGAATCACTGCCACGATTCCTGCCAGCAGGGTGCTCAGACGATATTCATTTCTTTCCATAGCTTAACCTCCCCAGGATGTAGCGCCGGAAGACGCATCCGCACCGGTGACATAGGCAACCGCAGAATTTACGCAGCGGGTGACTGCCTTGGATGTGACAGTGGCACCGGAAATGGCATCAATGGTCTCTCCCACCTGTGCAGAGCCGGAGGTGTGGAGAAACTGTGCCAGAAAGTCCACATCGTGGAGGGCACGCATACCGAGACCGGGGGTTTCCTCCATCTGACGAATCACAACGCCGGTGACCTTTCCTTCTGTGCTGACGCCTACCAGCATGGAGACTTCTCCGGCATAGCCGGGAGCGGCAGTCAGCAGGACAAAGCCGTTTTCTGCCTTGTAGACGGACTGAATAATGGGATCTTCACCGGCATAAGGCTCCTGAGTGAAGGTTTCACTGCCGGGCAGCAGGGTACCCAGCATATAGGTAAGCTCCTTTTCTGCCTGTGCAGCCTGAATGGGACGAAGGACAGCACCGGCAAAGAACAAAATCAGAGCTGCCAGAGAGAGGGTAATAATGGTTTTTTTCATGCCTTGCCTCCTTTTTTAACGCCGAAGCGGCGGGGGGCGGTATAGCGGTCCAGAATCCAGACCAGACTGTTCATCAGCAAAATGGCGTAGGTGACACCTTCGGGGAACAGACCGAAGTAGCGCAGCACCACTGTAAGGATGCCACAGCCGATGCCGTACAGCAGCTGACCGTTTTTGGTCACCGGGGAGGTGGCATAGTCAGTTGCCATGAAGATGGCACCCAGCATCACGCCGCCGCTGAGCAGGCTGTAGAGCATCCACAGCAGGGCATTGTCTGTTTTATGGAAAACAAGGGTCAGCAGGGCAACGGTGCCCAGATATGCGGCGGGAATCCGAATGGAAATCACCTTGCGCAGCAAAAGATAAGCACCGCCCAGCAGCAGGGCAAGGGCAGAAGTCTCACCGATGGAGCCGGGGATATTGCCCAGCAGCATCTGCAGAAGGCTTTCTTCCGGCAGAGCGGGCATCACCATATGGTGCAGCGGGGTGGCAGCGGTCACACCGTCAACACCCAGAGCGGGATAGCGGGTGAGAGCCATGGGGAAGAAAAGCAGCATGGCAGCACGGGCAGCCAGAGCGGGATTGAAGACATTCTGTCCCAGACCGCCGAAGAGTGCCTTTGCAATGATGATGGCGAAGAAGCTGCCCAGCACTACCACATAGTAGGGAACAGTTACCGGCAGAGTCATGGCAAAGAGCAGACCGGTTACCATGGCGGAGCCGTCAATGACGGTGTTGCGGGTCTTGGTGAGCCGGGCATAGAGCCACTCAGCCAGTACCGCAGCAGCGGTGGATACCAGAGCCACCACCAGTGCCCGGATACCGTGCACCAGACAGCCTACAGCCAGTGCGGGCAGCAGGGCAAGCACCACATCCATCATAATCCGGTTGGTGCGGAAATTGCCGCGAATATGGGGAGAGGAAGCGACGGTTAAATTCATTTGCTGTTGGCCTCCTTGATGAGTTTTTTGCCCAGCCGGAAATGCTCTACCAGAGGCAGTTTGCCGGGACAGGTGAATGCGCAGCTGCCGCATTCGATGCAGTCGGTGATATTTAAGCGCTGCATGGCGGCAATGTCACCGATTTTTTCGTACCGATAGAGGTAGAGGGGCTGCAGATGCATGGGGCAGACCTCGATGCATTTGCCGCAGCGGATGCAAACCGGGTTATCGGCAGCACCGTTTAAGTCCTTGGGCAGGCAGAGAATGGAGTTGGTAGCCTTGATCACCGGAACTGCCAGATCGCTCTGGGCAATACCCATCATGGGACCGCCGCTGATGACCCGTTCGGTTTCATCGGTCAGTCCGTTGGCAGCCTCAATGAGATCATGGAAGGAAGTGCCGATGGGAACGATGAAGTTCTGGGGAGCATGGATGGCCTCGCCGGAAACGGTGACGATTCGCCGGGTAAGCGGGGTACCCAGACATACCGCACGATAGATGGCAGCGAAGGTGGATACATTAAATACAGCGCAGCCTACGCTGACCGGCAGCTTTCCGGGAGCCACTTCCCGACCGGTGATGGCCTGAATCAGCTGCTTTTCGGAGCCTTGGGGATAGCGGGTGGGCAGTACCTGAAGTTCGATGCCGGAATCGGCAGAAAGGCAGCTGCGAATGGTTTCAATGGCCGTTTGCTTATTATCTTCCACAGCCAGCACGGCACGCTTGGGATGGAGAATGTTCTTGAGAATCTTCATGCCCTCAATCACCTGCTGGGGATTTAACCGCAGAAGAGAATCGTCTGCGGTGATGTAAGGCTCACATTCGCAGGCATTGGCAATCAGCGTGTCCACATTTCCCATGGCGGAAAGGGCTTTCACATTGCCAGGGAAGGCAGCGCCGCCCATACCTACGATGCCTGCTTCCCGAATGGCAGCAAGAATCTGATCGGCACCTGCTTCCGCAGAAGAGGGAGCAGGGGAAACGGCTTCTTCCTGAAAGTCATTTTCGATGACTACGGAGAGAATCTGCCGTCCGCTGGGATGGGGGCGGGGTTCGATGGCTGTAACAGTACCGGAAACAGAAGCGTGGACAGGGACACAGAGACCTTCGCCGTCGCCGATCTTCTGTCCCACCAGTACCCGGTCACCCACCTGTACCAGCGGGGTGCAGGGAGCGCCGATGTGCTGCAGCATGGGAATCACCACGGTCTTCGGGGTGATGGTGGAAAGAGGCTCCACACCTGTGGACATTTCCTTATTGTATTTGGGGTGGATACCACCAAAAAACAGTGATTTCATCAGTTCACCTCATTAAGTTCGGATTAGATCCCGGAAGCCGGTACTGTAGGAGACAGTACCGTCCGGGGCGACCCACAGTGCCATGGCACTGCAGCTGTCCAGAATCTCCTGCCCTGCTTCCATGGGAAGCAGGAACAGGGCAGTGGAGAGGGCATCTGCCATGCCGGAGTCGGGACACACAACGGTGACAGACCGCCAGAGACGGCCGGGCATCAGGGTGTCCGGGTCGATGATGTGGTGGTAGGCAGTGCCATCCACCTGATAAGTACGCTGATAGTCTCCGCTGGTGACAACGCTGCCGCCGGAGACATAGATGGTGTGAAGATACTCACCGCCATCGGGATTCTGGATGCCGATGACCCAGGGGGTACCCTCTGCATCCTTGGGGCCGGTAGCACGGACATTGCCACCTACGCTGATGAGAAGTCCCGCAGGGGCAGTCTTTGCCACCTGCTCTACTGACCAGCCTTTGGCAACGGCACCTACATCCAGCTGCGCCTCGGGATCGGTGAGGAAGACGGTTCCCGCCTCCCTGTCGATCACCAGAGCATCCATAGCGGTGTGCAGGGATGCTTCCCGGAGCAGATTCTCGTCCGGCAGGTGGGCATTTTTGGGATTGTCGATACCGTCTGCTCTTGCCTCGTGCCACAGATGCAGCACGCTGCCCATGGCCACATTCACCCGCTCCCGGGTGAGGGAATAGTAATCCTTGCAGTCCTGCAGCAGATGCAGGATTTCTTCATCTACGGCTACCGGGGCAATACCAGCCTGATCGTTCACGGTTTTCAGATTGTTCATTCCGGGATAATCGTGATAAATGTCAAAAAGCTGATGGTAGTGGAGCAGTTCATCGTGAACTGCCTGTGCCTTTTCCTGAAATGCCTCCTCACTGCTGTCCCGTCCCAAAATGGTGGTAACGGTATCGAAAAGCGTGAGGAATGTAGCCTGATATTGGGTCATCTCTGTTTTTTGCGGAGCGCAGCCTGTGAGCAGTATCAGGATGCACAGCACAGAGAGAAGCTTGCGCAGCATGGACTCAGCCCACAGCCTTCAGAATCAGCGCCTGGAATCCGTCGATGGAGATGGTGACGGTGGCGGCGAGATCTGCATCGGAAGATGCATCGGCAATGCCGGCAATCTGCGGGGCAGTCTTTCCGGTGACATAGGAGGCGAAGGAGGCAGCCTGCTCATACCATTCATAGGTAGCGCCGCCCCATGCCTTCATGCCGTAATCGTCGCCCAGCTGATTCTTGGTGAGAATGGGGGCGGTGAGATCAGAGGTGATGGCACCCTGTGCGTCAAAATTGACCTTTGCCTGCAGGGCATCAATGTAGCAGCTGGTGATGACACCGTCCCGGACGGTGAGAGCGGTGACATTGCTGTCCAGCTGGGCAAGACCCGGCTTTTCCTCTCCCACATCAGCGCTGCTGGAAAGTGCATTGATGGATGCAAGGCGAAGCTCGTCTCCACGCTGTGCGCCCAGATGCGTTGCGTTTTTGACAGCTTCTTCAATGGCGGATACATAGCCGCCCAGATAGATGGTGGCGGTGGTTGCAAGGTCAGCGTCCTTTGCCTTGCCGTCTTCGCCCACTGCACCGTTCTTAAGCTGGTCTGCAGTCTTACCCTCAGCATATTTTGCAAGGGCGTCCACCTGCTCGTACCATTCGTAGGCAGAACCGGCATACTTCTTCATGCCGTAGTCATCGCCCAGCTCATTTTTGGTGGGCACGGGGGCAGAAAGATCGGAAGTGATGGCACCGGCTGCGTTAAAGGTAACGGAAGCGGGAATGCTGTCGATTTTGCAGGAGACAATGACACCGGCATCGTCTACGGTGACAGCTACGGTGGTCACATCGAATTTTGCAGTTCCATCGGTTTCACCATCGGCGCTTGCGCTTTCGGCGGCGGTGGCGATGATAGCAAGACCAGTCTTTACTGCTTCGCCGGAATTACCGGGGGTGGTGGCAGCGTCGGTGACGGGAGCCTCGGCGGGGGTGGTGTTCTCATTGCAGATCACCACGGGGGTTCCCATGCAGCCGGCCAGCAGGCTCAGCAGCACAGTGAGGGTCAGAATCAGTGAGATCCTCTTAGTCATAGTTTGGTTTCCTCCAGTTTAATTGAGTCTTATATCTGAAGCATACAGCTGTATGCAATCAGCCTTGGGTATGGGATCGGAGCAGCGCTTTCACGATGCCGGAAGCGGCGGCAGCGGTGGCAAAGCCGGTGAAAAGACCCACTGCCAGCAGATAGGGAAGATAGGCGGCAACGTACACAGAGTGCATCAGCACCATGGCGGCTGCAATCTGTCCGATATTGTGGGCGGCAGCACCCAGAATGCTGACACCGTACAGGGAGAGAAAGGGAATCTTTTTCCCAAGTGCCATGACGGCAGTTGCCAGCAGTCCGCCGGTGAGGGAAAACAGAAGCCCCGTGATACCGCCGCCAAAGACAGCACCCAGAAAACAGCGGATGATGACGATGGGGAAGGTATTGCCGGTGCCCAGAAGATAAAGAGCAACCAGTGTCACGATGTTGGCAAGCCCCAGCTTGATGCCGGGCAGCGGAATTACCAGCTGCAGCGGAATCAGCCGCTCTGTGTAGGAAAGAGCCAGAGCGAGGGCAATGAGGACGGCGGAAACCGCCAGTTTTTTTGTCTGTTTCATACCGTCACCCCACAACAAAGTCCACATCGGAACTGCCCACAATGCGAATTTCCACCCGATTGGGCAGGCACACGATGGATTTTCCCGGGCTGCTGATCCAGCCGCTGTGGAGACAGTCCTCTCCGGGGCAGTTGGATGCGGTGATGGCGGCCTTGCCGCCCTGAATGGTGACAGTATTTTCATATGCTCCGGTGACGGAAATTACGGCATCCTGCTTTAGAGGGTAGGAGCCGATCAGCGTGCCGTCCTGATAGACTTCGACGGCAGCATTTTCACTTGATGCGCAGCGGGGAAAAAATGCCAGAGCAGTGGCGGCAGCCAGCAGCACCACCAGAAGAATGGCAGTCTAGTCCCCTTTTCGGAAGGACAGACGCAGAGTTTGATCCATGGCAGTCTCCTTGGTTAACAGTAAAAAAGCCCGGGAAATGTTTCCCGGAGCCTCTGAGCAGAGGTACAGCGGCGAATTTCGCCTCTTGTAAACCGTGAAAATTTTGTTTATACTATCATACGGGAAGAAAAGAAGTCTGTAAAGAGAAATTTGCGGATTTCTGCAAGAAAATACATTGTATCTTAAAAATTTTTAAGAAAATTGGAAAAATATCCCATTTTATGGGTGATTCTTAAAACTTCATAAAGAAAGGTATTACCGGTATGGATTTAGCAAAACTGAAAGAAAAAATGGACGAGGCTCACTACATCTACGATGAGACACTGGCAACGGTGCTGGCAGTGGCGTTACAGCTGAACCGCCCGCTGCTCATTGAGGGTGCTGCCGGTGTGGGCAAGACAGAAATTGCCAAGGTGATGGCATCTGCCCTCGACCGGGATCTGGTGCGGCTGCAGTGCTATGAAGGGCTGGATGAAAGCAAGGCCCTCTATGAGTGGAACTACCAGAAGCAGCTTTTGAGCATTCAGGTGAATATGAATACCCAGGATCGGGACGAACTGACCCGGAGCCTGTTCAGCGATGAATATCTGCTGGAGCGTCCCTTGCTCAAATCGATCCGGTCGGAAAAGCCGGTGGTTCTGCTGATTGATGAAATCGACAAGGCGGATGAGGAATTTGAGGCATTTTTGCTGGAGCTGCTGTCGGATATGCAGGTCTCCATCCCGGAGGTGGGTACCATTCCCGCCCGCTCCATTCCCTTTGTGGTGCTGACTTCCAACCGGGCACGGCCTCTTTCCGAGGCACTGCGCCGGAGATGTGCTTATCTTTACATTCAGTACCCGGATCTGGAAAAGGAACTGGCAATTCTTCGGGCAAAGCTTCCCCATGTGGATGATCGTCTCTGCGCACAGGTGGCGCTGGCGGTGCAGAAGCTGCGCAGCAACGAAGCCATTCTCAAAAAGCCTTCCATTGCAGAGAGCCTTGACTGGGCATCGGCACTGGATGCGCTGGGCATCCGGGAACTGACCCCGGACGCTGTGCGCAGCACGGCGGGCTTTGTGCTGAAAAACAGTGAGGATCTGGCAGCGGTGGAAGAAATGGATCTTCTGGAGCCGGATCACAGCTGCACAGGCTGCGGAGGACACTGTCATGGGTGATCCCGGCGTCTATCTGGAAAAACTCTCTCAGTTTTCCCGGATGCTGCGGCTGGAAGGACTGCCGGTCAGCCCTCAGGAGACGGCGGATGCCTGCACCGTGCTGATTTCTTCCGGATTTGAAGACCGGGAGCAGGTGAAGGTGGTACTGAAGACGGTGTACGCCAAGTCCCGGGAGGAACAGCTGATTTTTGATCGGGTGTTCGACGGGTTCTTCATTTCCGAGGAGCAGATGCGGCAGCAGGCGAAAGAGCAGATGCAGCGGGAACAGGAGATGGCAGATGCCAGACAACAGGCGGAGGAGGATCTGAACCTCAACGGAAAGCCTATGGATCTGGATGAGAGCCAGCGGGAGACCTACGCAGCCATGCCGGAGGCAGAGCGTCAGCGGCTTCGGAATTTTATGGAACGCTTCAAGCAGAATGCGGAGCGAAACCCGGAGCTTTACAGTAATTTTATCCACTCTGTGTTTACAAAAACGCTGCTGGAGCAGCAGATGCGCATGGAAGATGCGGGTATCGGCGCTGAAGCTGTGGACCCGGAGCTGGGGCTGATGCTGCGGGATATTTCTCAGTTCCGGGAGACGGAGATTCCCAAAGCCATTTCCCTGATCCAGACCATTTCTCAGCAGATTAACTCAGAGCTTTCTGCCAAACGGAAAAATGCCGGTCATTCGGGTATGTTGGATTTTCGGCGTACCATTCGGAAAGGGCTGGAAACCGGCGGCAGCTTTTACAGGCTCAAGTACCGGAAAAAGCGGCAGAGGAAAAAACATCTGGTGCTGCTTTGCGATGTTTCCGGCTCCATGGTGCAGTTTTCGGAGTTCGCCCTGCGGTTCATCCAGTCCCTTAACCATGTGGCGGACAGCTCCCGGACATTCCTCTTTTCTGAGGATCTCCATGAAGCGGATGCATTCAGCCTCCAGAATATGGATAAATTCCGGGATTATGTGCGATCCTCCGGCGCTTACGGGCGGGGTACGGATCTGGGTACGGCACTGCAAAAGCTTTGCACCATGAATCCCCCCATCCTAAACGATGCCACTACGCTGCTGATTCTGTCGGATACCAAGACCATCGATCAGAATCGGGCATTGCAGGCATTGATGGAAGCCAGGCGGCAGGCAGGACGGGTGATCTGGATGAATCCCATTCCGGAGCACCAGTGGCCCTATATCCGCTCGGTGCAGGCGGTGGCAACCATCTGTCCCATGGTGTGCTGCAGCACTCTGCGGGCGTTGTCGGAAGCGTGCAGACAGCTGACAAAGACATAAAAAAGCGGAGCGTATCGAATTAAGATACGCTCCGCAGTGTTTACAGGAAGAAAAATCAGGTGTGAGCCAGACCGTCTACCCGCAGGACAACACCGGTAATATAGGAGGCATCGTCGGAGGCAAGGAATACGAAAGCGTTGGCGATGTCGGAGGGCTGACCCAGACGGCGCAGGGGAATGCCTGCAATCAGCGGATCCAGAATTTCTTTGGGCACAGCCTTCATCATATCGGTTTCAGTGATGCCGGGGGCAACGGCGTTGACACGGATGCCCTTGGGGCCTAACTCACGAGCCAGAGAAAGGGTCATGCCGTTGAGGGCAGTCTTGGAAGTGGGGTAGGCAATGCCGCTGGGCTGACCGCCGAAGCTTACCATGGAAGAGGTGTTGAGAATCACACCGCTGCCCTGAGCGATCATCTGATTTACCACGGCATGGGTGGTGTTGTAAAGACCCTTTACGTTGAGATCCATGACCCGGTCAAAAATTTCCTCGGTGTAGTCAGCAAAGGGGGTACGCTCGGAAACACCGGCGTTATTGACAAGAATGTCCACCCTGCCATACTTTTCAATAATTGTATCAAAGGCAGATTTCACCTGCTGGTAGTCGGTGAGTGCGGGGCTGATGCCGTCTACAACAGCATCGGGATGGGCAGCCTTCAGCTGATTGACACCCTGCGCCACGGTTTCGGGCTTGCTGGCGGTGATGATGACAGTGGCGCCTTCCTTAAGAAATGCATCGGCAATGGCATAGCCGATTCCACGGCTGCCGCCGGTGATAATGGCAATTTTGTTTCTGAGTTTCATGGTGTAAACCTCCTTGTGAAATTCTTTTGTTTGTGTGCCTATCATACTAAAGAATTCCCGGAATATCGGTGATATAATCACAGAAGGGAAAAAAGATTTGTGGTTTAATGATAACCATATAAAAAGCAAGGGAGAATCGGGATATGGCGTGGGATTTACAGGAAGCCCTTTCCTATTATCAAAAACAGGGAGCGCCCAAAGATCAGACTGCACTGATAAACCTTCTGCGGGAAATCCAGCAGGAAAACGGCGGCGCAATTCCGGCGTGGGTGCTGTCCTCCGTTGAGGAATTTTTGGGAGTAAAGGTCAGCTTTTTGCAGGCGATTATCCGGCGGATTCCCAGCTTGCGGATGGAAAATACCCATCTTTTGGAGCTTTGCGGCGGTGTTAACTGCAGCCGAAGAAAGGCTCTGGCGGATTTTCTGGAAAAGACCTATGGAAAAAGCCCCGAAGGCGTGACGATCCGCTGTACCGGCTGTATGCGTATGTGCGGCAAAGGACCCAATCTCAAGTGGGATGGAAAGCTATATCATCAGGCAGACGAAGCACTGCTCCGCCGACTGATAGAAAATAAAGGAGAATAAGCGATGAAAACCTATGAACTGATTATTGAAAAGAAGCAGCCTACCTGCGGCGGAAAGTCCCCCAAGGAAGTAAAGCTGATGAGCGTTACCACCGATGATCCCGTCGCCTATGTCCGGGAAATCGAGGAAAACGGAGAACTGCTGGTGAGCACCAGCCCTGCCGGAGAAATCGTTGTGGAAATCCATGAGGGTGCTAAGGAAATCAAGTACACCTTTGCAGAGGACTGATTTTTTCCAATTTTACAGTGCAGAAAATCAGGAGCGGTGCAGCACACTTTAAGAAGCTGCACCGCTTTCGTCTGCCCATTTCCCGGGAGATCTAATGGAATTCAAAATCTTCCGGAGTATCCTTTTTCCTGCAGCAGAAGATATTCTTAAGTTTTTGTTAAAATGTAGAAAAACAGGGGAGAGTATGATAGAATATACGCCGTTGTTGCAAGTAACTGTCTGCCCGCTCCGGGCAGACGATTAACATTTTAACAGAAAGGAAATTAACCTGTATGTTTATTTTGATTGGCATTTTGGTTTCGCTGCTGGTCACTGGGGCTGAAATCCTGCGGTTTGGCAAGGAGAAGGAGCTTAATACCCGGATCGGCATGGGACTGCGGAATGCTTTGATGGTTCCGCTATTTTCCATTGCTGTGCTGAAATACATTTTCGGCTATCCCCATTTCCTGCAAACTGCCCAGTATCATCTGTGGGATTTTGTGCTGTTTACAGTCATTTCCCTGGTGGTGGGGCTTTTGATTCTGCTCATTGGGCACTGGCTTTCTGAGCGGCAGGAAAAATGGAAGAAAGAGGCTCCCAAGGGCCGCGGCGTCATGGCAGTAAAAGTCACTGCAGTTGTGCTGTTCCTGCTGGGCTGCCTGTGCATCTTTATGACCTTGTGGTCTAAGGCTGAATATGGTGATCTGCCTGCGGATCAGATGATCGTTCTGCTGTTCTCTCCGGCAGTCGGCAGTCCTGCAGTGGACTTTATCAGTGCCTTTGAGAGTCCGGTGTTCCTGACCCTGCTGCTGACTACCCTGTTCGGTGTCTTTGTATTCTCTCATTTCCGGCTGACTTTTCAGCGGAAAAACGGAAAGCAGCTGGTGATTGCTGATTTTGCCCACCGGATCATCAGCATCACCCTGGCATCGGTTCTGCTGGTAGCCGGCGTGATCTATGGTGCCTGTGCGTTCCATTTCCTGACGATGGTTAAAACCTATTGCAATTCTTCCGACATTATCGATGCAAATTATGTGGATCCCCACGATGCAAATCTGCAGTTCCCGGAGAAAAAGCGGAACCTCATCCACATTTATCTGGAATCCATGGAGAACAGCTATCTGTCCAAGGAGCAGGGTGGTTTCATGGATGTGGACATGATTCCGGAGCTTTATCAGCTGGCGCTGGAAGGATACAACTTCTCCCATCTGGATCATCAGGTGGGCGGTCCCAGTGTGGCTGTGGGCACTACCTGGTCGGTTGCCTCCATGGTCAATATGTCTACCGGACTTCCCATGAAAGCACCCAACGGTCCCAATGCCTATGGCACTCCCGGCAATTTCCTTCCCGGTGCCTATGCGCTGGGAGACATTCTCAAGGAGCAGGGCTATGAGCAAACGCTGATGTTTGGCGCAGATGCCGACTTTGGCGGTCTGACCTACTTCTATCAGACCCATGGCGATTTCAAG
>RCNI01001698.1_pt1 | contig 17962 bp, 14 predicted proteins | sample 2041151 | NCBI WGS metagenome assembly RCNI01 (sample SAMN09708214, study PRJNA481090) | feces metagenome | isolation source: feces | place: Antarctica: Albino Rookery | reverse complement strand
CTGCTGTACCACGGCCCCAGAAACGACCTGCCCAAGGACTACTGCCCCAAGAAGGTCATCCCCATGCTCAGCGCGTGGAAGGATAAGATCCTCTGCGTCCGGGGCAACTGCGAGGCCGAGGTGGACCAGATGGTGCTGCCGTTCCCCTGCCTTGCGGACTATGCCTGTCTGGAGTGCGACGGCGTGAGAATGTACATGACCCACGGCCACCATGCAAATCCCGACAACCTGCCGGATCTGCCCGAGGGCACCGTGTTCCTCTCCGGCCATACCCATGTTAAGATCGACAAGGTCGTGGACGGCATCCGCTGCCTCAACCCTGGCAGTGTCTCCATTCCCAAGGACGGCAGCCACAGCTGCATGATCTTTGAAAACGGTGAATTCCGGGTGGAGATTCTGGAGGACTGAGCATGGACAGTCGATGTGAAACCTGCTGGTATTACGATTACGACGAAGAATACGACGAATATTACTGCATGATGGATATGGACGAGGACGAGGTTTACCGGATTCTCTCCTCCAGATCCCAGCAGTGCCCCTATTATCGCGAAGGCGATGACTACTACCTTGCAAGGAGACAGTAAACGCATGAAAAAAATGGTGCTCAGCCTTGCAGCGGTGCTGATGCTGACGGGCTGCGCCCGGCCGGCTCCCCCCACGGAGACTCCCACGCAGCCCCAGACGACGGCTGCCGCGGAAGCGACGGAGGAAACCCAGGAGCAGGCCCGGAGCTATTATGTGCCCGACAGCCCCATGGAGCGTGCCACAGGCGGTGCCGTGAGCGTCTATCAGATGGACGGCAGCGTCACGGGCCTTTCCATGCTGGGGGGCAATCTTCTGGTCTGCACGGACAACCGGATGCTGCATCTTCTGGGCGGCAGCCCGCTGGAGGAGATTCGCACCCGGGAGCTGGAGAGCGAAATCGCCTGGGGAGAGCCGGATCTGCGGATCACCCCCTCGGGCATTGCCTACTACGATGCCCCCAGCGCGACTTATGTGACACTGGACGAGAATCTGATCAGCGGACCGAGCTTTGTCCTGTCCGGTCAGGTGAATTCCCGGCCGCTGATTTCTTCGGATCTCAGCGCCATCTACTTTGTGACCGAGGATGGCATTCAGGTGATGGACCTGCAGGAGGGCACCACCCGGATGCTGCGGCAGGAGTATGAGCAGATTGTCCGTCTGGGCGGTCTGGTGCTTGACGATTCCTGGCTCTACTACACACGCCTCAGAAGCGACGGCACGGAGCAGACCTGCTTTGTGGATGCATCCACCGGCAGCATCAGCCGGACCAATCGCTTTCAGGGCCGTCTCAGCTCCGAAGGCACCGATTTTCACAGCGTGATGAAGGTGGGCAGCGCCATGGGCCAGACCAACTGGGTGGTCATGGGCGATTCCTCCGGACCCCGGAAAATGCTGGAAGTGGAGGAAGGATGGGGCGATCCCATCATTCTCGACAATGGCTATGTGCTGCTGCAGCAGAGCAGCAAGGTGGGACTGAGCCTCATTTGCTACGATATGGCATCGGAGAAGCAGCTGGCCCGGGTGATGCTGCCTCAGCAGTATAACCTCATGGCCTACGCCGGTGCCGACAACGGCGCCCTCTGGCTCAGTGACGGCGCCAGCAGCCGATTCTACCGCTGGAACCTCTCCGCGCCTGCCCAGCAGGATGCCCCGGCGGCTCGGGTGCGGGATTATATCTCCCTCTCCCAGCCCGATACGCAGGCCATGGACGCCATTGTGGAGAAGAGCGAGAACCTCGGAAAGCAGCTGGGCATGGAGATTGCCTTCATCCAGAGCGGCAACCGCACGGCGGATGTGGACTACAGCGAGATGCCGGATTATATGCCCATGCAGTATGCTCAGGCGCTGGAGCGGCTGAGAATCGCGGCCGAGAGACTTCCGGAGGGCTTCACGAAGACGCTGGGTCTGCGGGTGGAGCTGACGGATCGTTACGACCCCGCGTGGGGCGTGACGGGCAGCACCGGAAGCTACAGCATGGACGGCGGCACGGCCTGCATCAGCGTGGAGATGTGCCCCGATGTGGAGGCGATTTTCTACCACGAGCTGTTCCATGTGATGGAGGTGCAGATCCGCAATGCCGGAGACGGCCTCGACCGCTGGGACAGTCTGAATCCCAACGGATTTGCCTATACGGGCAGTGCCGATTCCGCAGCGCAGGAGCTTCAGCAGTCCGATGCGGTGGCAGACGGCTACGGCATGGTCAGCGGCCGGGAGGATCGGGCGCAGATCTTCATGTATGCCTGTATGAGCGACCAGCAGGACCGGTTTGCATCCGAGATCATGCAGCAGAAGCTCCAGTTTTTGGCTGATGAGATCCGGGACACCTTCCGGATTACGGACACGCCCATCTGGGAGCAGTATCTGCACACGCAGGACGGCACCGAAACCGCCGGCTGAGCGGAACCGTTATTATTTGACGCAACTACAGCAAATCCCCCGATGCTTTTGCATCGGGGGATTTCTTTTTTCTTTGTTGTTTGGATGCCCTTAAGCCTGTTTCTGGGCGTAGCTTGCCATGGCGTCTGCAAGGCGGGAGAGAAACTGGGTATTGGTGGGGCGGGGAATCTGACCGTTGAGGGCAGGCGGGAAGTACTGCCGCCAGATCGCGGGATTGTGATGCTCCCATGCGGAGTCGATGGCGCTTCGGATAGCCTTTTCCACGGCGGTGGTGCTGGTGGAGAACTCCTTGGCAACGGCGGGATAGACTTCCTTGGTGATCTGCTGATCGGGATTTTCCGCCAGCATCAGGATGCAGGTGCGGGCGTAGCGGAAGCCCTTTTTGTGGGTGGGAATGTTCAGCGCCAGCAGGGTGCTGGATACGGCACAGTGGGGATCAAGCCGGGTTTGCCCGGGACCAATCCGGGCGGCGAGGTCGATGATCCGGTCCATGATCGAGGAGACGCTGCAGGGCTTACGATAGAAGTAATCCACAGGTAGCTCCCGGATGGCGTCCAGCAGATAGTCGCTGGCAAAGGCACTCGTAACGATGACGCAACGGCAGAGCTGTTCTTCTTTGACTACCCGAAGAATATCCAGTCCGTCCAACTCCGGCATCATCAGATCCAGCAGCAGAATGTCGGGCTTGAAGCTCCGAAGCAGAACCAGAGCCTGATCGCCGGTGGTACAGCATTCCACCTGAAATGAGGTGCGCAGGGAGCCGACCAGAACCATCGAGAACTCTTCAGAGCTGTCTGCAATGAGGAGTTTCTGCATTTGGGGGTCCCTCCTTGTTCTATAAATCATATTTATGTTAGCATATTCGACATAAAATTGCAATGAAAGGTAACAAGCGACTTTTCGTCGTTTTTCGACCATTTAAAAAAGCGTGCCGGGTTTCGGCACGCTTTTTGGGAAAATCTATGGTTATTCGCCGCTCTTGCCGTCATTAAAGTAGGGGGCAAAGTAGTTGTACCACTCGTCATAGTCGCCGTTGGAGGGCATTTCGCCGGGCAAAGTCTCGGAGGGAGCCGGATCGACGTCCTGAGGCTTTTCGTCGAAGGTGATAGGAAGTTCGACTTTTTCACCGGAACGGAACACCGTGATGGTGGTGGAATCACCGGCGGAGAATCGACGAAGTGCGGAGGTCAGCTGGCTGTTGCCGTTGACTTCATACTCGCCGATGGCGATGATGATATCCTTGGGCTGGACACCGGCCTTCTCGGCGCTGCTTCCCTCGTTGACGCTCTGGACATAGGAGCCGGAGGGCAGGGAATACATGGCGGCGGTGGCAGGGTCCATATTGAGAACCTTGACGCCCAGATAGGCCTGGTTCTTGAGGTAGCCGTAGTTCTTGAAGTCATCAATCATGCCCATGACATCGTCGATGGGGATGGCGAAGCCGATGCCCTCGATGGTGGCACCGGAGGGAGTGGCGCCGGAGTATTTGGCGGTGGTGATGCCGATGACCTCACCCTTCATGTTGAACAGGGGGCCGCCGGAGTTGCCGGGGTTAATGGCAGCGTCGGTCTGGAGCATGTTGATGACGGAGCCGTCGGTGGAGACGGAGCGGTCCTTGCCGCTGACATAGCCGACGGTCTGGGTGGAGGTCAGCTCGCCCAGAGGATTGCCGATGGCGACGACCATATCGCCGATGGACAGATCGTCGGAGCTGCCGACGGTGACGGGCTGGAGATTGTCGGCCTCGACCTTGAGCAGGGAGATGTCGTTGATCTTATCGTAGCCGATGACCGTTGCCTCGTACTCCTCGCCCTGATAGGTGGTGACGGTGAGCTTGTCGGCACCCTGCACCACATGGCAGTTGGAGATGATGTAGCCGTCCGCGGTCAGCACGAAGCCGGAACCGGAGGAAGCGGGAGTCAGCGCCTCACCGCCCCAGGTGCTGGCGACGACCTGGTTGGAGATGGCGACAACGGAGTCGACATTCTGGGCGTAAACCTGGCTGGGGCTGAGATAGCCGTCGGAGGAAACGGAAGAACCGGGGACGCCGGAGCCGCGGCGGATCTGGCTCTGAAGGTCTTCAATCTGGCTCTGGAAGGACTGCTCCATGGCGGAGGTTTCCTTCTCCCAGTGGCTGTTGACGCCCCATGCGGTGACGCCGCAGGCGCCTGCCATCAGGGCTGCTGCCAGAACGCAGGCACCGACGCGCTTGCCGGTACCGGAGGAACCCTTTTTGGGCTTTTCGGGGCCGGAATTGGCAGAGCTGGCTTCAGCAGCACGCTGCTGCTCGGCCCAGGAGGGCTGTTCGGTATGTTCAGGCTCCTTGTGGGAGGGCTGGTAATTGGAATAATAAGGAGAATCGGCGTAGGGGGATTCTTTCTGTCCTGCACCGACGCCGCGGTAAGAGGAGTCTTCGGCGGCGGAGTTGTCTTCGGACTTATAGTCCTGCGTATCATTGAAGTCCATGGTTTGTACCTCCTGGTTTTTCTTGTTTAAAACCATCATATGTGGCAGATATGAAAATTTTGTTTCCCGGGATAAAACGAAATATAAACATTTCCCAATCGGTTATATGAACTCATGATACCCCTGAAACCGGGCTCCGTCAAGGGGGGATGTAGCTGCGGCGTACCGCAGCGGATTTACTGCTTTTTCCGGAAGGATTTGCAGTCGGTGCAGGCGGTCATGGAGGGAGTTGCCTCGTGGGTGCCTACCAGGATCTTGTTGAGGGAGCAGTAGTTGCAGCCGTCGCAGTGGTTTGCGCACTCCTGAACCGTACATTCGATGCATTTGTTTTCGTTCATGGGAAATACCTCCTAAATTTGGGTTCGGGGTTAGGATGCACCGAAATTCCGCCTTTATACGGACATTGATTCTTTTGTTCAAATGCGCTATACTGAAAACCAACATTGGAGGCGAGGATATGGAACTGATTTATCCGCAGTATTACGAAAAATTTCATTGCATTGCAGGGGCATGTCCCGACAGCTGCTGCCGGGAATGGGATGTCGAGGTGGACGAGCAGAGTGCCGAACGGTATCGGGCGCTGGAAGGAAGCCTCGGAGAGATCCTGCGGGCAAATTTATACGAGGAGGACGGCCATACCTATCTGGGCTTTCCGGACGGACACTGCCCGCTGCAGCGGAAGGACGGCCTGTGCAGCCTTCAGGCGGAGCTGGGGGAGCAGGCGCTGTGCGACGTCTGTAAGAAATTCCCGCGGCTGACGCAGGATTACGGTGCCTTTGTGGAGCTGGGGCTGGAGATGAGCTGTCCGGAGGCGGCCCGGATCATTCTGACGGAGGGGGGCAACCATCTGGTCAGCAAAGAGACTTCCGGTGGAGAGCCCGCTGACTACGATGAGCAGGCCATGGAGGTACTGCGCCGCACGCGACCGCAGATGCTTGAGCTTCTGGCGGACAGCCGATACTCTGTCACCGAGCGGCTGGCGCTGACCCTGCTTTACGGCTATCAGGTCCAGGGAGAGATTGACGGCGGCGAACCCATGAAGTTTGATCCTCAACGGGATCTTGAAACGGTGCGGAAATTTGCCGGTGGGGGAGACCCCATGACAGTTGTGGCGTTTTATCAGGATCTGGAGATCCTGACGGATCGCTGGCGGGAGCAGCTGGAGCATCCCAATGGGGAGCCGGTCTGGTTTGAGGGCCTGACCCGGTTTGCGTCCTATGGGATTTACCGCTATTATTACCAGGCCGTGTCCGACTATGATCTGGTGGGACGGGTCAAAATGGTGGTTACGGGCAGCATTCTGGCGGCTTTTCTGGCGCAGGACAGTCTGGAAAGTCAGGTTAGCACGCTGCAGCTATACTCCAAGGAGATCGAAAACGATGCAGAAAACATCGATGCGCTTCTCGACGGGGCATACGCAAGCCCTGCGCTGACCGACCGGAATCTTCTGGGAATCCTTCTGTAACCGAATATGCTTCTAAGCCGCCCAAACCGGGCGGCTTTTGCAATTTTTCATCTTTTTGGAAAAAGATGAAAAAAGGGATTGACAAATGAATCAGATATGATATAATACAGAAGCTGTCTGAGACAGCGAACCGAATATGATATGGGGGTATAGCTCAGCTGGGAGAGCGCTTGAATGGCATTCAAGAGGTCAGCGGTTCGATCCCGCTTATCTCCACCAAGAAAGTTCTGAAATCTTATGATTTCAGAACTTTTTCTTTTTATATGGTACCCTGAATGATTCGAAATACGCTGCTCCGGATTGCCTGACAGCATAGCTTGTCGGCGAGAGCATTCCTTCCGTATCAGTAGGACACTACATGGAGTATGATCATTGTAAAGCCGCACGTCTGGGTATGGAAACATACCCGATGTGCGGCTTTTTCTTAGGCGATAAAACAATGGGAATATTGCAGTAAGCCGCGTTTTCCCGAAGCTTTCCCCATTCCCGGCGTCTGTGCCGCGGGTGATATCCGGGTGAAGCTGGTGTAGCAGATCTCCACGGCCGGTGCAGACGGAACGGTTGCGGCCATCAATGCTGCCGTGTAAATATAACCGGGCCTTGTACACTTTCGTACAAGACCCGGTTTTGCTCGTCATCAAAACTCCCCGATGGCGGTTCGGCCATCGGGGAGAGGTGTTTTCGGGGGTTATTTTCTTGATTTTTTGGAAAACTCTCTGGACTTTTCGCTGGCATGCACAAATTCATCCGTAATCTTTCGGACGGAGGATGCGTAGGCCATGGGCGACATTCCGGTGACTTTTTTGAACTGCTTGGAAAAACACGGCAGGGAGCTGTAGGACAGGTAATAGGCGATTTCCGTCAGGTTCATGTTTCCGTCGCGGATGATTTCCTTGGCACGCTTGATCTTCATTTTCACGAAGTATTCCATGATTCCGGAGCCTGTTTTTTCGTGGAAAAGCGCCTGCAGCATGGAGCGGCTGACGGAAAAATGCTTGGAAAGATCGGCTACGGTCAGGTGGTCGCAAATCCGAAACTCCATATAATGACAGATTTCATCAAACCGGGAATCCCGCTCCGTTTCAAGCAGGGGAAATTCCGTGCAATGGGTACGTCCGTCGGGATCGGTCTCATGGTGCCGGGTCCGGTAAAAAGAAATCAGGAACAGCTCCAGATACAGCAGAATCATCTGCTGCGATGCAAAGGCTGCGTCGGCGCGGGGGAGGACCTGCTCGACACTCGGCAGGTACAGCGGCGTGGAGAATGCGTTTTTGGCCTCCTGAACCAGCAATGAGATGTAGCGCTGTTCCGTTTTGTTCAGCATTCCGATCCGGTTCTCGAAAAAGCGCATGGCCGGGGAGGCACAGGAGAAGGACATCACCACCAGGTTGGGAGATTCCTTTCCGAGGGAGCGAATGGCGTGAAATTCGTTGGGCTTATGGAAAATGATCTCCCCGTTGCCCAGGGTGTGCCACGTGTCGTCCTGACACACCGCGACCTTGCCTGTGTCCACGTAGAGAAATTCCCAGAAATCGTGCCGTTCTCCCTGAAAGACGAAATCTTTCGTATATTCGAAGTAATGAATCGTGACAATGGAATCAATGGCGATTTCCTTTTTCAACACAGTTTGTACATAGGCCATAGGACACTCCTCCGTAAATGCGATGGTAAAATCCGATGATCTGAAAATTTTATTTTCGGCAACGAAAATGTTTCGAATTTGTAGGATTTTATGTTATAATAATATATAACGCAATCCCCCCAAAAAGTAAAGCAAAAAAACAGAAGGGAGCTCCGTCAATGTCAACAAACGGAATTCAATTTTCCTGCATCCCGGGCGGCGGGAACGCCTCGGCAGATCAGGAACACAATCACAACATCGTCTATTTCACACTGCCTGATGAACGCAAGGCCAAAATTACCTTCCTCGATGAAGGAATTTTCCGCTATCAGGTGGTTCGCAATGAAGCCTTTGAGTCCTATGCCGCCCCCCGGGATCCGGCGCACAAGGCCAGAATTCAGCAGTATCCCGATACCGCCGAACAGTACCCCAAGCCTCAGCCCCAGATCGAGGAGCAGCAGGACTATATTTCCCTGCGGGTCCGGGAGATGGAACTGCGCTTTGAGAAGCAGACCGGCAGAATGCAGATTCTGCAGGGCGGCCGGGTGGTTCTGGAAGAGGAACGCGCTCTGGAGATGACCGAGGAGCAGACGACCCTGTTCCTGCGCAGACAGAAGGGCGAAGAGTTCTTCGGCGGCGGCACGCAGAACGGCCGCTTCGTACATACCGGCAAGCAGATCAGCATCGTCAACGAAAGCGCCTGGATGGACGGCGGCGTTGCTTCTCCGAACCCCTTTTACTACACCACCGGCGGCTACGGCATCCTGAGAAACACCTTCTCGGACGGTTTTTATGACTTCGGCTGCACCGACGAAGCCCTCGTCACTGCCGCCCATAAGGAACCCCGCTTCGACGCCTACTTCTTCATCACCGACTGCCGTGACGGCAGAAGTGTGGTTCAGGACCTGCTGCGCAAGTATTATCAGGTCACCGGCAACCCTCTGCTGCTGCCTGAATACGGCTTTTATGAGGGCCATCTGAACTGCTACAACCGCGACTCCTGGTCCGAGGAATCCGGTGCCAAGGAATGGAACGTCAAGGGCATCGCAAAAGAGACCGATCCCGGCGTGTCCCTCTATGAAAGCGGCATGGCCACCGGCTACCGTCTGGAAGAAGGCCAGCACGCAGAATCCCTCAACGGCGAAATGCCCGAGGTTTCCACCGAGCATTTCCCCGCAAATGTGGATACTCCGTACCAGTTTTCCGCCAGAGCCGTTCTGGACAAGTACATCCGCTACGACATGCCTCTGGGCTATTTCCTGCCCAATGACGGTTATGGCGGCGGCTACGGTCAAAACGGCTACTACAAGCAGGGCGGCGTCAACGAAGACGGCTCCAGCTCCCCCGAGCGTCTGGCTGCGGTCAGCGCCAACGTGGAAAACCTGACCCGCTTTACCAAGTACGCCAACGAAAGAGGCGTTGCCAGCGGCCTTTGGACCGAATGTAACCTCTCTCCCGACTCCGATCCCAACACCTACTGGCACCTGCTGCGCGACTTCCAGAAGGAAGTTTGCCAGGGCGGCGCCACCACGCTGAAGACCGACGTCGCATGGGTCGGCCCCGGATATTCCTTCCAGCTCGACGGCGTCAAGACCGCCTACGACATTGTCACCGGCTCCAGACAGTTCCGTCCCAACATCATTTCTCTGGACGGCTGGGCAGGTTCTCAGCGCTTCAACAGCGTATGGACCGGCGACCAGACCGGCGGCAACTGGGAGTACATCCGCTTCCACATCCCCACCTACATCGGCAGCTCCCTCAGCGGCAACCCCAACATCGGCAGTGATATGGACGGCATCTTCGGCGGAAAGTCCCTGATTGCAGCCCGTGATTTCCAGTGGAAATCCTTCACGCCCCAGATGCTCAACATGGACGGCTGGGGTTCCTACATGAAGGCTCCCTTCACCTTCGGCGATCCCTACACCGGCATCAACCGGATGTACATGAAGATGAAGGCAAAGCTCATGCCCTACATCTACACCAGCGCGGTTTCCGCATCCAACATTGATACCGGCAACAATGACATCGGCCTGCCCATGGTCCGTGCCATGTTCCTGGAATTCCCCAAGGATGCCTACGCATACACCCGCAGCATGCAGTACCAGTATCTGTTCGGACCGTCCATTCTGGTGGCACCTGTCTATCAGAACACCGCTGCCGATGAAAGAGGCAACGACGTCCGCAACGGCATCTACCTGCCCGACGAAAATGCCGTGTGGATCGACTATCTGACCGGCGAAAAGTATCAGGGCGGTCAGGTTCTGGACAACTTTGACGCACCTCTGTGGAAGCTGCCCGTCTTCGTCCGCAACGGCAGTATCCTGCCCATGTACGCAGAGAACAACACCCCCACCGAAATCGACCACACCAAGCGCATCATCGAGTGCTGGCCGGATCAGAAGTCCGAGTACACCGTCTATGAAGACAACGGCACCTACATCGAGAATGCTCTGGAGAAGGACGAGGAGTACGGCATGATCGACCACATCTCCTATGGCGAGCATGTCTCCACCAGATATTCCACCGAGGTCGAAAACGGCGTTGCAACCTTCCGTGCCGATGTCTCCACCGGCAGCTATCCCGGCTACGAGAGCCTCCGTCAGACCGATCTCATCATCCATCTGACCCAGAAGCCCGAGTGGATCACCGCCCGTAACGGCGAAACCGAGCTGACCGTCCGGGAAGTGATGGACAAGGCATCCTTCGACAGTGCCGTTCCCGCAGAGCAGGAAGCCATCTTCTTCTACGAGGAATCCCCCGCACTGTGCACCTATGCCTCTGCCGAGGAGACCGAGCTGCACGCTATGACCGATTCCGTCAGAACGGCTCCCAAGCTCCACATCCGTCTGGCCAGCGTGGATTGTGCCAAGCAGGCCCAGACCGTCACCGTCGGCGGCTTTGTCAACGCCTTCTGCCCCATGGCGGATGTGCGCAATTCCAAGCTGACGGCTCCGGTTCTGACCGAGAACGCCGAGCTCAAGACGCCTACCAGCATCACCCTTTCCTGGAATGCAGTGGAAGGCGCCGAGGTGTACGAAATGCTGGTGGATGGCCGCATCCATTCCATGAGCAGCGGTCTGTCCTATCTGCACGATGAGCTGGAGTATCAGTCCGAGCACACCTACCAGATCCGTTCCAGAAATCAGGAGGGCTACTCCGACTGGAGCGCCGAATACCACACCGCAACCCTGATCGATCCCTGGAGAAATGAGATCGGCGCCCACGGCACCATCACCTTCGAGGGCGACGATGAGGCCGGTGCACTCAAGTACGCCACCGACCACAGCACCAAGGGCCTGTTCTTCGCAGCAGACGACATCGTCGGCAAGAAGATTCCCTTCCTGTACGACTTCAAGGCCGTCTACGATCTGGATAAGTTCGAATACTATCCCAGAGACAGCTACGGCAGCGGCTGCGTCCAGCAGATGAACATTTCCTCCAGCTTGGACGGCAAGCACTGGAATCTGGTCTGGGACGGCACGGCCCACGAGGACTGGACCTACAACAAAGATCTGGAGGTGGAGGAGAACGTCAAGACCGTTTCCCTTGCCGGCGTCAGCGCCCGCTTCCTGAAGCTGGAGATCCAGAAGTCCACCCGTAATTACTTTGCGGCCCATGAGCTGCCCGTCTACAAGAAGGACGGCTCCGCATGCTACGCTGTGGGCAGTACCAACAAGAACGAGACGGTTTCCGCCGGTGACTACACCAACATGAAGAACTACCTCGGTACCTGCTGGAAGGACGGCGCAAACTTCGTCGACCAGATCCAGAAGCGTTCCGGCGATATCAACATGAACGGCATCTACGACGTCTACGACTATGCCTACACCATGTTCCAGCTGGACGGCGGCACCAAGCAGACCGGCGCTGTGGGCGGCGTGCTCCATCTGAACGCCGACCGGGATCATGTGAAGGCCGGTGAGACGCTGACTCTGACGGTCAATGCAGAGAACGTGGAGAACATGAACGCATTCGGTAAGGTTCTGCACTACAATCCCGAGCTGCTCGAGTTTGTATCGGTCTGTCAGGCGGACTGCGTCCGTCAGATGGAAGATCTGACGGTCAATAAGGTTTATGCCGACGGCACCGCATATGTCAACCTGGCCTTTGCAAACCGCGGAGACCAGCCTCTCTACAGCGGCAGCGATTCCCTCGTTACCATTACCATGAAGGCTCGCAAGGATCTGAGCCCGAAGGAGGTTCTGGAGCTGGAGCGCATGACGCTGATCGGACCCGACTATGACGTAATCGAAGCATAAGAAATTCTTCAGGATCTCCGATGGCCCTGTGGTTGTCGGAGATCCTTTTCCGTGCGCTGTCAAAACAGTCCGGTTCCGGATGCTGCGTAGATCTCATCCGCGCACATGGCAACTCTTTTCGAAAGGACCCCCACAATGAACGACATCTTCAATCCGGAAAATCCAGTGATGGATTTTCTCCGCAAAATCTCCAATCTCATCATTCTCAACGTTGTCTTTATCATCAGCTGTATTCCCGTCGTGACGATCGGAGCGTCAATCACCGCCCTCTACTCCGTCAGCTTCCAGATTGCAAAGGATGAAGACCCCTATATCTGGAAAACCTACTGGAAAACCTTCCGTCAGAACTTCCGCCAGAGCACCCTCATCTGGCTGACCTGCATTCCGGTCATTGCGCTGCTGGTGCTGGATTTCATGTTCCTGCAGTCCCAGTCCTCCGCATTTGCATCCTATGTGCAGATGGCACTTTGGGGAGTGACCTTCCTGTTTTTGAGTATTGTCCACTATATCTTCCCCGGCGTTGCTCATTTCATCTGCACCATTGGTCAGGCCTGGAAAAATGCCCTGTTTATGTGTCTGGCCCATCTTCCCTATACCGTGGTGTTCCTGCTGGTTGACGGCCTCGGCGTCTTCCTGTGCATCCACTCCGTTCATACCCTCGGTCTGGTATTCATGCTGATGCTCATCTGTGGCTTCGCCTGCATTGCCCTGATGAAGTCCTTCGTGTTCCTGCGGATCTTCAGAATCTATGATCCCAAAGAGGAACCGGATCAGGCCGAAGAAGCTGAAGAAACGGAATAATCCCGAAACAAAAAACCAAAACAGAATAAAAAAATCCCCAGCCGTTTGGCTGGGGATTTTTGAGCTTTGATTGGATTAGCCCTTGATACCGGACTGGGCGACACCCTCGATAAACTGCTTCTGGAACACGAAGAACAGCACAATCATCGGGATAACCGACATCACTGCACCCGCCATCTGGACGGGGAAGTTGGTTGCGTACTGTCCCTTCAGCAGGGAAAGGGCGGGAGCCAGAGTCATCTTTGCGGGATCGGTGTTGACGATCAACGGCCACATAAAGTCGTTCCAAGCGAACTTGGCGGTGAAGATGACCAGTGCTACGATACCGGACTGAACCAGCGGCAGCATGACCTTTCCGAAGATCTGGAACCGGTTGCAGCCATCGAGCAGTGCGGCTTCTTCCAGTTCCTTGGGCAGAGACATGAAGAACTGTCTCAGCAGGAACGTACCGAAGGCACTGAACAGGTTGGGCAGGAACAGACCCGGCAGGGTGTTCAGCAGGTTCAGCTTCTGGATGATCAGGTACTGCGGCAGCAGGAAGATCTGGCCGGGAACCATCAGAATGGAAAGCAGCACGATAAAGATTGCATTTTTGAAGGGGAACTCGATTCTGGCGAAGCCGTAGGCCGCCATGGTGCAGAACAGAACCTGAACCAGAACGGTAATCACCGTAACCACAATGGTGTTGAGGTAAACCCGACCGAAGGGCAGGACATCCAGCACGTACTCGTAGTTTGCGAGATTAAAGGATTCGGGGAGAATCGAGGGGGGAATCTGCATGGATTCCGGCAGAGTCTTAAACGAGGTAAATACCATCCAGAGGAAGGGAAATACCGTGATCGCAATACCGGCAATCAGCAGAATGTGAATCAGAATATGATTTCTCTTTTTAGCCATGCTCATTGTATTTCCTCCTCTCTATTCGTAATTAACCCATCTCTTCTGAGCAATGAGCTGGATGACGGTAATGATCATGATGATGACAAACATGAAGATGGAGATCGCAGCGGCATAGCCCTTGTAGCCGTACATGAACGCGTTCTGATAGAACAGGACATTCATCGTCTTGACGGCGTTGAATGCGGGGTTATCAGGACCGATCATCATGTACAGGGAATCGAAGACCTGGAAGGCACCGATCAGACCGGTGATGGAAACGAAGAAGATGGTGGGGGAGAGCAGAGGCATGGTGATCTGGAAGAAGGACCGTGCGGGACTTGCTCCGTCAAGCTCTGCTGCCTCGTAGTAGCTCTTGGAAATACCCTGCATACCTGCCAGCAGAATGACCATGTTGTAGCCGACAGAGCCCCAGATCGAGACGATCATGACACAGAACAGTGCCGTGCTGGGGTTGGTCAGCCAGCTCTTGCCCTCGATGCCGAACAGTCTCAGCACCTCGTTCAGGATACCGAACTCGCCGTGGAAAATCAGCTTCCAAACCAGAGCGACAGCTGCTGCCATCGTAACGGAAGGCAGGAAGTAGATCGTACGGTAGAAGGAAGTACCCTTGATTTTCGTATTGAGCAGTGCGGCAACGAAAAGGGACAGTGCCAGACCGATGGGAACGGTAATCAGAGCATACAGGAAGGTGTTCTTCAGAGACAGAAGCAGATCCGGCTCCTTAAACAGATTCTTGTAGTTTTCCATGGCCACAAAAGTGGCCATGTTAAACTTGTTAACTTCGTTAAAGCTGAACCAGAAGTTCTGAATAAAAGGAATGATGTAGAAGATGAACAGACCGATGGCAACAGGTGCAATGAAGACGTAACCTGCTACCCAATCTTCCTTCTGTCTTCTTGTAATCTTTTTGCGCTTGGAATTGGGTGTGATATTGCTACTCATGTATGATCCCTACTTTATTTTGCATTCATCTTGTCGAGGACAGCGTTCTGGGCTTCAGCAGCCTTCTGGCCAGCCTCGGTCAGGGTGATTTCGCCTCTCCATGCCTGCTCGAAGAAATCCTTGGAAACAGTGCCCAGCTCGGAAGAAACCTTGCAATGAGGCAGCAGCTCGGATTCCTTAACGTTATCCAGGAAGATCTGGAGGTTCAGCTCAGGATGAGTGTCGAGATACAGTTCCTGGCAATCATTTCTTGCGGAGATGACAACACCGGACTTAGCCTGGATCTCCTGAGCTTCCTTGCTGCCCAGCCACAGAGCGAAGTCTGCTGCTTCCTCGGGATGCTGAGTGTTAGCGGAAACGGAGAATGCCAGACCGTTGATGATATCGGTGTTCTTGCCGTTGAAGCTGGGTCTGCGGACGACGTCGAACTTGCCTTCCAGAGTCTTGTTGTAGGAAGGAATCATGTAGTTACCGGACAGGTACATTGCCAGACGGCCGCCCTGGAACATGGAGTCAGGATCGGTATCAGACATCTGCTCCAGAGTGGGAGACAGGCCATCCAGAACCAGATCCAGCCAAGGCTGAACACCGCCGATGGTCTTAGGATCGTCCCAGCCGGACTTGGTGTTGTCGTCATTCAGAACATAACCGCCATTTGCATAAATAGTTGCATCGTAGGTGGTCTGTCCGGAGTTACGATGAATTGCGATGGGATAAACGCCCTCAGGCAGAGCGGCCTTCAGCTCTTCGCACTTTGCACGGAACTGCTCAAAGGTCATGCCGTCTTCGGGGTAAGCAACGCCGGCAGCATCAAACAGTTCCTTGTTGTAGAAGATACCGTTGGTATCGAAGTCCTTGGGGATACCGTAAAGTCTGCCGTTGACAGTGTAGCCATCCAGCAGGGGTGCGGGGAAGTTGTCCTTTGCGTGCAGATCGGACTTAGCCTCAGCATCAGTCAGGTCCATCAGGATGCCTGCATCGGCATACTCTTCGACATGCATAACATTCATAGTGATGATGTCAGGTGCTGCAGCGCCGGTAGCGCTGGCTTCGAGCTTCGTCCAGTACTCAGACCAGGGAGACAGCTGAGTCTTGATGGTAACGTTTTCATGAGTCTCGCTGTACTTTGCGCACAGTTCCTTCATAACGGGTTCCTGATCGGTATCCCAAACGCTCATCACGAGCTCAACCTTTTCTCCGTCACCGGAGCTTGCATTGTTGCCGCAGCCGGCGAACATGGAGACGCTCAGTGCGGTGGCCAAACCAAAGGCCATCAGTTTCTTGACATGGTTTTTCATTGAATTTCCTCCTTTGAAATAGAACGGTCTTGCTAATATATGGGTTTGATCGTGCTGCATTTGCAGCTTAATTACGGTATTTGTCGAGGAAAACGACCTTGCCGCCGTTGACTCTCGATTCTTCTGCTGCCAGTGCGCAGTAGTGGCTCTCAACCGACTGATCCAGGGAAGTGGTCCGAACAGTGGGCTCGGAGTCGTTGATCAGCATATCCATGAATTCTTCCACCATGCGGTTGTCGCCGCCGCCGTGGCCGGAGAAGTCGGTGGCAAGCTTTGTCACATCGATGGTCTCCGTCTCCTTGCCGAATTCAGTGATCTTAATGGTGTTTTCGGACATATCTGCCAGAATTTCACCCTTGGTTCCCATGAACTTGGCGAAGCGGCTGCCGGTACCGGTGAAGCCGCACATGGTGTGGCTGATGGTGGAACCGTCGGTCATATTCATATTGACGACCTGATGGTCGACAACATTGTTATCGCAGTGATAGACGCAGCGGCCGTAGGGACCGGTCTTGATGGCTTCCGTGACGGACTCCACAGTGGGATGGAGGGTCAGAACGTCCAGGGGCCATTCCTTGTGTCCGTTTTCCACACCGATGCGCTTGTTCTTGAGGTAGATCTTTTCTGCATCGTAGGGGCAGTTGTCCTTGGCCTTGCAGCCGTCCATGCAGCGCAGAGCGGCACCCTCGGGGGCCATCTCAGGCTTGAACAGGTATGTACTGCCGAAGGAAGAGATCGACTCGCAGGTCTTTCCGGTGAGCCACAGCAGCAGGTCCATGTCGTGGCAGCACTTCTGCAGGATCATGGGGCTCGTGGTATTGGAGTTTCTCCAGTTACCGCGGACAAAGCTGTGTGCCTGGTGCCAGTAGCCAACGTTCTCGATGGACATGACCGACACAACCTTACCGATTCTACCGGAATCCAGAATACCCTTGAGGGTGGAGTAAATCGGGGTGTAGCGCAGCACGTGGCAGACGATAACGCGTCTGTGGCACTCGTTGGCTACCCGGACAATTTCTCTGCATTCGTTCAGATCCGGAGAAATAGGCTTTTCCAGGAGCAGATCATATCCCTTTTTCAGTGCAGGGATTGCCTGACCCACATGCTGCTTATCCTGAGTAGTGATAAACATGACATCTGCGAGCTTGTCCTGTGCAATGAGTTCCTCAGCACTGGAGAAGCATTTGTCGGCCGGGATCTGATATTCTTTTGCAACGTCTGCTACCTTGGCCGGATCGATATCCGCAATGGCTACAATTTCCATCTTATCAGGAAACAGTTTCGCAGTCGGAGCATAGGTGTCTTTGCCGCGGCTTCCAAGGCCGGCAAGCGCCACCTTAATTTTTCCTCGACTCATTTTGAGCAAAGCCTCCTTTTTTCTACTGCCACTATTATACTCATTTTTGGTGCGACATGCTTGCCTTATCGTCCACGAAGTTTGTCCAAATATCTCTTGTTTTTGGGGGAATCTATCAGTTTTCATCCGAATTTTAAAAGAAACCTGTGCATTTTGACTATATTGCCGAAACTATATTTTGTACGATTTTCAATTCTGCTTGTGCCGATTCCGATAAAATTGTGCAAAATAAATTTACTGAAAAATTGGACTTTTTTGAATGAATTTAAACGGGAATTTCCAATTACTTACCGCAGATTAAGATTTCTTAATGCAATTTACGCTTGAACTTTACCGGCGAGGATTCCAATTCGTATTTGTTTGAATGAGTTTTTGTTTTTCTGCATTTTGTTATAATATCAGCATTTCGGCTATTTGGACTGGAAAATACCG
>RCNI01000835.1_pt1 | contig 17969 bp, 16 predicted proteins | sample 2041151 | NCBI WGS metagenome assembly RCNI01 (sample SAMN09708214, study PRJNA481090) | feces metagenome | isolation source: feces | place: Antarctica: Albino Rookery | reverse complement strand
AATTAATAATATTATAAAAAATAAACATATCACATATATTATAATTATTGTAATTAAATTTAATTTACTAAATTGCTTAAAATCATTTATAACATATTCTTTTTTGGTTTTATATCTAAGCAATTCAAGTTCTAATATCCTGTTTTTAAATATATTTTTATAATATACTATAACTAAAATAGATACCAAAAGAATATTATGATATATATTCTCAAAGTTTCTATTATTTTTTTCTACGCAAATTAAAAAGAAAATCACCGCTCCTAAATATACTGAAATTCCTTTTATTAAATTTATTCTTTTATACTTCTCCATTTTTGAATTTTCTCCATAATATAAATATTCCAATAAATAAAGGTATAGATGAAGTTAATATTAATATAATACTATTAAATCCATCATAAGCGCCTGATGACATTATTGTAGATGGTGTTAAATATAAAAATTTTCTTCCTATTGCTATTTGTGATGCATAACCAACAGAACTAAGTCCTAAATAATAAATTATTGGTGCAAATATTACTTGCTTGTTATTTTTGGCTATTATGGCAATACAACAACTAAAAAAAGCATATATGTATGGCATTAAAAAAAATCTAACTACTCCATCCAACAAATAATACGTATACATATGATTAGTTACATAACTTTTACCTAATATATCTACAAATAATGTTCTAGACGCTCCCATAGAATTTCCTTTTGATACCATTATTGAAAAAGCAAAAAAAATCAAAAATGCACTAAATAGTGATAAACTTATTTTTAAAGCTTCCTTATTTATATTTTTTATTATAAATGATTTATAATTTTTATATCTATATATTGCAAACTGAAAAATAGTAGTATATTTTCTATAAAATTTAAAACCAGCTATTACAATCAAGCAAGGAAATAATATTTGAATAAAATTTGGTCCAAATATCATCATTACATCAAATTCCCACAAATATTTTCCAAACACTTCTTCTATTACTTTTAATATATTATAATCTTTTTTTATAGTGCTTTCTGCAAGACCATAATTTTCTCTATATTCCGCATTTGTTATAAAATTACTTACTATATAAAATATATTTGTATCTGCAATAACTATTACTAACATAAGTAATAAACACAAAATAGTAGTAATTAAATAAATTCTATTTTCTCTAAATATTTCTTTCATACTTTCACCTTTAAATATAATAATGTTTATGTGTGTTAATTTAAACACACATAAACTTTAAACTAGAGCCTTTTTAAGGTTGCCATGTACCTGTTATATATGTTTTAGGATCCCATAAATTTTCTCTTTTAGCTTGTAATCTATATACATATCCATTTGAAGCTGTTGTTCTTAAGTATTTTACACCATTTCCTGGTCTTTCTATTAAAACTTTTCCTCTATCTTGTCCTTCTGCATTTACAATTCTAAACCACATTCTATGTCCAGAATATTGACTAGTTTTCCAATTAACTCCTGCTAAATATTCGTTATTATTTTTTCCATTTAATTGACTAACATTTGTCCAACTGCTAGGAGCAGTGCCCGCAAAACCTAAATAATCTGCTCTAACATTTATACCTGCACTTACAACAAGTACTAGAGCTAATAAAGAAGTTACAATTAAAAATTTCTTCATATCTTTTTCCCCTTTTATATATTAATTAGATAACCATCTGATTAATATATACCATATATTACATTTATTGTCAAGTATTTTTTCATTTTTTGTAAAAATATAGAATAACTTGATTATTATATTACTGTTTTAAATAAACATATTTTTATTCACAAATAAAACATAAAAAAAGATGAGAAATTTCTTTCTCATCTATATTATTATTTTTTTGTTGATCTAAATCTCTTAGTTGGATCTAAGATTTTCTTTCTTAATCTAATGTTTTCTGGTGTAACTTCAACAAGTTCATCATCTGAAATATATTCAATAGCTTGTTCTAAAGTCATTGTTCTAGGTGTGATTAATTTAAGTGCATCATCACTTCCAGAAGCTCTAGTATTTGTTAAATGTTTTTCTTTACATACATTAACTGTTAAATCTTCTGGTCTAGAGTTTTCACCAACGATCATTCCTTCATATACTTGAACACCAGCACCAATAAATAATGTTGATCTTTCTTGTGCTTGGAATAATCCGTAGTTTGTAGCTTTACCAGTTTCGAAAGCTATAACTGCACCTTTAGTTTTTGTTATGATTTCACCTTTTTCTGGTTCATATCCAGCAAAGATATGGTTCATTGTTCCGTTACCTCTTGTATCTGTAACAAATTCTCCTCTATATCCGATAAGTCCTCTAGCTGGAATTTTAAACATAAGTCTTACATATCCTGTTTGACCAGATGTCATGTTAATCATTTCACCTTTTCTGTAACCCATTTTTTCCATTACAACACCCATACAATCTTCTGGGATATCTATTGTAACTTCTTCAACTGGTTCACATCTAACACCATCAATTGTTTTATAAATAACTGTTGGTCTTGAAACTAAAAGTTCAAATCCTTCTCTTCTCATTTCTTCAATTAATATTGATAAGTGAAGTTCTCCTCTTCCAGATACTTTAAATGTATCTGCAGAATCTGTATCTTCTACTCTTAAAGCTACGTTTGTTTCAAGTTCTTTGTATAATCTATCTCTTATATGTCTAGAAGTAATTAATTTACCTTCTTTACCTGCGAAAGGTCCATTATTTACACTAAAGTACATAGAAACTGTTGGTTCATCAATATCTACAAATGGTAATGCTTCTGGATTTTCAGGATCTGCAATTGTTTCACCAATGTTTATTCCTTCCATTCCAGTTACAGCAACGATTTCACCACATTCTGCTTCTTCTACTTCAACTTTTTTAAGACCTTGGTAAATAAATACTTTACCAACTCTTAATGTTGCTACTGTACCATCTTTTTTACAAAGTGCTACTGGTTCTCCTGCTCTAATAACACCTCTGCTAATTCTACCAATACCAATTCTACCTGTATATTCATCACTATCTATGTTAGATACTAATAATTGTAAAGGTTCATCTTTACTTCCAGCTGGTTCTGGAACATATTTTAAAATTGTTTCAAATAATGGTTTCATATCCATATTATCTGAATTTTCTTCGTATCTTGCAAAACCATTTTTACCTGAAGCATATACTACAGGGAAATCAAGTTGTTCATCACTTGCATCTAAGTCCATGAATAATTCTAATACTTCATCAACTACTTCTGCAGGTCTTGCTCCTGGTCTATCTACTTTATTTATAACTACGATTGGTTTTAAATCTAAAGATAAAGCTTTACTTAAAACAAATCTTGTTTGTGGCATTGGTCCATCAAATGCATCAACAACTAATATAACACCATCAACCATTTTAAGTACACGTTCAACTTCTCCACCGAAGTCAGCATGTCCTGGTGTATCAACTATGTTAATTTTTGTATCCCCATATTGTACAGCTGTATTTTTAGCAAGGATTGTTATTCCTCTTTCTTTTTCGATATCATTTGAGTCCATTACTCTTTCATCTACTTGTTCATTTGCTCTAAAAGTTCCACTTTGTTTTAATAAACTATCTACTAAAGTAGTTTTACCATGGTCAACGTGAGCAATTATAGCAACATTTCTTAAATTTTTCATAAATTAATTATCTCCCTTCATATATTTTTTTAAATATTAACCCTTATATTATAACATAAAAAACAACAAAAATCAACAATTCTTAACTCCTAAGTTACAATATCTTTAAAATATTTTTCATAAATTTTATTTTTTAATAACTTATTTTCAAATTTTTCTAAATTTTTATCTTCTAAAAGCATTTTTTTAGCTGCATCTGCTGACTCTTTTAATATATTAACATCTTCTAAAATATCTGCAAGCTTAAATTGTGGAAGCCCACTTTGTTTAGTTCCAAAGAAATCCCCAGGTCCTCGAAGTCCTAAATCCTTTTCTGCAATATAAAATCCATCATTACTATTTTGCATTATTTTTAATCTTTCTATAGTTTGTGGAGATTTATTACTAGATTCAAGAACACAAAAAGATTCGTATTTACCTCTACCTACTCTTCCTCTTAATTGATGAAGCTGAGCAAGACCAAATCTATCTGCATTTTTAATAACCATTAAACTTGCATTTGGAACATTAACACCTACTTCTATTACTGTAGTTGATATTAAAATATCGATTTTCCCTTCTTTAAATCTTGTCATTATTTCATCTTTTTCTTTATTTTTCATTTTACCATGTAAATATTCTACATTATATTCTTTGAAAATATTTTCTTTATAATTTTTAGCAAGTTCTACTACATTTATTAATTTTGTCTTTTCAAGTGTTTCTTTTTCTTCTATTTCCTCAACTAAAGGACATACTACATATACTTGTCTTCCAGAATCAATTTGCTTTTTAATAAAATTTTGTAATCTAGTTTCATATGTTTCATCTACTACATATGTTTTAATTTTTTGTCTACCTTTTGGTAATTCATCTATTATGGAAATATCCATATCCCCATATACCATAAGACCAAGAGTTCTTGGAATTGGTGTTGCAGACATTACAATTGTATCCACAGCTTTACCTTTATTTATTAATTTTAATCTTTGTTTAACACCAAAACGATGTTGCTCATCTATTATAGCTAAAGCTAAATTTTTAAATACTACATTATCTTCTATAATAGCATGTGTTCCAACTAGTATGTCTATATTTCCTTCTTCTAATTCCTTTTTTAAAATATTTTTTTCTTTTCCTTTAGTATTTCCAGTAAGAAGTCCAACTTTTATTCCAAGAGGATCTAAATATTTAACTAATTCTTCATAATGCTGAATTGCAAGAATTGTAGTAGGAGCCATCATAGTAGCTTGAAATCCATTATGTGCTGCTATATATAAGGCAATAGCTGCAACAATAGTTTTACCAGATCCTACATCACCTTGTACTAATCTATTTGTATTTTTAGTAGATTTCATATCATTTTTTATTTCATCTATAACTCTTTTTTGTGCACCTGTAAGTTCAAATGGTATTTGATTTAAAAATTCAGAATCATCTATATTCTCAAAAACAACACCTTTTTTCTCATTTAAGTTTTGTTCTTTCATTATGAATAATGCCATTTGTAATAAAAAGAATTCTTCAAAAATAATTCTTCTTCTAGATATATTAATATCTTCTATTTTCTTTGGAATATGTATTTTGTTTATAGCTTCCTCTTTAGAAATTAATTTATGATTTTTTCTAAATTCTTCTGTAAATATTTCTTCTTCTGTTTCTTTACTATCTAATACTGCTTTTACTGTTGTTCTTATCATATTTTGAGTTACATTTTTTATTAAAGGATATTTAGCAAATATTCCTAATACTTTACTTAAATTAAGTCCTTCATAAAATACTGGGTTTTCTACTTGAAATTTTCCAAACTCAAATTTAGGAGTTCCATAAACTATATAAGTTTGTCCTGGATATAATTTATTCAATATGTAATCTTGGTTAAACCAAGTTATTTCACATACTCCTGTTGCATCTGAAACTTGTACTTTATTTAAACTAAGACCTTTTCTAACTACTTTATGAAATGCTTTAGAAACGGTTGTAGCATAAAAAATACAAGGTACATTATGTGTAAAATCTTTTATTTTACATATTTTAGTTCTATCCTCATATGTTCTTGGGTAATATTCTAAAATATCTTCTACTGTATTTATTCCTAATTTATTAAATAACTTTACTTTAGCAGGACCTACTCCTTTTATATATTGTATATTCATATCTTTTTTTATATTTGACAAATTATTCACCTCTTTAAAGAACTTTAGTTCTCTATAATTTTATTATATTTTTATTTTTTTGTCAACTTCTACTACAAAAATAAACAAAATAAGTAGATTTATATAAAAAGCACTACACTTTGTGTAATGCCTTTATTTTATCTATTTCTATATGATATTTCTTTTTTATATAACATTATTTTTTCAATTACTTTATTTAAATCTTCTCTAATTAAAGTTTGTGGTATAACAACAGGCGGTGCACCAGTTGAAGCATTTGCCTTTACCATTTCAGCCTTAGTTTGTGGAAGTCCTGCACATAAAAGACCTAAATCTTTTATCCATATTCCTAAATATTTTCTACTATTATATCCATTCATAACTTCATATACAGTAAATTTTTCTATGTTAGACCATGGAATTAATCCAATTTCCATAGGACCATTATCTATAAATCCTTCTTCACACATTTTTATAATAGGTAAATTATTTCTAACTTTTTCTTTAAGTGCAAAAGATAATACAAAAAATAATACTGCTGCTATTCCAAGTGTTGTTGAAATACTTATTAAATCTTTTTCTATTAATCCAATTGCTTCATAATCAATACAATAAGTTTTAGCTATTAGAAATATTGAAACACCACCAAATACTGCTATAATAGCTAATAATCTAAATATCTTTATTATCATTCTATCTACTAATTTCATATATACTCCTCTTTACATCTATATTTTATATTTTGTTATGTATTTTTTATTTTCTCTATCAAAAATATATATATTCTTTTCTTCTATTCCATAACCTTTTACTACATCATAATCAAATATAACAAATTTTAATTTTTTTATTTTATCTTGTCTATTTAAATCTTTGTATGTATTTAAATTTTCTTCTAAAAATTCTTCATTTTTTAAAATCTCATCTATATATTTTTTTAGATTAGGATCTTTATTTTCATTAAAGAATCTTTTAGAATTAAATTTTAAATTATAATCTAGTATTAATATATTTTTTAATTCTTCTGTTAATTTATTTTCTTCTTCTAGAAAATAATATAATCTATCAAATGTTTCTTCTTGTCCTATTTTTTTATCAAATAAATTTTCTTTTTCATAATAATTTGCTATTTTATCAAAAAAATCAAATGGCGTATTATATAATTTGTTTATCATAATATATTTCATTGTATTTTTAAATACTTCTGAATTATTATACATATCTAATACTTTTTCTATCTTTTTTAATTTTTTTAATTCAGCATATGATATATATTTATTTGAAATAACTTCATATGGTGGATATGGACTATACTTATATTCATGTAATTTAACAACATCATTTATTGGACAACCTTTTAATAATTTTAAAAATCCAAGTTGTAAATTAGATGGCATTAATGTAAATACATCATTAAATGAATTTTTAAAAGACTCATAATTTTCATATGGTAATCCTGCAATTAAATCTAAGTGCATATGAATATTATCATTTTTAAATTTGCTTATTACATTATATATTCTTTCAAACTTTACATTTCTATTAATCGCTTTAATAGTATTTTCGTTTGTAGATTGTACTCCTACTTCAAATTGAAATGCATCTTTTGGTGCATTATTTAGAAATTCAATTGTTTCATCATCTAAAATATGTGCTGCTATTTCAAAATGGCAAGTCGTATTTTTTCTATTTTCAATAATAAATTTCCAAATATCTAATGCTCTTTCTTTACTATAGTTGAATGTTCTATCTACAAATTTTATAGTACGTATATCTTTATCTAAAAGTATTTTTAATTCTTCTTTTACTCTAGTAATATCAAAAGGTCTTACTGTTTTTTCTACAGAAGATAAACAATATGCGCATCTATATGGACATCCTCTAGATGATTCAAAATATACTAATTTATTATCATATTCATCTGCAAGCATTTGAGCTACTCTAGGAATTTTTTCTGTATCATATACTTTTGCAACTTCACCTTTAACAACTTTTCCATCTTTTCTATATGCTATTCCATATTCTTCACTTTGAAATTCTTCTTCTTTTTTTATTTTATTTAACAATACACCTAATGTCTCTTCGCCTTCTCCAAGCATTATAAAATCTAAGCAATTATTTTCTTCTAAAAGCTTTTGAGAATTATATGTAACCTCAGGTCCTCCTAATACTATTTTTACTTTACTATCTATTTCTTTTAATAAATTTGCAATTTTTATTGTGTTTTCTATATTCCATATATATGTACTAAAACAAATAACATCATATGAATTTTCTGTTATATCACTTACTATATCATCTATTTGCATATTTATTGTATATTCTTTTATTTCGGCACAATAATCTTTTTCGATACATTTATATAAATATCTAAGTGCTAAATTTGTATGTACATATTTTGAATTTAACGTTGTCAATAATACTTTCATTACTTTCCTTCTTTCTATAACAATATTCTACAATAGCAAATAAAAAAAAGCAAGAAAAAAAACTCATTACTGAGTTTTTTCTGTTAGTTTATTACTTCATTTACAAATACGACATATTCTTTTGGAGTTTTATTTAATATCTTATTAACATATGTACCATCTTGATGCATTACATATAATCCATCTTCATCTTTTAAACTGTAATAAATATATCCGTTTTCTAATTTAAAAGATTTTATTTTTTTATCAGAGATTACTTCTCTTTGATTTTCTGAAACTTCTAATTTATATAACTTATTATCTACACTATCTATGTAATATAATGTATCTAAATAGCCTGCCATGAAATTACTGCCATCAAATTTAGTTTTATTTTCCTCAGAAATTTCTATTTTATTTTCTGTTATTTTATTTTTTCTTGTTCCATCTTTATATACTCTATAAATTCTATCTCCATTAGTTTTATTTATATAATATATCCAATCTTCTATTTTAACTATTTTATCCGAAGCATCCTCTTCTATTACTACTTCTGAATAATCATTCCATAAATATCTAACTATTTTATCTTTTAATTTACCTGTTTCATATACAACATAAATTCCATCCTTATCTACATCTAAAGATTTTACTTTTTCTTCTGATAATAATTTTCTATCATCATTATACATATTAGATACAGTTAAATTGTATGCTTGTTTTCCAGATAAATCAGTTACTAAAGCATATTTTATTATATTACCCTCGTGCATTTTAAATGCCAAAACTTGTTCATTATCTGGTGATATTTTTCTAATTTTATTAGATAGGTTAACACTTACTACACTTCCATCATAAAGTCCATATATATTTCCTTTATTAGTTTGTACCATAGATAAATCTTTTTGTAAATCAACATTTAAATTTTTCTTTTTTCCTTGTTTTACATTATATTCTGTAAAATCTACTTTTATATTAGGATCTATTGTAGCTTTATCTATATCTTCATCATAAATATCTTCATTTATATAATACATTACATGTGTTGGTAATTTATATATATCTTCATAAACTACAGCTTGTTCTTTTGGCTTTTTTAATATTACAATTACACTTACTATTAAAACAATTAATATAACTGCTACTGTAACACTTATCATTATAATTTTTCTTTTTTTATCGTCCATATAATTATCCCTCCGTTTATCAAGTTATATAATAACATATAATTTTTTCTATATCAACACATAAATCAAAAAAATAAAGGCCAAATTTTGACCTCTATTTTTCAATTATTATACATCCATATGAATCTAACTTATTTTTGTCTGATTTATTTAACGAATATATAACTTTTGCCTCCTCATATTCTTCTGGTAATTTTATTTCTTTTTCATCTTGTGTCCTATTTAAAGCTAATAATAATTTATTATCTTTAGTAAATCTTTCAATCAAGCAAATTTCTTCATTTATATAAACAATTTTAAAATTAGCATTTTTTAAATATTCTTTACTATTTCTTATTTTACCTAACTGCTTATAAAAGTAAAGTAATTCTTGATTTTCTTTATTCCAAGGATAACATGCTCTATTAAATGGATCTTTATAACCATACATTCCAGCCTCATCACCATAATATATAGAAGGTGTTCCAGGTAAGAAATATTGTAAAAGTGTTGCAAGTTTTAAAAGTTTTATTCCATGTTTATATTCTGGATTTTTTATTTTATTTCTATACGCTTGCCACAATCTTCCGTTATATCCTACTTCTTCAGCACAAAGTTTAGTTAATGCTCTCTCTGTATCATGAGTAGACAGTAAATTCATTAAAGTATCTAATGATTCTTTTGGATAATTTTCTACTATACTCATAACTGTTTCATAAAAGTAAGTTGCATTTCCGTATCTAATATAAGATAATATTGCATCTTTAAATGGATAATTCATAACAGTATCTAATTGATTTCCTAATAAATACTTTCTCTTTACGCCATAGCTTTCTTTAGTAGTAGCATCTTCCCATACTTCACCAATTACAATTTTATTTTGATATTTTTTAGATATACTATTTATAGCTTCTAAAAATTTATCTGGCAACTCATCTGCTACATCTAATCTAAAGCCATCTGCTCCAAGTTTTAACCATTTGTCTATTACTCCATTATCTCCACAGATAAAATTTAAATAGTCTATATTTAATTTTTCTACTTCTGGTAAAGAATCAAATCCCCACCAACTTTTATATTCATTTGGATATGAAAAGAATTTAAACCATGGAAAATATACACTATTTTTTGAATTATATGCACCAATAATATTATATCTTTTTTCTCTATTAAAATATATACTATCACTTCCTGTGTGACTAAATACTCCATCAAGTACAAGGTACATATTATTTTTGTGTAATTCCTTACAAAGTCTTATATAATCTTTTTCATCACCTAATAACGGATCAATTTTCATATAGTCTGCTGTATTATATCTGTGATTGGAATGTGCTTCAAATATTGGATTTAAATAAACTACTTTTACTCCTAAAGATTTTAAATATGGTATTTTTTCAATTATACCTTCTAAATCTCCACCAAAATAATCATTATTTGTTATTACTCCCTCACTATTTGGAAGATAATCAGGTATTCCATACCAATCATCTCTAATTTTTCTGTCTTTAGGAACATTTATCTTTTCTTTTCCACTTTTATAGAATCTATCTGGAAATATTTGATACATTATAGCACCTTTCATAAAATCCGGAGCTTTAAAATTTTTATCATACACTGTAAGTTGAAAATGGAAACCTTCTCCATTACCTATAACTGCATCATTAAAATTTTGTTTTTTAATATATTTGACATTTCCATCTAAACACACTTCAAATATATAATAATATACATTTGGAACATTTAGTGATAATTCTCCTACAAATACATTACAATCTTTTTCGGATTTTTCATAATGCATTTTAAACACCATATTCTTATCCCATTCGTTAAATCTACACACTAATAAGTTTATAAAATTTACATAGTAATCATTTGGTATACGCACTCTAATTATGACTTTTTCATCTGTTTTAATTGCTCCAAATGAACTTTTATAAAACTTATCATAACTGTCATATACTTTTGATTTCATAGTATTCATCTCCTCTAATAATTATTAGAAAATATTATTTAAAATTACGATTTAAATATATCATAGATATACGAAAAAGTCAATTAAAAGTAATATTTTGTCGAATAAAAAATAAAAGAGCCAAATTAATGGCTCTATTTTTATTTGATTTCATATAATGCTTTATACAATCTAATTTGTTTATCGTTTTCGCGTCTTAAATAATGTTTTAAATCTACATAAATATATGAAAATCCTTTTGGACATAACTCAATAGCTTTTTTCTCAAGTTCTTCAAATGGTAAATCCTCAGATTCGAATTCTATTATCTTAAAAAAGCCGTCATCTTTGTAATCTTCCAAGCACTCGTAATATCTTCCTTTGTTAGTTAACACTAATAATATATTATAAAATCCTCTTATTTTCTCTACATAAACTGCTTTCCAGATTCCATCTTCTGTAAAATCATCTTTTTTAATCATCTCTAAAACTTCTTCTTCTGAATATCTATCACTTATAACTTTAACTTTTGTTTTCATACTATCATCCTCCATAATTATGAATGATTTAATTATTTAATACAATTATATTATAACATATTTTTAGTTTTATGTCAACACTATTTCTAAATTTTTTATTTTTCCCTTTTCCTTATTATAAGATTAATATTATTTTTAACATTATGTTTACTTTTTATATATCTAGGTGTAAAATAGTAATTGTAAAGGAGGTATATTATGAACTATTTTAAAATTATAAATGGATCTAACATTTTAAACTCTATTATGTTTATTATTTTAGGGTTATTACTTATGTTTGCCCCTAATTTTATACTAGGTACACTAAACATGTTACTATGTATATTCTTTATATTAATTGGAATATCTCAAATTATTAATCATTTTTCATTTGAATCTATGTTTTTTAGATATTCTAATTTAACAACTGGTATAATATGCATAGTCCTTGGTATTCTTTGCTTAAATGCAGGACAAATATTTGAAACTGTATTAAGATTTTTCATTGCTATTTGGATGGTAGTAACAAGTATAAAAAGAATAAACTTAAGTGTATTGCTTTTTAAAAATAAATTATTTGGACATTTTGCCTTAGTTTTAATTTCTGCTATTTTAATGTTACTATTTGGAATATATATAATCTTTACTCCTAATGTTGTAATCGTAACTTTAGGTATTCTTATTTTAATATATTCTGTACTAGATTTATTAGATAGCATATTATTTATGATTAATTTTAAAAATATTTTTAATATATAAAAAAACACCATTTAATATGGTGTTTTCTTTTATACTCCCATTGAAACAGTTTCAGGTAAAGTACTTCCTCCATCTATTACAACATCTATTCCTGTTAAATAAGATGCTTCATCAGATGCTAAAAATGCTGCAAGCTCTCCAACTTCTTCTATTTTTCCAAGTCTTCCTAATGGAACACCAGAAGCTATTCCATCTATTACTTCTTGTGGATTTTCTTTATTAGATTGTACTGCCATTTTATCTACCATTGGTGTTCTAATATATCCTGGACAAATTGCATTTACATTTATATTTTTATCTGCATATTCTCTAGCAAGTGATTTAGTAAATCCAATCAATGCTGCTTTTGTAGTTGCATATGCAACTTCACCTGGATCTGCAACCATATATCCTGTTACAGAAGATAAATTAACTATCTTTCCATAATGATTTTCGGCCATATGTTTAACTATAGCTCTTGTTACATTCCATGGTCCTTTAATATTTATATCAAAATGTAAATCTCTAAGTTCATCTGTTGTGTTTTCAAATGATTCAAGTCTACAAATACCAGCATTATTAATTAAAATATCTATTTTACCAAATTCTTTAATAGTTTCTTCTACTGTTTCTTCTACTCTTTTATTATCTGTTATATCTACTAAAAAACCTTTAGCCGTATATCCCATACTTTTTAACGATTCTTCTGCTTTATATACAGTATCACTATAATCTGCTAAAATAACTGTTGCTCCATGTTTTGCTAATACTTTTGCTATACCAAAGCCATTTCCCATAGCTCCTCCTGTAATATATGCTACTTTTCCTTCTAGTTTTTTCATAATATCGCCTCCACAATAATTATATACTAAATAAAAAAAAGTAGCAATATATATTGCTACTTTAACAATTTATTTAATTCTTTTTTAAATTCGTTAATATCTTTAAATTGTCTATATACTGATGCAAATCTTACATATGCAATTTCGTCTATTAATTTTAATTTTTCAATAATTTTTTCACCGAGTTCACTAGATTTTACTTCTCTTACTAATTGATTGTTTAATTCAAGTTCTATGTTATCTACTAATTCTTCTATTTGTTCTACTGATATTGGTCTTTTTTCACAAGCTCTAAGTATACCGTTTATCATTTTATCTCTATCAAATGGTTCTCTCAACTCATTTTTTTTAATAACTATAATCGGTAAATTTTCTATTCTTTCATATGTTGTGAATCTGTACTGACATTTTATACATTCTCTTCTTCTTCTAATTGACATTCCATTTTCTGTTGATCTAGAATCAATTACTTTACTTTCTTCATAGCCACATTTTTTGCAACGCATATATTTCTCCTTAAAATTTAAAATCATCTATTGTATTAAAATCTTTTTCAATAATTTCATGTTTATCAAAAGTATTTTTAATATCTATAGCTCTTTGATTATAACTACCTCTAAACATTAAATCTTCTTTAGTTTTAGTTTTATCAAATTTCCCATCTATTAATACATCTGTTTTTTGGATTAATTCTTTGAATCCATTAGCTTCACTAGAATTTTCAATTAAATTTTCAAATTCATAACCTGTGTAGCATATTATATCTAAATTACTTTTTTTAGCTTTTACTTTATCTATAAATCTAGATAATTTTTTTGCTTGTAAAAAAGGTTCCCCACCACTTAAAGTTACTCCTTTAAGTAGTGGATTACTTTCTATTTCTTCTATAAGATCATCCATATTTACATATTTACCACCTGTATAATCATGTGTTTGTGGATTATGACAACCTTCACAATTATGTGGACATCCTTGAGTAAAAATTACATATCTAATTCCAGGACCATCTACAATTGATTCTTTCTCTATACCTGCTATTTTTATTAAATTATTATTATTTTCATTATAATACTTCATAATTTTTACCCTTCCTTCTTTATGAATGTTTTACACGATCTCTTACTTCTGCTCTTTTTGCATTATTAAATCTATCAACAGTACCTACTAAATATCCTGTTATTCTTCTTATTCTGTTAAATGGAACTTCTGCTAATTTATAATTCATATCAACAAAATCACCATCTATTTTTAATTCTAATTCTTCAACTTTTCTATTTGGATTTTTATTTTCTATATGTTTTACATATGCATTTATTTCTTCTTGAGACATTTCTCCACCGATAACATTTACTTTCATAACAATCCCCCCATAAACTTTATATTATTAATTATGTTTTACACGATCTTCAACTTCTGCTCTTTTGGCATTATTGAATCTATCTACTGTTCCTACTAAATAACCAGTAATTCTTCTTATTCTTTCAAATTTTAATTCATGTTCTTCTTCAGTTCTTCCACATCTAGGACAAACTTTATCTATTATTCCTGTATATCCACAAACAGGGTCTCTATCTACTGGATGGTTAATAGAACCATAACCTATTCCTGATTCCTTCATACATCTTACTATTTGTTCAAATGCTTCTAAGTTTTTAGTTGGATCCCCATCTAATTCAACATAACTTATATGTCCTCCGTTTGTTAAATTATGATATGGTGCTTCTACTTTAATTTTGTTTATTGCGCTTGTTTTATAATAAACAGGTACGTGGAATGAGTTAGTATAATATTCTTTATCTGTTACTCCTTTTATTTTTCCATATTTTTTTGCATCCATTCTTACAAAACGTCCAGATAATCCTTCTGCTGGAGTTGCAATAACACTAAAGTTTAATTTAGTTCTTTCAGCTTCTTGATCCATTCTTTCTCTCATATGTCCAACAATTTTTAATCCTAATTTTTGTGCTTCTTCACTTTCTCCATGATGTTTACCAGTTAAAGCAATTAATGTTTCAGCAAGACCTATAAATCCAACTGTTAATGTACCATGTTTTAATACTTCACGTACTTCATCTTCTGGACTTAATTTTTCAGAATCCATCCAAATTCCTTCACCCATTAAGAAAGGATAGTTTTTAACTTTTTTACGAGATTGAATTTCTAATCTATCTAATAATTGATCTACTACTAAATCTAATTTTTCATCTAATAATTTAAAGAATTTGTCTATATCACCTTTAGCTTCGATACCTAATCTAGGTAAATTAATTGAAGTAAAACTTAAATTTCCTCTTCCATATGTAATTTCTCTTGTTGGATCATTTACATTTCCCATTACTCTTGTTCTACATCCCATATAAGCAATTTCAGTTTCTGGCTTACCTTCTTTATAATATGGTAAGTTAAATGGTGCATCTACAAATGAGAAGTTAGGGAATAATCTTTTGGCAGATACTCTACATGCAAGTTTAAAGATATCATAGTTCTTATCTTCTTTATTATAGTTAATTCCTTCTTTTATTTTTAATATTTGAATTGGGAATATTGGTGTTTCTCCATTTCCAAGTCCAGCTTCAGTTGCAAGTAATATATTTTTCATTACAAGTCTTCCTTCTGGAGAAGTGTCTAATCCATAATTTATTGAACTAAATGGTACTTGTGCACCTGCTCTAGAATGCATTGTATTTAAATTATGAATTAAAGCTTCCATAGCTTGGTAAGTAGCTTTATCTATTTCTTTTTCTGAATATTTTACAGCAAATTTTTGTATTCTATTTATTTCTTTTTCTTCTAATTTTTCAGCTAAAGCTTTCTTTTCTTCAGCTAAATATTCATTTGTGTTATTTAAAGTAGGTATAAATCCGTTAGATTCTAATTTTTCAAAAATTTCATTTATTTCTTCTTCAGATATTTTTTCTACATCTAATAAATCTAATGCTTTAATTACATTTTTTCTATAGAATTTTTTATATGATTTTTTAACTCCTTCTGCCATAGCATATTCAAAGTTAGGTATTGCTTGACCACCATGTTGATCATTTTGGTTAGATTGTATTGCAATACATGCAAGTGCAGAATAACTTAAAATATCATTTGGTTCTCTTAAATGTCCTTCTCCAGTTGAGAAACCATCTTTAAATAATTTTAATAAATCAATTTGACAACATGTAGTTGTTAAAGTTAAGAAATCTAAATCATGAATATGAATATCTCCATTTATATGTGCTTTAGAATGTTCTGGTTTTAAAACATACATTTCATAGAATTGTTTTGCTCCTTCTGAACCATATTTAAGCATTGTCCCCATTGCTGTATCTGCATTAACATTTGCATTTTCTCTTTTAACATCATTATCTTTTGCATCTTGAAATGTTAATTTTTCGTATGTTTTCATTATTCTAGTATTCATTTCTCTGTTTCTTGTTCTTTCATCTCTATATAAAATATATTCTTTTGCTGTTGCTGCATGTCCTTCATTAATTAATGTTTTTTCTACAGCATCTTGGATTTCTTCTACTGTTGGAGATTCAATACTTTGTAAGTTGTTTTCTACTTTTTTAGCTAATTCTTTAGCTAATTCCTCGTTATTTCCTCCTACTGCTTTTGCAGCTTTAAAAATTGCTCTTTCAATTTTTTCAATATTGAATTCTTCTTTTCTTCCGTCTCTTTTAATAATTGTTTTCATCTTTTTCCACTACCCCTTGTATAAAAAATAAGTACTATACACAATATCTTGTGCCAGTACTTAAACTATATCATTATTTAATTTTAATGTCAACACATTTTTTAAACTTTTTTATAAGTTATTTTTTACCACTTTTTTATAAGTCTACTCTCCGTGCATCTACATCTATTATACACTAAAAAAATTTTTTTTCAAAGGTTTTTTTTAATTTTTTTGTTTCAAATTTATTATGATTTTACCTTATGTAGTATACTATTTACTATATTATAGTTAATACTTGATTTAGACTAATAATAAAATTCCTATCACTAATAATATTAATACGCTTCCCCAATTTACAACTTTTACCACAATACTTTTTTCAACATATTCTTTTATATAATAAATTGTTAAAGTATTTAAAATTGAAACTATCATTATATTTTTAAACCCTATTTGAATTGTTTTTAAATCAATCACTTCAAAAATAGATGCTCCTAAACATAAAATAATATTCATAAAACATGCTGGAAACAATATTTTCATTCTAGTATCTTTCTTACTAAAAAAATTATATATAGCAAATGGTAAATACACAACTGCTATTCCCATAAAAATAACCTTATTAAATCCGTCTAAAACATATGTAAAAGCTGCTAACGCTATTGTAATCATATATATTAATGATCCACTAAAAAAAGTACTTAAAATCCATTTTATGACGTTGAATGGATTTATATTTTTATCTTTATATTTTATATACTTTTCAATTAACTTTTTATTCATCTTAATCACCACCATAATATATTTTATCAAAAAAATTGCAAAAAAAATAGCCCTTTATTGGACTTTTAAAAATATATAAAAAAAATTGGCGACTCCCTATTTTCCCTAGGCTACCATTGCCATAGTA
>RCNI01000833.1_pt1 | contig 17997 bp, 13 predicted proteins | sample 2041151 | NCBI WGS metagenome assembly RCNI01 (sample SAMN09708214, study PRJNA481090) | feces metagenome | isolation source: feces | place: Antarctica: Albino Rookery | reverse complement strand
TATTTTAATATCTATTTAATTATATATACATAAAAATTGCAATTAGTCTATGAATAAATAATTTTTAATTTTTTTCTTCTCTAGCATTTTGTATCAATAAAATTTGCAAAGCATTAAAAAGTTTTTTCATAAAATTCCACCATCATGGTCAGTGTACAAAATGCATTAAAGTTCTCTCTGTAGCGAACATTCCTCTAATATATTTTTTCATCGTACAATATTATTTAAAATTCATATTATTCCTTTATTGACTGTAGCAAAACTTATTCATCAGGACAAAATAATCCTACATAGCCACACATTCCTCTGTACTTTTACCTACTCAATAGCTTACTAAGCTGCAACCAGCTCCTAAATTATTGTGGAAGAACACCTTAGCGCGACTACCGCCAAAGTATTCCCCTTTTAGTTACTGCAATTAGAATAAATCACAAACATGCTCAAGCATGAACATCAAAACGGTAGGCATTAGTTGATTTTCAATTCTAATTTCGACACGAGCTTTACCAAAAACAAATTTGCACTCCATTGTTCCACCTCCTTCTGGAAGATGGTTTCTAAGCTTGGACGGTTTTCCCAACTGACACAAAAAAGAAAGGACAACTGTTATAAAACTGTTGTCCTTTTATGTTCTAGCTTATTTATTTACGTGTACAGCGCCTAAGCAGCGCCAAGCCTTATAAACTTCAGCTACCTTACTCAACTAGCGCATTAAGCAGTCCCCTCTCTTCTCATAATGTGGAACAAATATCATAGTAATATATATGTGGAACAAATAACTTAGTACTGGAAGCGCAAAAAGTCTCTTTACCCTTTTTTCCCTAACAGCCGGTGCTGTAAAAGCTTGATTTTTTTGGTGATAACCAATCTCTGTACAACCCTCTGTAAACGTGAGCCGCGAAAGAATCTTTCCTCCACCCTCACCTTATACTGCATCCCCTTACCATGCAGGGCTAAACGCTTAAACAGCAATTCTCCCTGACGACCACTATAGCTGCCCTCACAGATTTCCACCCAATCCCCAGGCACCGCCCGCTGATGGGAAGGCTTTGTCGAAGCCCTGGCAGAACAGGGAACAGCTGCCGGAGGCATAGGCTTATAAAAGGCAAGCTCGCCTTTCTGGACAATACCGGCTTCACGCTCGTTGTGCTTCTTTTCCTTGCCTAAAATAACCTCTTGGCAAAACACCCCCTGTAAATGCTTAATGCCCAAGCTCCAGCCCCTCCTTCACCGTCGGACTAATCTATTTTTCTTCCACCTTCAGGCATTTGATGGAACCCTCACTTAAATTTACCTCAAAGTTCTGTAAATCTTCAATGTGTAGCTTACCAGCATAGAATTTAATCAAAAAATTTTCTAAAGCATCCAAGGCTTTTTCATCTTCGGTATCACCCATGAGGCGTCCCATACGTACCAGACAGTCCAAATCCTGCACAGCCTGAAAACGGCTGACGATTTTTTCTAAGGTAGCACCCTCAATGGTATAGACATGTTCAATATAGCCATTATCAGTTCTAAAGGTTGCAACATACATGAATAATCCCTCCTTTAAGAATACTCTATTCTACCTAAAGCATACTCTAAAGTGGGGGAAAATGCCAGTAATTTATGAAAGATATTATAAAAATTATAAATGCTCTCTTTAGCTGTATCTATTTAAACAATTCTCCGTTTTAAGTGCAGCTGACCTCAGTACGTGCCACCACCCACGGGCAGAACAGCCCCACCCTCAGCTGACAGCAGATAATAAAAAATCGCATCCATCTACGATGAATGCGACTAAATTACTAATGGTGGAGACGAGGAGAATCGAACTCCTGACCCCCTGCTTGCAAGGCAGGTGCTCTCCCAGCTGAGCTACGCCCCCATATACAATTATCGGCTCTTGTGAGCCCCAGAAGAACTGATAATTATTCTAGCAGAAAATATAATAAAAGTAAAGAGCTTTCTCAAAAATACTGAAGAAAAACGAAAACCGCTAAACTAATCAGTAGACAGGCCTACCAAAAAATTTAGCGGTTACAGACTAACATCAAAATAGAGTTTTCTATTCCCGCCTGACGGAACTTCTTTCCCAGCGGCTCTGAGCCTCAATGTCCTCAAGCTCAGCTCTCACCTTGGCCAGCTCTGCGTAAAACAGGCCACTATTACGATGATAGCGGCCTGTTCAATTCTATTGGGTCGGACTTTTATGACTGCCCACCGTCCTGATATGAAACAATTTGCTCCAGATCATACAGTAGCAGCGTCTGGTCTTCCCGGGCAATTTCTTCGATTTTCTCGTCAAAGCCGCTCTCCGAAAACAGTGCATAGTAGAACGCTGCCTTTTGCTTCTGCGGAGCCAGCTTTGCCACAGTGTTCAGATACTCAGAATACCGAAAAGGCTGCTTCTTGAACTTGCATTCGCCTACCAGATAGTTTTTCCCTTCCCGGTCGATAGCCAACAGGTCGATCTCTGTTTCGACAGTCCGCAGACCGGAGTCTGTGTGCTCATCCCGCATCGTAGTTCTACCGAACCAGCGGCCCATTTTGCTGTATCGGAAGGGCAGCGCATTGCGCTTCTGCTGCTCCTTCACAAACTCCTTGCACACATCCTCAAAGATGAAGGAAGCAAACTCATGGAGAGCCGGCTCCACCACATACTCGTAAACACCATCCACGTCACCGTCCTCCAGCTGAGAGAAGTTAGCGAAGCCGAAGGTATACCAGAAGCGGAAGAAGTTATCCGTCAGACAGTAAGCACCCCGACTGGCATTAGCCTTCTCCTTGAGCTTCACATCTACGGAGAATTCTCGCTCCACAATACCCAGCTCAATCAGATTCCGCAGATACACACTGGTCTTGGAAGTACTGTCCATCATGGCCTTTTGGCTGATGTCGCTGAGCTTGGTATTACCCAAGGCCACGGCCTCGATGATGGAGTTGTAGATAGGCGTTTCCCGCAGCTCCTGATGCAGCAGGAATTCCACCTCGCTGTACAGCACCGAGCCCTTAGTCAGGATGCTCCGCTTGATGTTTTCACCCAGGGATTTCCTCGGATCAAACTGATTCAGGTAATGGGGAATGCCTCCCAGCACCGCATAGGCCAACACCTTGTCTCTGGGGGAATAGTCTGGGAAAAACCGGACTGCATCATAAAAACCCATCGCTTCCATTTTATAAATGCCGGTAGCACGACCATACAGCGGATTCTTTTCTGCCAGTAATTCCTTCTCGATGAAGCTCATGGCGCTGCCGCAGAGAATCACCATCACGTTGGCATCCTTCAGCTCTGAATCCCAAAGGTTCTGCAAGATGGAGGGAATACTGTCATTGCCCTTGCACATATAGGGGAACTCATCGATGACGATGAGCTTTTTTCTGTCGCCATAGGGAAGATCTAGAACGGCATGGAAAGCCTTTTCCCAGTCCGCAAACTCTGTTATGTAGTTTCGGGCGGGAATATCTTCTTTCAGCATCAGCTGGGAGAATTTGACCAGCTGTACCTTGTCAGTGCTCTGGGTACAGGAATAAAACACATGAGGCTTGTCCTTACAGAATTCCCGCAGGGTTTCTGTCTTACCCACACGCCGCCGACCATACAGCACGACCAGCTGCCCCCGGTCCTCCTGATATCTCTCCTCTAAAAATCTGAGTTCCGTTTCCCGACCGATAAACATAAGCATCCTCCTTATCTAATCCTGATTTAGTAAATCGTGATTTGGTACTTATATTGTACTTGCGATTCAGAAAAAAAGCAAGGGGATTATGGTATTACTTTTCATCACTCATCTTCGTCAATCAACTGAATGATAAAGCTAGCAGAAGTGAATTATCCGCTGTTTCTATAATCTGAAAGAAATCATGAACCTCTAGATTGAACTTGATAGCCTCTGCCAAATGCTGCGGCGCCAGCCGCCACATTCCCCCACAGCAACAAATAACGAAAAAGACCGTCTTCTGGCAGTATGTGTTCAAGAAATTCAATCACATTACTACCGTCAAGACGGTCACATTATTTTTATTATCAATATCTTAAGCAGTGAATCACCCTTGCTCTGCACCTATGGGTACAACTAGGGAATTACTGCCATATTTACAAATGGTGGAGATGAGGGGAGTCGAACCCCTGTCCGAAAATATTGCCATACAACTTTCTCCGAGCGCAGACGCCATATAATAATTCGCTTCCTCGCTGCCTAGCGACGGGCTGCTTAGTCGCTATCTCGATGTGTTTCCCTTACTACCGCCGAGAATAAGAGGTAAGGTATCCTACAATTTGACTGTCATTCCTCGTCCGTAGGAGGAGACTCAGACGACAGTTAGCAAATTAAGCTGCTAAAGCGTATTCTTCGTTAGCGTTTATATTTAAACGTTCCCACCGATTATCGTGCAGATGGAACCACGGCTCGCTTATCGTACCACACCTACCCCCGTCGAAACCAGTACATCCCCGAGATATAAGTAGATACGCTACTTATGTAGTATAACACAATCTTTATCAAAGCACAATTGACAAATTTGTAAAAAGTCAAAAAGTCAACAATTTCTTTCCTTCAGTGCTCTTTCCATTTCCCGCTTAGCATCCTTCTTCGCCAGGTCCTGACGCTTATCGTACAGCTTCTTACCAGTAGCCAGTGCAAATTCCAGCTTTACCAGACCGTGCTTAAAATAGAGCTTTAGGGGTACAAGGGCCATGCCCTTTTCCTTAACTTTGCCGATCAGCTTCCTGATTTCCTCCCTATGCAGGAGCAGGCGCCGACTACGCATGGGGTCATGATTAAAGATATTACCATGATCATAGGGACTGATATGTAAATTGTACACAAAGACCTCCGCCTGGGGAGTTACCTGGGCGTAGCTGTCCTTCATATTGGCCTTACCTGCACGGAGTGATTTTACCTCCGTACCGGTCAGGGCAATACCAGCCTCATAGGTTTCATGTATGGTATAGTCGTGTCTTGCTTTTCTATTTTCAGAAATAATTTTAATCTTTTGTTCTGCCATAATTATCTTTTCTTTCTATGCTTTTTAGCGGGCTTTTCGTGCTTAGGACTACGCTTGCCCGGCATTCTGTTCTTACTGCCCTTGCCCTTCGGATGCTTTTTCTTCTCCACGGGAGCAGGCTCCACACGCTTCTGACCAAAGGCCGCCGTATGCTTCTGTCTGCTTGCCAGCTGTTGACGAATGCGCTCGCGCACACCATTATTCTCACCCGCCATGATAAAGTCGATGCTGATATCCTCCAGATTAACCTGCAGGACCTCTATCCTGACCTTATCACCCAAACGGTATTTATTCTTGGTATGAGTGCCGACCAGAGCATATTCCTCTTCCACAAAGTCATAATAATCATCCACCAGGCTGGAAATATGCACCAGGCCCTCCACGCCATTGGGTAATTCGACAAACATGCCGAAGGCGGTAACACCGGATACGACACCCTCGTATTCCTCGCCGATATGGTCCGCCATATATTCACATTTCTTTAATTCCACCGTAGCGCGCTCTGCCTCTGCAGCCGCACGCTCCCGCAGGGAGGAATGCTCCGCCAAAACGTCCAGCTTATCCCCCAGGACCTCGGCCTGTCCCTTACTCAAAACAGGATTCTTCATCCAGGTCCTTAACAGACGGTGAATCAAAAGGTCGGGATAACGACGGATGGGAGAGGTAAAATGGGTATAATACTTAGCCGCCAAACCAAAGTGACCAATGTTTTCAGTCTGGTAAACAGCCTGCTTCATGGAACGCAGTGCCACAGTGCTTACCAGACGCTCCTCCGGACGGCCCTCCATGGCCTTGACAGCCTGCTGGATTTCCTTGGGCTCCATTTCCTCCCTGGGCTTGAATTTAACATTAAAATTAGCCAGGAGACGAGCCAGGTCCTGCATTTTATCCTCGGCCGGTACATCATGGACACGGTAAATGGACGGCCAGTGCTGCTTAGAAATATGCTCGGCCACAGTTTCATTGGCTGCCAGCATAAATTCCTCAATCAGGGATTCGGCATCACCATGAATGCATTGGACAATATCTATAGGATGGAGCTTTTCATCCAGGATAACCTTCTGCTCCGGTAAATCAAAATCAATGGCACCACGACGGACCCGCTTATCATGTAATATCTGGCGCAGCTCATCCATCAGCTTAATCATGGACAGTACGTCCGCATATTTACTGCACTGCTCCGGCTCACCAGCCAGCATGGCACGTACAATATTGTAGCTGAGACGATGGCGTACATGGATAACGGTGGGGAAGATTTCGTAATCTAAAATTCTACCCTCACGGTCAATATGCATTTCACAGGCCATGGACAGACGGTCCTCACCTGCGTTCAGGCTGCAGATACCATTGGAAAGACGACGGGGCAGCATGGGCAGCACCCTATCCACCAGGTACACGCTGGTACCACGGCTTTGAGCCTCCTTGTCCAGAATACTGTCCTCTATAACATAATAGCTGACATCGGCAATATAAACACCTAACAGGAATTCATCACTGCTCAGCTGCTGTACGTACACAGCATCGTCCAGGTCCTTGGCGTCCTCACCATCCACGGTAACGATGGGTAAATCTCTCAGGTCACGACGTCCCTGCAGCTCCTCGGGCTTAATGCTCAGGGGTACCTTTTTAGAAGCCTCCAGTACCTCGGGTGGGAATTCCAGGGGCAGGTCGTTCTGCTTGATGATGGAAAGGATTTCTAGGCCCACATCACCGATATTGCCCAGCACCTCCACTACCTTACCCTCGGCATTACGGAAGTCCTGGGGCCATTGGGTAATCTCTACTACGACCTTCTGTAAGTCTTTGGCACCATGGAATTCGCGGCGGGGGATGTAAATATCCTTACCGATGCGCTTATCATCAGGAGTAACGAAGGCAAAATCCTTGCTCTTCTGGAAAATGCCCACTACCTTATTATTAGCACGGGTAATAATGCGGATAATTTCACCCTCCGGCTTCTTACCGGTGGTATCACTATTCACCCGGGCCATAACCCTGTCATTATTCATAGCTCCGGCCAAAGCTCTGGGCGGGATAAAAACATCGGGACGGTCGCCCTTATTATCCGGAATAACAAAGCCGAAGCCCTTGCTGGTCAGCTGGAAGCGACCTGTAACTAAGCCCATCCTTTCCGGCAGGCCGTAGGTTTCGTAGCGGGTCTTGACGATTTCGCCATTTTTTTCCAGCTCCATAACCTCTTTCCACAATTTAGTAGCGCTACACTTGCCCTCCAAGGCATCCACCAGACCCTCGGCAGTCATAGGTGCATAGCTGTCCTCGCGCATAATTTTCAAAATTAGTTCTTTTACATCTTTATTCTGCATTTTTTCTCCAAGTATTACTACGAATACTCACGTCTATGATTTAGCAAAAAACTTGCTAATCTGTTTAAAGATTGCCTCACGTTCGCAATCCAGTGTCAAAATATGTCCGCTGTGCTTATACCAGACCAGCTTCTTCTGCTTACTTCCCAGATGGTCATAAATATACTGGGCACTCCGGGACTGCACCGTCCGCTCGGCCGTGGACTGGATGACCAGGCAAGGTATATGTATTTGAGGCAGGATGATCTGCTTACACAGCTTTAACAAATCAAACATACTGGCCAATGCCTTCAGCGGCATCCGGCTATAGGTTATCTTGTATTTTTCGTCCACATCATAGGCTCTTTTTCCCTTGGGCACTGTTTTGATAAAGTGCTTGAGAATGGGTACGAACTTAGCCCTTTTATCCGTAACAAAAATAGGTGCCGCCAAAATAGCAGCCTTACTGATGGGCATTTCTGCAGCCAGCTTCATCGTCAGCAGGCCACCCATGGACAACCCCACTACCATAACCTCCTCGCATTGATTCAAGAGCCTCTGACAGGCATTCTGAGCCGCTACATACCATTGGGGCCACTGCATCTCGTTTAGCTCCTCCGGTGTGGTGCCATGTCCTGGTAGGCGTACTCCCAGAACGGTATAGCCTTCCTGATGGAGGTAATCACCTAAAAGACGCATCTCTGCCGGTGTACCCGTAAATCCATGTATCAGCAATACACCCCTCTTATTATTTCCCTGGAGCAGATAGTCCTCTGCGCCTGCAATTATCTTCACCTTCATCCACCCCCAAATATCGGATTACAGATTTATTATAACATAGATGGATGTCGCCTGCTGTATTTTCCACTGTCCTTATAGCCTGCCTGAATATAAAAAAGCCCACACCGAAGTGTGGGCTAAAAAGCTAGTTTTTAATTATTTGATGAGATTCAAGAGGATACCGCCATTTGCTGCGATTACAGGAGCAAATACCAGAGCAACAATGGTCATCAATTTGATGAGGATGTTCATTGCAGGTCCGGAAGTATCTTTGAAGGGGTCACCAACGGTATCACCGGTAACTGCAGCACTATGTGCCGGGCTACCTTTACCGCCATGTACACCGGATTCGATATATTTTTTAGCGTTATCCCATGCGCCACCAGCATTAGCCATGAGGATTGCAACCAATACGCCGGAAGCCAAAGCGCCACCGATCATACCGCCCAATGCTTCGGTACCGAAGAGGAAACCAATCAGCAGAGGAGCAACGATTGCCATTACACCAGGAATAATCATTTCATGTAAAGCAGCAGCAGTAGAAATATCTACGCAACGACGATAGTCAGCTTTTGCTTTACCTTCCAACAAGCCAGGAATTTCACGGAATTGACGACGAACTTCTTCAATCATTTCATAAGCAGCTTTACCTACGGATTCCATAGTCATAGCGCCGAACAGGAACGGAAGAGTAGAACCGATGAACAAACCAACCAGGGTTACAGGGTTCAGGAGGTCAATGGTTTTCAGGTTTACTACATGTGCATAAGCAGAGAACAGAGCCAATGCAGTCAAAGCAGCAGAACCGATTGCGAAACCTTTACCGATAGCAGCAGTGGTGTTACCAACAGAGTCCAGTTTATCTGTGATTTGACGAACTTCAGGAGGAAGCTCGGACATTTCTGCGATACCACCAGCGTTATCTGCGATAGGACCATAAGCATCAACTGCTACAGTCAGACCAGTAGTGGAGAGCATGCCTACAGCAGCCAAAGCAATGCCGAACAGACCCATACCAGTGTCTTTTAAGCCACCCATTACGAAGAAAGATGTGATTACACCAATGCAGATGAATACCATGGGCAGGAAGGTGGAGTACATACCAACTGCCAAGCCAGCAATAATGGTAGTAGCATGACCGGTTTCAGCTTGTTGAGCAATCTTTTTAACAGATGCATATTCTTCAGAGGTATAAATTTCAGTAACTTTACCAATCAACAAACCAACAATCAGACCAGCAGCAATTGCAATGAAAGCACTGGTGGTACCGAAGATAGTAGTGGACAGGTAGTAAGCAGCAATGATGACCAAGATACCACCAACATAAGTACCATTGTTCAAAGCAGCTTGAGGATTGGTGGATTTGCTGTTACGAGCAAAGAGCACACCAATGATGGATGCTACGATACCAGCAAAAGCCAAGGAGAATACAAATTCAACACCTTCGCCATTGGGATATGCAACTGCACCCAGGGTAATAGCAGAAATAATTGCACCAACATAGGATTCGAACAAGTCAGCACCCATACCAGCAACGTCACCTACGTTATCGCCTACGTTATCGGCAATAGTAGCAGGGTTACGCGGGTCATCCTCAGGGATACCAGCTTCAACTTTACCTACAAGGTCTGCGCCAACGTCAGCGGCTTTAGTATAGATACCGCCGCCAACACGTGCGAACAATGCAATGGAGCTTGCGCCCAAACCAAAACCAGTTACGATATCAATGTTACGGAAAATCATGTAAGCAAGAGTAACACCAACAATGCCTAGACCAACTACACCTAAGCCCATAACTGCACCACCAGAGAAAGCAATTTTCAAAGCTTCCGGCATACCATGACGAGCAGCTTCTGCGGTACGTACGTTAGCTTTGGTAGCAACGGTCATCCCCAGGTAACCTGCGCAGATGGAGAAACCAGCACCTGCGATAAAGCAAACTGCAGTCAAGGGAGACAAGCAGATAGCAATAACGATTGCTACTACGATTACGAAAATAGACAGATACTTGTATTCACGATACAAGAATGCCATAGCGCCTTCATGGATATAACCAGCAATTTCTTTCATGCGGTCATTACCAGCGCTAGCCTTGCCGATGCTGCTGCTGAGCATAACTGCTACTGCCAAAGCAATCAGACCGACAACGATAGAAGTTGTTAAGTAAGACATTAAACAACTAACCCCTTTCCATAATTAAATTTTAAAATTTAAGAGTGTGGGTACACTCTTTTTAACGGGAAAACTAAGCGTTGATTTTTGCTAACGCCAAAGTAATAGCAGCGAAAGCTAGACCTAATACAATAGTAGCCTTAGCCATTATTGTGTCCAAATCATTACCTTTTCCGAAGAAAGCACCGTCGCCTCCACCGAAAGTACTGCCCATACCGCCGCCTTTGCCAGCCTGCAATAATACTGCACCTATAAGAGCTATGCAGACGATAACGTCCAGAACCATTAAAACAGTTTCTAGCACAGAACTTACCTCCTCACCTAACTAATACCATGATATTTTATCACAAATTAAAATAGCTTACAATATAAAAGATAAAATATCTCCTTTTTTTGATTACATTTTCTGCGATGAAATAAGTACTGCACCTGGTAAAAAAAGGGCAGAACTCTTGCTCTGCCCTTTCCCTACCTAAACAGGATTATTTAACGCAGTAGAAAACTCTTTTGCCGTTATATTTAGCAGCATTACCAAGGTCTTCTTCAATGCGTAATAATTGGTTATATTTTGCAACACGATCGGTACGAGCAGGAGCACCGGTCTTGATTTGACCAGCATTTACTGCTACTGCGATGTCTGCCAGAGTGGTATCTTCGGTTTCACCACTGCGGTGAGAAATAACGCAGGTATAACCAGCACGTTTAGCAGTTTCAATAGTATTGAAGGTTTCGGTCAGGGTACCGATTTGGTTAACCTTGATCAGAATGGAATTTGCTACGCCGCTATCAATGCCCTTTTGCAAACGTTCTTCATTAGTAACGAAGAGGTCGTCACCAACTAATTGAACCTTACTGCCCAATCTTTCGGTCAAGAGCGTCCAGCCTTCCCAATCGTCTTCAGCCAAAGCATCTTCGACGGAAGCGATAGGATATTTTTCACAGAGGTCAGCAACATAATCTACCATTTCAGCAGCAGTCTTGACAACGCCTTCACCCTTCAGGTTGTATTTGCCGTCTTCGTAGAATTCGCTGCTAGCAACGTCCAGAGCAAGGACGATGTCTTCACCGGGCTTGTAGCCGGCACGTACCACAGCCTCCAGGATAACCTCGATGGCTTCTTCGTTGCGTTCCAGGTTAGGAGCGAAGCCGCCTTCATCACCCAGGGAGGTACTCAGGCCTTTTTCCTTCAGCAGTTTTTTCAGAGTATGATAAATTTCTGAGTTCATGCGCAAAGCTTCTGCAAAGGATTTAGCGCCTACTGGCATGATCATGAATTCCTGAATGTCCACATTATTGTCCGCATGCTCGCCACCATTGAGGATATTCATCATGGGTACGGGCAATTCCTTAGCAGCAACGCCACCAAGATACAGGTACAGGGGCAGACCTACGGAAGCAGCAGCTGCTTTAGCTACAGCCATGGATACGCCCAAAATAGCGTTGGCACCCAGACGACCCTTGTTGGGGGTACCATCCAGACGTACTAACAATTCGTCAATTTCGGTCTGACGGGTTGCTTCCAGGCCGATAACTGCTTCAGCGATAATATCGTTAACATTTTCTACAGCCTTTAATACGCCCTTGCCCAGATAACGCTCCTTGTCGCCATCACGCAATTCTACAGCTTCATGCACGCCGGTAGAAGCACCGGAGGGAACTGCGGCACGACCAACTGCGCCATCCTCCAGAACAACTTCTACTTCCACGGTAGGATTGCCGCGGGAGTCCAGAATTTCACGAGCATATACTTCAGTAATCATAGACATAATAAAATCCACCTCTATTAATTATTTTTCAATTAAGCTTGTACCTGTCATTGCAGCAGGCTGCTCAACATGTAACAAATCCAGCATGGTCGGTGCAATATCGGCCAACACGCCTCTATGCAGCGGATGCTTTTCTTCACTGACGAGGATGAAGGGTACCAGATTAGTGGTATGGGCAGTATGGGGGTTGCCCTCCTCATCCAGCATCTTTTCCAGGTTGCCATGGTCCGCAGTAATGCAGACGCTGCCACCCATGCTTAAAACCTTGCCCACGATACGGCCGGCACAGGTGTCCACCGTTTCCATGGCCTTGACAGCTGCCGCCATAACACCGGTGTGGCCAACCATATCAGGATTAGCGAAGTTCAGGATTACCGCATCGTATTTATCCTGTTCCAGAGCCTTTAGCAGTGCTTCAGTTACCTGGTAGGCACTCATTTCCGGCTGCAAATCATAGGTTGCTACCTTGGGAGAGGGTATCAGAATACGGTCCTCACCAGGATTGGGCTCCTCCACGCCGCCATTAAAGAAGAAGGTTACATGGGCATATTTTTCTGTTTCAGCAATACGCAGCTGCTGCATATGCTGCTTAGCCAGAACCTCGCCCAGGGTATCCTCAAAATGCTGGGGCGGAAAGGCAATGGGAGCATCAATGGTAGCATCATATTGGGCCATGCAGGCATAGTTGACGGGACGCGCACCCTCCGGACGGGCAAAATGGATAAATTCTGCATCGTGGAGTGCTCTAGTCATTTGACGGGCACGGTCGGGACGGAAGTTAAAGAAGATGATGCCGTCACCGGCAGTAATTCTGCCCGGAGCGCCAGCCTTAACATGGGGCTCCAGGAATTCATCAGTGATACCTGCCGCATAGGAGGCGTTGATAGCTGCTTCCATATCGGTATAGGCTTCACCTCGACCCAGGACCAGAGCATTATAGGCCTTCTCAATTCTTTCCCAGCGCTGGTCACGGTCCATAGCCCAGTAGCGGCCGACGATGGTAACAATTTCACCGTAGTTCAGGGCGTCCATGGTAGCCTGCAAATCCTGCAGGTAAATTAAAGCACTCTTAGGATTAACATCACGGCCATCCAGGAAGGCATGCACATAGGTCCGGGCTACGCCCCTATCCTTAGCCATGCGCAACAGGGCCTTAACATGCTCAATGTGGCTATGCACGCCACCATCGGAAAGCAGACCCATTAAGTGAAGGCTGGTACCTGCGGCCTTGGTTTTATCCATAATGTCGCAGAGTACGGTATTTTTGTAAAAATCCCCGTCCTCAATCGCCTTATCAATACGGGTTAGGGACTGGTAAATTACCCTTCCGGCACCAATATTCATATGGCCTACCTCGGAGTTGCCAATCTGATCGGCCGGCAGGCCAACGGCTAAAGCGCTGGCCTCCAGTACGGTGTGGGGATAATTGGCAAAATATTTATCCAGATTGGGGGTTTGAGCAGTGGTAACTGCGTTATAGGCAGAAGCCGGTGCTAAACCACAGCCATCCATAATCATCAGTAAAACAGGTTTTTTAGACATTATCTGCCTCTCTTAAAAACTACGTACAATAGCAGCGAAGGCTGCAGCATCCAGGCTGGCACCACCGACTAGAACACCATCAATACCGCTGATGTTGAAGCTTGCTGCATTTTCTTTTGTAACGCTGCCACCGTAAAGCACACGTACCTTACGTACTACCTCCTCGGAGTACAGCTCGGCAATTTTTTCACGGATATAACGACAGGCTTCCTGAGCATCCTCTGCGGTAGCAGCCTTGCCGGTACCGATTGCCCAGACGGGCTCATAGGCAATAACCATATCCACCATCTGTTCAGCGGTAATGTCCTTCAAGTCGTTGCGCAGCTGTGCAGCTAATTTACGTCTGGTTCTGCCGCCTTCATGCTCAGCCAGGTTTTCGCCTACGCAGAGCACGGGCTTCAGGCCGTTACGATATGCAGCAGCCAGCTTCAGGCCGACGATGGCATCGGTATCACCAAAGAGGTTACGACGCTCGCTATGGCCTACGATAACATATTCAGCGCAGATATCGGCAATCATCGCACCGGAAACAGCACCGGTATAAGCACCGGCATCCTCCCAGTATAGGTCCTGGGCACCATAGCCCACATGCTTGCCGTCAATGCGGTCAGCCACAGTTTCCAAAGCGGTGAAGGGCGGGAAAACAACAACCTCGTTCAGGGTGCCGTTGGTTTCCATGACAATGTCCTCAGCCAAAGCTACCGCTTCATCCACGGTTTTATGCATTTTCCAGTTGCCTGCTACCATTTTACGACGTACATCATCCAGGGAGGCGATACCGGGAAGTACCTTACCCTCTAAATATTCCAGGGAGGCACCGCCACCGGTGGAAATATGGGTAATTTTATCAGCCAGGCCTAGCTTTTCAATAGCAGCAACGGAATCGCCACCACCGACAATACTGGTTGCACGGCTCTTAGCTACAGCCTTGGCTACAGCCTCGGTACCCTTGCAGAAGGCATCCATTTCGAAGACGCCCATGGGTCCGTTCCAGACAATCATCTTAGCACCACGCAGAGCCTCTGCGTAGGCCTTACGGGTTTCCTCGCCGATATCCAGGGCCATGCAGCCCTGATCCAGCTCAGAAACCTTCTGGGTGCTATGCTTAGCATCGGCAGCAAAAGCCTCTGCCATAACCAGGTCGGTGGGCAGGAGCATCTTAACCTTGCGCTCAGCAGCCTTAGCCAGCAGGGATTTAGCCAGCTCCAGCTTATCCTCCTCTACCAGGGACTTACCCATGGCATAGCCTTGGGCAGCCAAGAATGTGTTAGCCATACCACCACCAATGAGCAGAGTATCAACCTTTTCCAGGAGGTTTTCAATTACGCCGATTTTATCGGATACCTTAGCACCACCAATAATGGCAGCGAAGGGATGGGCAGGCTCAGTAACAGCCTTGCCTACAAAAGCAATTTCTTTTTCCAAAAGCATGCCGGCTGCAGCAGGCAGGAAATGAGTTACTGCCTCTACAGAAGCATGGGCACGGTGGGAAACGCCAAAGCCGTCATTAACGTAGAGCTCTGCCAGGGAAGCCAAGCTTTCTGCAAAGACGATATTGTTTTCTTCCTCTTCAGGATGGAAGCGCAGGTTTTCCAGCAGCAGCACCTGACCGGGCTTTAAGCTTTTAGCCTTAACCAGGGCCTCGTCACCTACGCATTCGGAGGAGAAGGCCACCTTCTTACCCAGCAGCTTACCCAAATGCTTAGCTACAGGAGCCAGGGAGAATTTAGGATTAACCTTTCCTTTAGGACGACCCAGATGAGCCATCAAAATAACGCAGGCACGTTGGCTGATCAAATATTTAATGGTATCCAAGGAAGCACGGATTCTGGTATCATCAGAAATCTTGCCCTTGTCATCAAAGGGTACGTTAAAGTCTACACGAACTAATACTCTTTTGCAGGCTACGTCAAAATCACGAACAGTCTTCTTATCCACGAAATTTACTCCAATCTATCAGCTTCTAAAATTAGAGACCTTTTTTAGCAATATAGCAAGCCAGGTCAACTACACGGTTAGAATAACCCCATTCATTATCGTACCAGCTAACAACCTTAGCCATGCGAGGGCCAACCATCATGGTGGACAGACCGTCGATAATGGAGCTCAGGGGGCAGCCGTTAAAGTCACGGGATACCAGGGGCAGATCGGTGTAACCCAGGATACCTTTCAATTTACCTTCAGCAGCTTCCTTCAAAGCAGCATTGATTTCTTCAGCAGTGGTGTCTTTTTTCAATACAACGGTCAAGTCAGTAATGGAAACGTTAGGAGTAGGAACACGCATAGCAAAGCCGTTCAATTTGCCCTTTAATTCCGGCAATACCAGAGCTACAGCCTTGGCAGCACCGGTGGTGGTAGGAATGATGGAGCAGGCAGCTGCACGTGCACGGCGCAGATCCTTATGGGGCAGGTCCAGAATGCGTTGGTCATTGGTATAGGAGTGAACAGTGGTCATCAGGCCGCTTTCGATACCAAATTTTTCCAGCAAAACCTTGGTGAAGGGAGCCAGGCAGTTGGTGGTGCAAGAAGCATTGGAAATGATGTTATGCTTTGCAGGATCATATTGTTCCTCATTAACACCCATAACAATGGTGATATCTTCTTTTTTAGCAGGTGCAGAAATGATAACCTTTTTAGCACCAGCCTTCAGGTGAGCAGCAGCCTTATCAGCTTCGGTAAAACGACCGGTGGATTCAACAACGATGTCTACGCCCAGTTTACCCCAGGGAAGGGTAGCAGGATCGGTTTGACCGTAAACTTTAATTTTTTTACCATCAACAACGATGCCTTCGTCATAAGCGCTTACTTCATGGTCATAAATGCCATGGATGGAATCATATTTTAAAAGATGAGCTAAAGCAGTAGCCGGGGACAAGTCGTTAATTGCAATAACCTCAACCTCAGGGTTGGTGAAAGCAACACGGAAAACCTCACGACCGATACGGCCAAAACCATTAATAGCTATTTTTGTCATAATAAAATCCTCCTTATTTTTACATAAGATAAAAAATATAAATGCACTAAAAAGTGCTCCTTAACAATTAATACCCGCCATGCGTATCATCTCATGGGCGGCAGCCTCGTCCGTTATCAGAATATCCTGACGGGAAGCCCTTATCACAGATAAAATTGCGGCAGCCTTGGATTTACCACCGGCAATGCCAATAATAGTACCAATATTTTCCAGGTCCTGTAGCATCAGTCCGGCATTATTGGTCATATAGACCTGCTTGCCGTCCAGGGCACAGTACTGACCAAAGGCCTCACCCTCGGCACCGCCGGCAATCAGCTTGTCGATGATTTCAGGGGGCAGTCTTCTGTGTCGTGCCATGACGCTGGCACGTCCTACACCATGGACCAGGATATCTGCATGCTTGATAAAATCTACTACCGAGCGTACGCCTACATCCTCACGCAGGATACTGTTCAAAATATCCTCGCTGACACTGTCAGGAACGTAAAGCTGACGGTAGGAGGCGCCCAGGCGCTGTGCCAGAACAGTGGCAATGGTATTGGCCTGCAGCTCCACATTATCCCCCAGACCACCACGGGCGGGCACGATAACCGTGTCCGGCTGGGAGCCGGTAATATTAGCAGCCATGGCAGCCATGGTGGTACCACCACTGACAGCTACGATATGGCCCTTACCGTCCGAAAGCAGCTTACTCAAAATGCGTGCCGCAGTTCGGCCTATCTCCCGCTTGACTACCTCCTCCTGATCAGAATCGCCAGGGATGATAACCACCCTGCCGATGCCCAAAGCATCAGCCAAAGTGCTTTCCAGGAAGGATATATCCTGCAGCTTACGTACATAATCAGCTAAATCCTTTAAAATAGCAGCTCCCTCGTCCGTAACGGACATACCACTGGAAGAGAAATGTAAAAAGCCACAATTCTTTAAGAAATCGACCTGCGCCCGCAAAACGCGCTCACTTAGGCCTAGCCGTGTAGCCAGGGCGCGCCGTCCAATGGGGTGCTCATGACTTACCTGTCTCAGTATCTGGTACCTTTGGACAAGTAAATCCGTCAATTCCGGTACTATTTTCTTTTGTAAATTAATTATACTATCCATAAATTAGTCCTCAGCATAATTTGTCCCTCGTGGTACTTTTTGTGTCCCACGAATTTTAATACAAATTAACAGAATATCAACAAGTATATTTTAGCATAATCTATATTAGAAATAAAGTACTATAATTGGAATAATTACTAGTAAGTTGGAGGGATTTGTAAATTTTCCAGCCGAGCACCTCTAACTGCCCAGATTGGAGGTTACTTAAAGCAGAAACGGCCAAACTGCTCCCTTAGTTCTACAGCTGCTAGCCCCTCCACCAGACCTATCTGGAACGCTATCCGGACAAAAAATAAAACCTATGGTCTAAACCATAGGTTTCATTCTAACCGGCGATTATCTATCCTCCCAGGCCGCTTCCAGCCAAGTACTTTCG